>WBZO01005807.1_pt1 | contig 12319 bp, 11 predicted proteins | sample 5204261 | NCBI WGS metagenome assembly WBZO01 (sample SAMN12412400, study PRJNA552823) | activated sludge metagenome | isolation source: activated sludge from anammox sidestream of wastewater treatment plant... | place: USA: North Carolina | collected 2017-09 | reverse complement strand
GCCGATCCCCCGTTCTTTTATTGTAGATTGCGGTTCGGGCATCCACTATCGGGCTCAAAAGCCTGCGAGAATCGTCTCAACACCTCCGGAAGGGAAATTCGCCATGCAAAGACGTGATTTCATACTGACCGCGGCCTCGGTCAAACTGGCGGCCGAAGCGCCGATGCCGATGACAACCCTGGGCAAGACGGGACTCAAGGTCAGCCGCTACGTCGTGGGCGGCTACCACATGAACGTGCAGGGCGAGGCGATGGCCACGCGGATCATCCACCGCGCCCTGGAACTGGGCGTGAATTTCTTCGACAGCGCCAACGCCTACCACAAGGGGCAGAGCGATGAAATCTACGGCCGGGCGCTGTCCGGCGGACGACGTCAAAAGGTCCTGCTGATGACCAAGTGCGAGCGATACGGCCGCGCGGAGGCCATGGCCGTGCTCGAGACGCAGCTCAAGCGGATGAAGACCGACTATCTCGACCTGTGGCAGTGCCACCAGGTGAGCGAGATGAAGGAAGTCGACCGGATTCTCGGCCCCGACGGCTCGCTGGAAGCGTTTATCGAAGCGAAAAGGCAGGGCAAAGTCCGGCATATCGGGTTTACGGGGCATCGCGATCCTCAAATCCACCTGCGCCTTTTGGCGGCTACGGACGCCTGGGAGACCGTGCAGATGCCGGTCAATTGCGTCGACCCGCACTATCTCAGTTTCCTGAAGACCGTGCTGCCCGAGGCGCGCAAACGAGGCCTGGGCGTGCTGGCGATGAAGTCGAACGCGATGGGCACGATCAGCGCGAGCAGCGTCGCCAGCATCGAGGAATGCATCCGCTTCACCTTGAGCCAGAACGTCGATGCGCTGGTCAGCGGCGCCGAAACAGTCGAGCAGTTGGAGCACAATGTCGGCGTGGTGAAGTCCATGTCTGCGATGAGCGCCACCGAGGCGCAAGCCCTGCTCAGCCGGACCGGCCGGGGCCCGACGGGGTCGAAAATCGAACGCTACAAACGTCCTGAAAGCGGAGCCTTTTTACGGCAGCCTCACGTCGACGGCGAGTGATTCGCCCCAAGCCTGAGTCAGCTCACAGCGGCCTGAGCGCGGCGCGGGCCGGCGCGCCGTCGCATCCGGGGAGTTTCAGCGGCAGGCAGGCCAGTTCATACCGTCCCGCCGTGACGCGCCGTAGGTCGAGGCCCTCGATGATCCAGACGCCGGCTGAGAGCAGGATCTCGTGCGTTTCGACCAGATCGATGTGAAAGCCGCCGACCGAGAGATAGTCGATGCCGGCACAGCGCGTTCGTCTTTCGGCGAGGATTCGCGCCGCGGCGGCCGAAAGATAGACAAAATTCTCCACGAAGTGCTCCAGGGGCCAGCAGAGGTCGCCATTCGAGGTCTTGAACAGGATTCGCTCGCCCTGTTCCAGGTCGGGCGGAAGGTGCTCCGGACGGATGCTGACGGGGTCCGGCACTTCGACCACGCGGGCCGGGCCGAGGACAGCCTCCAGCGGCAGGGCTTCGATAGTCTCCCCGCCCTTCAGAAAGTGAAACGGAGCGTCCATGTGCGTCCCGGTGTGCGCGCTCAGGTTCAGGTGGGATACGTTGCAGGCATCGCCGCGGTCCATCGACTGAACCCGCTCGATGACCGGCTGCGGCGTTCCCGGCCAGACTGGCATCGCGGCGACGATGGGACGGGAGATGTCGATCCATTGGTTCACAATCGGGACTCCTTGACGGCGATGTTCCGGTAGGCGACGGGTCCGTGGTCGCCTTGCAGCATGATGGGGTTTCTGGCTGCCTCGGGGATGTCGAGGCAGGATCTGGTGCAGCCTTCGACCGCGACGTTTTCCTGTACTTGTCTGCCGTTCAGTTCGACTGCGAGGAAGCGGGCATGCTCCGTCTTGCGGCCCGCGGCGTCGAAACGCGGGGCGCGAAAGACGATGTGGAACCTCTGCCACCGGCCGGCCGGCAGCGAGGCATTCAGTTTGGGAGCGCTGCCGCCGACGGGTTTGCCGTCGATCCAGCGGTGATAGATGGCGCCGCAGTCCTTGGTCTCGAGCCGGGCATCGGGCGTGCCGAAGCTGTCGAAGATCTGGACCTCGTAAAGACCGTGGAGATAGATGCCGGAGTTCGATCCCCTGGCAAGGTTGAATTCGACGGTGAGGTCGATGTCGCCGAAGGTCTCCGCTGTGACCCAGTGCTGGGTTTTGGTATTGCCGCTGAACATCACCGTTCCCGAACCGGCGCCGCTGGCGAGCAGTTTCGCGGGATCCGAGGGGTCGAGCGCCACGTCCTGACAGAAGATCCATTGATGCGGCCTGGAGGGGTCATGGGGCCGCCACCTCAATTCGCCTGCGAGCGCGGCAAGCGGGGCGGATGCGATGAAAGCGCGGCGGGAGAGCATGAGTCAATTATTGCGCGGCCGGAAGCGCTGTCTCCGCGATGAAGAAGCCCCAGCCGAGGCACGGCAAGGGCTCCGGCACGAACCAGCCGGGGCCGGACGAATGCAGGACTTCGAAGAAGTACTCGATATCGTGGGCGGCGGTAACCTCGCCCGGCGGCAGCGTGAAGACCGCGCGGGAGGGCGGAGCTTGCATCGCCTGCCAGGACGCGCCGGAGTCGCGCTGGCGCCAGTGCAGGCGCACGCTGTCCACGCCGGTCTGCGGCCAGACCCGCAGCGCCAGGACGAGCGGCTGCCCGGCGGGGGCGCGTTGAGGCGGCAGGTGAACCAGGCTCGGGCGGGCCGCCTCACCGGGATAGCGCACCGGAACGGGCGGCCGGGCCGCTTGCAGCGGCTCCGCGTCCAGCAACTCGAGGTCGGCTTGCAGGATCTTCATCTCCGGCGCCAGCGCCAAAGCGGCCACTACGTTGCGTTTGGCCGAGTTCAGCGCGCCGGCGTCGCCGGTGGCGCGAGCCCAGGCCAGATCATCGGCCGCGGAAAGGCGGCGCGCGGCAAGGCGCGCCTGGCGGGCGAGCGGCTTGAGCCCGGTGAAAAGTTCGCCCAAGCGTTCCAGGTTGCGCGCGGCTGCTTCGAGAGCCGCGATGCGGTGAACCGGCCGGGACTTCGCCGAGAGTTCTCCGCTCTGGCTGAGCCTGGCAGCCTCCTCGGGGCTCGCCTGCCACGGATTGCCGGCCGGACTGGCGGTCAACTCGGCAAGCGGTTGCAACTCCTCCGCGGGACAGAACGTCGCGGCCGCGTCGAGCGCGGCCAGCAGTTCGGAGCCGCTGGAAGGCGGCGCGTTCGCCTGCGCGAGGAGCAGCTTGTCGGGTTCTTCGGGGTTGTAGGCGAGCCGGCCCCAGATCTCGATGAAAAGCGGAACGGGCGTCGCGCGCACTTCCAGCTCGAAACCCTGGGTTCCGCCAGCCGCCAGCCAGGGTACGGCCGCCCTTACGGCGGCCGGTCCGGCCGCCTCGGCCGCCCTCAGCCGCCAGATAACCTGCCAGGGACGATGCCGCTCGCTCACTTCAGGCTTGCGCAGGTAGTCCCGGAAGGCGCCGGGCCTCACGATCACGCGCAGCGGCAGGCCGGTCGCCCTGGCCGCGGCGAACCTCTCTTCTTCGAGCGACGCCCCATCCAGGTCGAGTGTCATCAACCGGCCCGCGCCGGTGATCGCCTCGAGGCTGGCTTCGTCCGGCCTGGCTTCGATGAACTTCAGCCGCGGCGCAGCCGCAAGCAGCCACTGTGGCGTTGCGCCGCCGCCGGCAACCGCTCCGAAATCCACGCCGTGCGTCGCCGCCGCCTCGGCCGCCTTCCGCAAGGCGGCTTGCGAGCCGCCGGGAATCGCCGCTACAAACCGGTTGAACCTGGCGCGGGCGAGCGCTTGAAACAAGGCCTGCGGATCTTCGGGCAGGGGCCGCATCCAGCGAACCCCGCGCACCTCCAGCGCCGGCGAAGCTTTGGCCGGCCTCAATGCGCCATACTGCCTCACCTGGGCCGCCGCCTCCAACAGGCCATACATGATCCCGCGCAGGTTCCCGCCCCGGATCAATGCGCCCTGTATCGAGAACCCATCCGGCGGCAGGACCATCGAATGCTCGGTGACGATTCTGAAGCGCTCGGGCTTCAGCCCGCGTGCCTGGATGGCGTTTTGCAGCTCCCCGCGGCCGAAATCCACCGGCGATGCGGCGCCCCACACCAACCCGGACAAACTCAGCAGCAGGCTGGCCGGCCAACGCACTTCGAACCTCTGCCCGGTAGCGGCTTCGCACCCCGCCGGGTCGGCATCAGCGCCGGACCCGGCCCGAACTCGAACCGGCCCTTCCACATCCTGTACGGCTCACTCCAGCGACGTTATCAGGTTCTTCACAGCTTCGGTCCGGGGCGGGACGGCTATTGCCGCGGCCCATCCAGCATCACGATCCGTCCATCCATCGGTAGAACACCCAGCCGGTCTCCGGCGGGCGAAAAACGCACGCGATAAACCTCGGAACCGAATGGAATCGTAATCAGCGGTTCACCGGCCGCCGGGTCCCAAATGCGGACTGTCCCGTCGGCCGAGCCGGAGGCCAGGCGCGTGCCGTCCGGCGTGAAATCGACTCCATAGACGAGCTCCGTGTGACCGGCCAGCGTGCGTAGCAGGTTCCCGCCGGCAGTGCTGAAGATCCGGATGAGCCGGTCGTCGCAGGCGGTGGCCACCGTGCTGGCATCGGGGGAGAACGTGATCGCGCGGACCGCGCCCCGATGCCCTTTCAGTTCCGCTTTGATCGCCCCGGTGGCCGCATCCAGCAGCGCCGCAGCGCCGCCGGTCCAGCCCAGCGCGATCAGGGATCCGTCGGACGACCAGTCCACGCCCCAAACCTCACCCGTCTGTCCGGCGGCGCGATCTCCTCCGAGCGTGAGCCGCGTAGCGCCGGTCATGACGTCGAACACCTTGGCCGACGGGCGAGTCGAGCCGGTCACGAAATGCAGTCCGTCCGGCGACAGCGCCATCGTCACGCCCCGCCCGCCGGGCGCGTGTTCAAACGTCATCACCAGCTCTGCATTCATGTCCAGACCCTGCACTCGGCCATCGTTTCCGGCCGAGTACAGGCGGCTCTGGTCGAAACTGAACAGGACGGCGTTGGCCGAGGTCTGATGGGCGTATTGCTCCCAGCGCTGCCGCCCGGTGGCCGCCTCCCACAGCTTCAGAGTCCCGCCCCAGGCCGCTGTCGCGACGAGCTGTCCGTCAGGTGACCACTCCAGGCCGTACGTGCTCGTGCCGTGCCGCCAGGTCGTCCTGGCCGGGTCGATCAGCTCCGTCGCCCACTCGAGCACGGTTCCGTCGGCGTGCGCCGAGTAGATCTTCGACCCGTCCGGCGTAAAGGCGAGCGCGAGTCCCGCTGCAGTGGCGTGGTGCTTGATCGCCGCCTCCTCCAGCGTATTCGGGGACCAGAGGCGCAGGGTGGCATCGCTCGACAGCGTCGCCAGCCAGCGGTTTTGCGGATACGCCGCCACCGCGTTCACCCACTTCGAGTGACCCGACAGCGCCCGGGCGCCCAGCGGGTTCTGCGAGTCCCATAGCCTCGCCTGCGAGTCTTTGTGCCCTGTCAGGATGTGTCTGGAATCGGGCAGCCATGCCACCGACTGAATGGCGGGGTATGGTTGGCCCTTCTCTTCAGCCATCAGGATGAGCGGCAGCCGCTCCCAATTGGAGGACTCCCAGATGCCCACGGCGCAGCCCCAGGAGCCCGCGGCGACTTTCCGGCCGTCCGGGCTCCAGGCCACCGAAACCACGGGCTTGTTCAGGAACCGGAGCCTGTGCCGGCGCTCGCCCGTCGCGGCGTCATAGACATAGAGCGCGCCCGTCACCGCGGTACGTCCGTCTTGGTCTTTCCCGCTCTCCCACGAGGACGACACGATCTCCCGTCCGGCGGGGCTCCAGGCGACCGCCGCGATGCCCTGCCCGTTGCCATCAGCCTTCCAGAGTTCCCGTCCGGCGCCGAGGTCCCACACACGAACCGTATGGTCGCTCGAAGACGACACGAGCCGGGCCGAGTCGGGCGAGAACGCCAGCCCCCAGATGGTCGCGCCGTGGCCCGTCAACGTCTTCAGTCTGGCTCCCGTCGCGGCGTCAAAAACGCCGACAGTCTTCCCTTCGCCGGCGGCGGCCCAGAGCCGTCCATCCGGGCTGACGGCGATTGCCTGAAGAGGCTCTTCCGACACCTTGTACGCCACCGACGCCTGCCGCGCCGAGGAGTTCACGTACCGCCATTCCCAATTCCGCAGCGGCGCCGGCGCCCGCTCCAGCCACTTCTGAGCCGCGGCCGTGTCGTGCAGTTGCAGCGCCGACGAGGCAGCGGCTATCGCTGCGCTGTAATACCGCCGATCCGCGTCAGCGCTATCCTGCGCCGCCAGGCTGACCGCCAGCAGACAGATGACAAGTCGAGACATCTCTCCTCAGTCTAATTGGCTTGTTTACGCCGGGTCTTCGAACGTGCTATGTCAGAGATGCATGCTCCGCGCATTGGCAGCCCTGTCGCTGCTGTTGGCGGCCTGTCCCGCCGCGGCAATCGAACGCAGGAAAACTGCCTATCTCGACCGCCTGGCCGGATTCGAGCGCCACGTGCGCTCGGCGATCCTGGAGTCCGGCGGCTGGCTGAGCGTCCTCGACGAACCTGTCCAGCCCGATTACCGCATGTTCCTCGATCCGATGTTCGCCAGCTTCCAGGCGGAGATGGTGTATAGGAAATTGACAGGCCGGGTCGAGAACGTCGTCATCGAGTTCTATGACGTGAAGGTCAAAAGGACCCTCGTCCGCTTTCCATTCAAACTCACCAACGACGAACTCGAGCAGCGTGAAGCCGCGCGGCAGTTTGTGGAACGGATTCGTAAACGATTGAATCAAAAAGGAGATCTGACCGAATCTGCCGCCGTTCGCGAAGCCGTGGATCCGGCTGAGGAATCGCGTTGAGCGCAGCGGCATTCAATCCGGACGAATATTCACGCAAAGATTGCCGCGTCCCCCGTTGAATCTGAGCCGAACTGTAATAGACTTATAACCGTCAGGTCCAGTTTCGGATATTCAGGCCTGTAGAGAAACTGGTCACCTTCGTGGGAGGTCGCATGAAGTTCAGGAAATTGAGAGCTGTCATCCTCTTCAGCTTGTTCGCATTCGCCGGAGTCGTGGCGTTGACAAGCGCCCCGGCGCCTCCGTTCACCCAGGCCGACAAGGCGTTCTACGCCGACGAGGCCACGGCCGGCTTCGTCCGTCCCGGGCTGGTGATGAAGGTTCTCGGCGCGACGATCGCCGGCGACGGCACCGTCACCGCGAGAATCAAGTTCACCGATCCGCGGGGACTGCCGCTTGACCGCGAAGGCATCCTGACGCCGGGCCCAATCAGCTGCAGCGTCATGATCGCCTATATCAGGCCGGAAGGCCAGTACTGGTCTTATACGACGCGCGATGCGGGACCGACCCCGCCATCCAGCCCTGTGGCCGGCGCTATTACGGCGCAGGCTGCTGCGGACTCCGGAGGAGTCTGGACGAAGACGCCGGTCGAAGGCGAGTACGTCTACACGTTCGCGACGAAGCTGCCTTCAAACTACGACAGATCGGCAACGCACTCGGTCGGCATCTACGGATCACGTAACCTTTCGGAGTTCGAACTCGGCACGAATTACGATGACGACGTATTCAATTTCGTCCCGGCCGGCGGTCCGGTCACGACAGTGCGCGATCTGATCAAGACCGCCACCTGCAACAAGTGCCACCTCGACATGGGCTTTCATGGCGGCTCGCGCAAGTCGATGGAGTTGTGCAACCTCTGCCATACGCCTCAGACCATCGATCCCGACACCGGCAACACTGTCGATATGCCCGTGATGATCCACAAGATCCACATGGGCGCCAGGTTGCCGAGCGTGGCCGCTGGCCAGCCCTACAGGATTATCGGATTCGGCCAGAGCGTTCACGATTATTCCCATGTCGAGTTTGTGGCGAATCCGATGAACTGCAAGGCCTGCCACGAAGACAACAAGGGCGTGGCGCAGCCTGCCGCATATACGAAACCCAGCCGGGCGGCCTGCGGCGCGTGCCATGACAACGTCGACTTCGCAACCGGCGCGAACCACGCCAGAATCGTCCAGACCAACGACGCGGGCTGCAACCTCTGCCACCCCGCGAAAATGGCCCAGGAATTCGATATCTCCGTCGAGGGAGCGCACGTGATTCCGGAGCGATCGAAACAACTCGGCGGCATCAACTTCGATATCGTCGAGATCGCTAACGCCAGGCCGGGCAGCAACCCGATCGTAGTGTTCACGATCATGGACAATGCCGGCAGGCCCGTTCTTGCGAGTTCCATGACGCGTCTGCGGGTCTACCTTGCCGGCCCGAACACGGATTACACGACCGCAACCTATGTCCAGGAAGACGCGATCCGCGCCGACGGCAAGCCCGAACATGGCTTGTACTGGTGGACGTTCTCGCGCGCGCTCCCGGCGGATGCCAAGGGCTCCTGGACGGTTGCCATCGAGGGCCGCAAGGACGTGACTCTCCTGCCGGGCACCGCTTCCGCGTTGACCATCCGCGATGCGGGCGTCAATAAGCAGAAATCCTTCTCTGTGGACGGCTCCCCCGTGCAGGCCCGCCGCAAAGTCGTGGAACTGGCGAAGTGCAACGCCTGCCACAGCAACCTCGCATTTCACGGCGGCCTCCGCAATACCATCGAACAGTGCGTCATCTGCCATAACCCGACCGCGGTCGCCAACCCCGCTCCGCAACGCTCGATCGACATGGGCGTCATGATCCACAAGATCCACCGCGGCTCGGCGCTGACCCGCGGCTATGGAGTCGCCAGCGCCGACTACTCGAAGGCCGGCTACCCGGGCGACCTCCGCAGTTGCGTGACCTGCCACGTCGAAGGCACGCAACAGATCCCCGAAAACGACACGCGCATCGCCGTGGTCAGCCCGTTCGATCTGCTGACGCCGGCTGGGCGCACATCCGCCAACTGCCTCGCCTGCCATGACAGCAAGGGCGCGGCGGCCCACGCCAGCACCAACACCGATCCGAAGCTTGGAGAAGCCTGCAGCGCCTGCCACGGTCCGACAGGCTCGGCCGCGGTCAGCAAGGTGCACGCCCGCTAGCAGGAGTTGACTCGAACCCCCGGCCGGGCGGCGGGCGGATGGCTGTGTCCCGTTCGCCCTGGCGCGGCGGCTCCGCGCGGGACCGCCCGGCTCAGCCTGAACTGCCGGAGCGTGTCAGAACCAGGCACACCCACTCCTGGCGCGCCAGCGCATCGGCCGGGCGGAATCCTTCGAGCCGCATGGCCCGCTCGATGCGGGGGACATAGCGGTCCGGGAAGCCGGAGAGCACAAGCACGCGCCGCGCCAGACGGGCGTATTCGGCAGCCAGGGTTTCGTGGGTGACGGAGTTGATGTTGGCGACGATGGCGTCCACACTGCCCGAGCGCAACGCGCGGGTCGAGCCTGCGAAGACCGCTGCCGGAAGCGCGTCGCGCAACAGGTTCGCGCGAGCCGCCGCGGCGGAATCCGGGTCGATGTCGCAGGCGACGACGCGCTGCAGCCCGAGCCGCAGCGCGGCGGCCGCGAGAATGCCGGATCCGGCCCCCAGGTCGAGCAGCGTCTCGCGCAGTTGCAGGTGCTTGTCGATCGCCTGCAGGCAGAGCTGCGTCGCCGGATGAGCCCCGGTGCCGAGCGCCATGCCCGGGTGGATCGTCACCCGCACGCGTCCGATCGGCGTCGCTGATTCGTCCCACTCCGGCGCCAGGTACAGCCGCCGACCCACTTCAAAGGGCCGCCAGGCCTGCCGCGTGTGCAACTCCCAATCGATGTTGGGGTCGGCTTCAACTCGCGGGTGAAACGGCGCAAACCGCTGGATCAGCCCGGACGGATCTTCAAACCACGCCCGCAGCCGGCACTTCTTGCCGGGCATCGTCTCTTCCTGGATTCCGGAGGCGCCCTGCTCCCACAGTTCGGCGGAGAGCAGGTCCGCTTCGGATTCAAGACACTCGACGAACAGAGAGTACATCGACCGCTCGGCGCTTATGCCGATCTTGATTTGTTATCAGACCTGGCGGGCTGGCGCAACTGCGCGCCGCGCCGTGCCGAACACACGGCTCTCAGCGGCCCCTAGACGCCTTGTAGGCCTCGCGGGCCTCCTTGATCTGGCGCGCATGGCTTTCGGCGTGTTCGGCGTAAATCGTCAACAGGTCGCCGAGCGTGATTTGCCCTCGCACACTGTGCTGCGCCGTGCGAAGCCAGTTCCCGGCAGGCTGGTCCTTGAGCAGTTCGTAATTCTCGCCGCGGACCCGCCGGAATGTCTCCAGCGCCTGCGAGAACTTGCGCCTGTGATAGTCGAGCCGCTCGGCCCAGGCCTTCTCGTCGTAAGCCGTGAGAGCTGGATTCTCCTCCGCGATCGTCCGGCTGAAGCGGACGCGTCCGACCATTTCGGCATCCGCCAGATGGCACATGATCTGCCGCACGCTCCACTTCTCCGGCGCCGCGCGGTAGTCCAGTTCCGCGCCCGCCGCGCCCGTCGCGACGACGGCCACCAACTCCGCGCCGCGCCTGAATCGCTCCAACAGTGCCTGCATGTCGTCCATGGATCTATCTCACCGGCTACGAACCAACAGCGTAGCGCAGGCGCTAATCCAGCCGCCGGACAACGGTCCGCACAATGCCCTGGATGACCAGGTCCTCACGTGGGTGCAACGCCGGAAACGCCGGATTCTCCGCCTTCAGATACCACCGGCCCTTCACCCGGACCAGCCGCTTCAAGGTGCTCTCGCCGTCGATCAACGCCGCCACAATCTGATTCGCCCGCGGCGATGGCGTCGGTTCGACCACAACCAGATCGCCATGGAGAATCCCCGCGTCGCGCATCGATTCGCCGCGCACCTTCAGCACGAAACAGCCCGGCTTCGGCTTGAAACCCAGCGTCTGCTCGTCGAACACGCCGCAGGATTCGCCCTCAGCCGCCCCCACTGCCTGCGGCGTCCCCGCCGGTATCGAACCATAGAGCGGCAACTCATGGAGATGCTCCGCGTCCGGCGCCCGCCGCCCGGCAAGGTCGATCATCCGCGAACCCCGCTCCGCCCGGCGAATATACCCTTTGTGCTCCAACGCGTTCAGATGGCCCGCCACGCCGTTCGGACTGCGAATCCCAAATTGCCGCTGCATCTCGGGAATCGAGGGCGAACACCCGTGCGCGCGCCGGAATGCGACGATGAACTCGAGCACTTCACTCTGACGCCGCGTCAGATCCATAATGTAAGTATTTACACTTTCCCTGAGCGTGTCAACCATGACGCTGTCGTTGTTCGACCAACCCTCGCCACTCAAAACGCAACTCGGGCCGCGGCTCCGATCGCTGGCCGAACGCGGCGTCTATTTCGGCACGAGCTCCTGGAAGTACGAAGGCTGGCTCGACAGCGTCTATACCCGGCAGCGCTACGAAACCCGCGGCCGCTTCTCGCGCAGAAAGTTCGAGGACGAATGCCTGGCCGAGTACGCCGAAACCTTCCCGGCCGTTTGCGGCGACTTCTCCTTCTACCAGTTCCCTTCCCCGGACTATTGGCGGCGGCTGTTCACCGGCACGCCCGCGAGCCTGCTGTTCGGCTTCAAGGTCCCTGAGACGATCACTGTCAAGACTTGGCCCGCACACGCCCGGTACGGCGCGCGCGGCGGCACCGAAAACGAGTCTTTCCTCGACGCTGCGCTGTTTGAACACGCCTTCGCGACGCCTCTTCTCCCATACCTGGGGCAGGTCGGCGCCTTCATTTTCGAGTTCGGCGCATTCTCCAAGCGACAGTACGAATCGCCCGGCCGCTTCTACCGCGACCTCGACCGCTTCCTCGGCGCCCTGCCTTCCGGCCGCCGCTACGCCGTCGAGGTGCGCAACCGGGAGTTCATCGAGCCGGAGTACTTCGCCGTGCTGCGGGCCCGCGGCGTCGCGCACGTCTTCAACGCCTGGACCCGCATGCCGCCGCTCGATCGGCAGACGGCGGTCGACGAGGCGTTCACCGCCGGTTTCATCGTCGCCCGCGCCCTGCTCAGCCAAGGGCGGACTTACGAACAGGCGGTGCGCAAGTTCGAACCGTACGAACGGATTCAGGAGCCGGACACAGGCGCCCGCGAAGGGCTGCGCCGCCTGGTCCAACATGCGCTCAGTGCGAAACAGCTCGCCTTCCTGTTTGTCAACAACCGGCTGGAAGGCAACGCCCCCGGCACGATTCAGGCGGTCGCTTCCGGGCAGTAGCCGCGCTCGCGCGACACCAGCCACAGCCCGCCGGCGAGAAGGTCGGTGACCGGGCCGCCCGGCAACCCTGATATCCACTTGCCTACGGAGTCGATCAGCCGCTCGACCGCATACCCGATGCCCCCAAGGGTTTGCTTGAT
>WBZO01005806.1_pt1 | contig 12319 bp, 11 predicted proteins | sample 5204261 | NCBI WGS metagenome assembly WBZO01 (sample SAMN12412400, study PRJNA552823) | activated sludge metagenome | isolation source: activated sludge from anammox sidestream of wastewater treatment plant... | place: USA: North Carolina | collected 2017-09 | reverse complement strand
CGAATCGATGAAGATGGAGATTCCGGTCGAGTGCAGCCATTCCGGGACGATCACCGAGATCCTGGTGAAGGAGGGCGACGTCGTGGACGAGGGAACCGTCATCGCCAGGCTCGCATGAGGACGGCCGTGCCGCGTGATACCGATCATCGAGTACTGACATGACCACTTCGGTTGCCGAACATGTCGCGCGCAACGCGCGAAAGTTTCCTTCACGCACCGCCCTGATCGACGACAAGGGCACCTTCACGTACTCGCGGCTGGACGACGTTGCGAATCGGCTTGCAGCCTACCTCGGCAAGTCCGGCGTCGGCCACGGCGACAAGGTCGCGCTGCTGGCGATGTCCTCCGCGAACTGGGTCGTCGCCTACGTCGCGATCCTCAAGCTGAGAGCGGTATGCGTGCCCTTGAACTACCGACTGACCCCGGACGACATCCGCGCGAATATCGAGGACGCGCAGTGCCGCCTGGTGATTACCACCTCGGATTACCTGCATTCGCACGTCCATGGACGGATCGACTTGCCGACGGTCCTGATCGATGACTCGCCCGGCGAGAGAGGGCTGACCCGGATTCTCCAGGAACCCGCAACCGGCTTCCGCACGCCGCAGGCCAGCGACGACGACGTGCAACTCATCATGTTCACAGGCGGAACGACCGGCCGATCCAAAGGGGTCGTGCTCAGGAATCGGCAGGTGTTCTGGAACACGATCCACGAAGCGCTCGATACCGGGATGAACGAGTTCGACAACACCATCCTGGCGACGCCATTGCACCACGCGGCGGCATTGAACTGTTGGCTGTTGCCGCATCTCTACCTCGGCGCGCGCGCGACGATCATGACGGAGTACAGCGCGGAGCGCATGCTCGACCTGATCGCGACACACAAGGTAACCAACGGCTTCGCGCCGCCGTCGGTTGCACGCGAGTTGTGCATGGCGGCCGAACGCCGCGCGCCGGAGAGGCTCGCAAGCTTCCGGCGCTGGTATGTGGGCGGCGGCATCCTCTCGGCGAAGGATCGCGACCGCATCCACGCGATCGTTCCCGGCTCGAAGATCTTCTACCAGTACGGGCTCACCGAGGCCGGCGTCATCGTGACGGTGCTGAAGGAGGAAGACTACGAGACGGCGCCCGATTCGATCGGCCGGCCGTTCCTGAATTTCGAGGTGAAGATCGCGCGCGAGGATCTTTCGGACGCCAGCATCGGCGAATCGGGCGAGATCCTGGTCCGCGGCCCGTCGGTCATGGACGGTTACTACAACCGGCCCGACGCGACCGCCGCAGTCTTTCACGACGGCTGGCTGCGCACCGGCGACATGGGGGCGATGGACGAGAAGGGCTACGTCTACTTCCACGACCGGCTGAAGGACATGGTCAAGTCTGGCGGACTGAATGTCTACTCGCAGGAAGTCGAGCGCGCGCTGCAGAAGCATCCGGCCGTGCGCGAGGTCGGAGTGATCGGACTTCCGAGCGAGCGCTGGGGTGAAGAGGTCACGGCGGTCGTCGTCTGCCGCGATGGCATGTCGGTCAAGGAAGCGGAGATCATTGCCCTCGCCAAGGAGAACCTGGCCCACTACAAGGCGCCGAAGCGGGTGGTGTTCATCCCGTACGAGGAGCTTCCGATCAATTACTCCGGAAAGATCATCAAGCGCGAACTGCGCGGACGGATCGCCCGGATCCTGGGGCTGAGCCAGTAGGCGCCGCAGCCCCAGGCGGTGGAGAAAGTGTCCAAAGCGATGGTCGAACTCAATTTCGAACGCGCGGTCATTCTGGTGACCGGCGCCGGCCAGGGAAACGGCGAAGCGATCGCCAGGGGCTTCGCACGCGCCGGTGGGCGCGTCGTTCTCGCGGACCGCAACGCGGAGATGGCCAGTCGCGCCGCGCAGGCGATCCGCGACGGCGGCGGCGACGCGGTTGCGCATGAACTCGACGTTTCCGACGCCGCGGGCTGCGCGCGACTCGCCGAACGGGTCCGGGCCGAGATGGGCGACCTCAAGGTGCTGGTCAATAACGCCGGGATCCTGATCCGCGCGCCCTTCGGACAGGGCAAGCCGCTCGAAGACTGGGACGCGACCCTTCGCGTCAATCTGAGCGGCCCCTACTACATGACGCTGGCTTTTGCCGACCAGCTCGAGCGCACCAGGGGTTCCGTGCTGAACCTGGGCTCGATCCAGTCGTTCGTGGCTACGCCGAACTCGGCCGCCTACACGGCGTCGAAGGGTGGGGTGGCGCAATTGACCAAGGCGCTTGCGTGCGAACTCGCACCGCGCGGCGTGCGGGTCAATGCGATCGCCCCGGGCTTCATCGCCACGCCGATGACCGAGTCGACGCGGAACGACCCGGCGAAGACCGCGAGCCTGCTCGCCCACATCCCGATGAAGCGGCATGCCGAACCGGACGAACTCGTCGGCCCGGCGCTGTTCCTGTGCTCGGACTTTGCCTCGTACGTCACCGGAGCGATCCTGCCGGTCGACGGCGGGTATCTCGCGAACTGAGCTGCACGATGTCGCCAAGGCCAGCGCCTGAGACCGGCGCCCCGAGGGGAGAGTTCGCGGGGAGGACCGCCCTGGTCACCGGCGGCGGGGCAGGGATCGGTGCCGCGACGGCCCGCCTGCTCGCCACCGCGGGGGCGCATGTGATCGTCGCGGACCTGGATGCGCAGGCCGCGACGAGTGTTGCCACGGGAATTCGCGTCGAGGGGGGCGACGCCGAAGCGCTCGACCTGGACGTTGCGGATCCGCACGCGGTCGAGGCCGCCCTGGCAGGCATCGGCGCACGCCACGGCGGGCTCGACCTGGCGGTGAACAACGCCGGCATCGCGCCGCGCTTGTCCCCGATCGGGGAATGCGCTCCCGAGAACTGGCGCCGAGTGATGGACGTGAATCTGGACGGGGTGTTCTACTGCCTGCGCTACGAGATTCCGCTGATGCTGAGTCGCGGCGCCGGCGCCATCGTCAACGTCGCTTCGATCGCCGGGGTCAATGCGGTGGCGGGAAGCGGCCCCTACACGGCCTCGAAGCACGGCGTCGTCGGTCTGACCAAGGCCGCCGCACTCGACTACGCGCATGTTCCGATCCGGGTGAATGCAGTGGCCCCCGGCTACGTGGAGACCACGCTGCTCGGATCGAGGGTCGAAGCCGTCCGCCAGGCGGCGAGCGCGACGCATCCGATCGGGCGGCTTGGCCGGGCGGACGAAATCGCCCAGATGATCGCCTTCCTGCTGTCCGACCGTGCTGCCTTCGTGACCGGCAGCGTGCATCTGGTCGACGGCGGGTATTCGGCCCGTTGATCGCCACCCTTCGAGCTCGATGACTGCACGCCCGCCTCCAGAGTCGGCGACCGGCCCCCTTCGCGGGCTGCGGGTCGTGGAGTTCGCCGGGATCGGTCCCGGACCGTTCGCCGGCATGCTGCTGTCGGACATGGGGGCCGACGTCGTGCGCATCGACCGGCCTGGCATCGGCGGCTGCGATCCGCGCGACTTCGTGAGCCGGGGCCGGCGCCTGGTGCGGCTCGACCTCAAGACCAGCGACGGGCAAGAACAGGCGCTGGCACTGTTGGATCACGCCGACGCGCTGATCGAGGGATTTCGTCCCGGCGTGATGGAGCGGCTGGGGCTCGGCCCGGACATCGTGGCGGCGAGGAACCCGCGGCTGGTCTACGGTCGTATGACCGGATGGGGGCAGAGCGGGCCGCTCGCGCACGCGGCGGGACACGACATCAATTACGTATCACTGAGCGGCGCGCTGGCCGCGATCGGCCCCGGCGACGCGGGCCCGGTGCCGCCGCTGAACCTGGTCGGCGACTATGGGGGCGGCGCGCTGTATCTCGTCGTCGGCATGCTGGCGGCGCTCTACGAGGCGCGCGACTCCGGTCGAGGGCAGGTGATCGACGCCGCGATGTGCGATGGTGCCGCGTCGCTGATGACCCAGTTTTTCGCGCTGGCGGCGATGGGTCGCTGGAACGAACGCCGCGAGGAGAACCTGCTCGACGGCGGCGCGCATTTCTATCGGGTCTACCAGTGCGCCGACGGCCGCTATCTCGCGATCGGCGCAATCGAGCCGCAGTTCTATGCCCGGCTGCGCGAACTGATCGGTCTCTCGGATCCGGAGTTCGATCACCAGAGGGACCGGGCGCATTGGCCTGCGCTGCGCGACAAGCTCGCGGCCGTGATCCGCACACGCACCCGTGACGAATGGTGCCGATTGCTGGAGGGATCGGACGCATGCGTCACACCGGTTCTGCCCATGTCAGAGGCGCCCAGGCATCCGCACTTGGCGGCCCGCGGCACATTCATCGGCGGCGAGACGCTCGTACAGCCGGCTCCAGCCCCGCGGTTTTCACGTACACCTGCGGGAATTCCGAGCGGCCCACCTCGCGACTGCAGCGCCGTGCTGGACGTCGTCGACGAGTGGGGCCATAGCAGCAGCTAGTTTTTCGTCGAACCACGACCTCGCCGTTCGAGCGTCAACTCCGACGCGCTTCCAGGGAAATCTCGAAGACCCCCGCGTAGCCCTTGATTGAAAGCCTGACATCGATTAAGTTAACGCACGTTAGTTAGCAATGAATTTCTCTCATCAATGGAGCCTCCTTCAGTCGGGGGGGCCGCCTTTGATACCGACGGAGTTTTGGATCTCATCGTTTAAACGCCGCATCGGGCAATTGTGCAAAGAGGAGATGCAATCTTATGAAAAGAATGCTGCTGTTCGTGTTCGGTGCGCTCGCGCTGGCATGCCTACTGGCGTCACGAGCGAGTGCGCAGGATTTCCCCAACCGTCCAATCAGCCTGGTCCTCGGCTATGGCTCCGGGGCTACTGATCTCCAATATCGCAAGCTGGCCCAGCTGGCCAGCAAGCACCTCGGGCAACAGATCGTCGTCGAGAACAAGCCGGGGGCAAACGGTACGTTAGGTCTGGCGACCATGGCGAGAACGGCCAAACCCGACGGCTACACAATAGCGGCGAGCACTATCACGATCTTGCGCCAACCCCATCTGCAACAAACTGACTGGGACCCGCTGAAGGACTTCACTTGGATCATTGGTCTCGGCGGTTATTCCTTCGCGGTCGCTGTCCGGGAAGACTCGCCGTTCAAAACCCTGATCGATATGATCAACTGGGCAAAGGCCAATCCCGGCAAGCTTACCTACGCGAGCTCGGGAGTTGGATCTTCACTCCACCTACTGATGGAAGATCTCGCGGCACGTGCGGGATTTGAGCCCCTGCATGTCCCATACAAGGGAGGTGCGGAGATCAATACGGCCATGCTCGGTGGTCAGACGATGGTGGTCGTGAACGGCGTCGGCAGCGTGATCCAGTTGGTCGAAGCCAAGAAGGCACGCCTTCTTGCGGTCTTTGACGAAGGGCGTCTGCGCAAATTGCCTGAAGTTCCCACCGCCAAGGAGCAGGGTTACGACATCGTGTACCCGTCTGCTTATGGCATTGTCGGGCCACGCGGCATGCCTGAATCGGTTGTCAAGCGGCTCCACGATGCATTCAAGTTGGCGATGGATGACCCCGAGAACAGGGACTTTCTCGAGCGATTCGACATGCTGTACTGGTATCGCTCGTCAGACGAATACCGGAAATGGGCAGAGAAGGCCTTCATCGAAGAGCGCGCCTTCCTGCAGCGTGCCGGCGCTCTCCAGAAGTGATGTCCGCTTCAACATGAGAATCGAAGGCGCGCGAGTCGCTGTAGTTGGTGCTGCAGCAGTGCCCTGCGGTCGAATCCAGCGGCCGCCGGGGTCTACCAGGGAGGTGCTCGAACACGAGGTGCTAGCGGGGTGCGTTCTTGATGCCGTTGCGGCGGCAGGCGTCGCCAAGGATGAGATCGACGCGATGGTGTTCTGCCATCCACGGGTCTATACGCAACAGCTGTACTTCGGAACTTTCATGGCCAACTACCTGCGCTTACCCATGAATGGCATGGTCATGGAGGTGGTTGGCAACGGGATGACGGGGGGACTTGCGTTCGAGCAGGCGGCACAACTGATCAGTACCGGTCGTGCTCGACTCGCATTGGCACTAGGAGTGAGTTTCGAGACGGCGATCAGTAGTGACGAACACATGAACCGCTCGATTCGCGCGACAGGTGATGTCGCCTTCCACGCTCCCTTTGGGTTCACGCCTATTTCATGGTACGCGATGGACGCTGTGCGCTACATGCACGAGTTCGGATCCACACGTGCCGAGATCGCGAGTGTCGCCGTAAAGAATCGGCGCCATGCGTCGCTTAATCCTCTGGCGCAATTCCGTACAGAAGTGACCCTCGACGAGGTCCTCCAGCAACGGATGATTGTAGAGCCGCTCGGCCTTTACGAAGTGCCGCCGCGTTCGGATGGCGCGGCATGTATCGTTCTTGCGTCAGAGGAGCTTGCGCGTTCTCGTCGCAAACCGTATGCACGCGTAGTCGGTCGCGGATTTCACCATGAGGGCGCCCACCAGATCTCCGAGGTGCCATCGGACATGATCAACTTCGGCGCAGCACGTGCAGCTGCCGCGCAAGCCTATTCACAGACAGGCTTGACACCGGGCGACATCGACTTCGCGGAGCTTTATGCGCCTTGCACGATCGTCGAGATCCTCGTATCGGAGGCCCTTGGATTGACACAACGCGGCCGAGGGGCGGCGGCCGCAGCAGCAGGAGAGACGTCGCTCGGCGGACGCATCCCGATTTGCACATCGGGAGGCCTAATTGCACGTGGCCATCCTCCCTTCGTTACTCCCCTGTACTCCTTTGTGGAGGTTCTTGAGCAACTAACACATTCCGCGGGGGGGCGTCAGGTACGTGACGCCACAATCGGGATGACGGCTTGCGAACTGGGTAACTACAACGCGGCGCTGATTCACATTCTGGAGGCTGTGCATTGAGCGGCGCACATCTTCGTGCAATTCGACGTGACGGACCGAGACCCTTCGCGCCACCACAGTCCGAGTTTACCTCCGAGTTTTGGAATGGGCTCAGAGGGCGCAAGCTTCTGGCTTCGCAATGCAATACCTGCGCGTGCCTGTCATTTCCGCCCAAGCCGTTTTGCCCTCATTGCTGGTGCCCTTCGGTGAGTTGGAAGTCCTTGAGCGGTCGCGGTGTCGTGTACTCCGCCACAGTCGTCCACGCCGCGCCTCGGATCTTTCGCGCGCTTGCGCCGTATTCCGTCTGCATCGTAGATCTCGATGAGAACCTTCGAATCGCAACTCAGTTGCTCGGCTTGAGCTCCGTGGCGACAGCAATCGATCAACGCGTGGAGATTGTCGTCGTCGACTATGACGACGGCTCGCTCTTCGCAGCGCAACTCTTGGAAAACATGACGAAGAGTGCACAGAAATGAGGCCTCTATACGGACGTGAAGAGTTGTCTCGCTTGCTTGCACCGAGGTCAATCGCCATACTCGGCGCCAGCGAAAGGCAAGGGGCATTCTCGAGCCGAACCTTGGATAACCTGGCGCACTACGCCGGCGACATCTTCCTAGTTAATCCCAAGTATGAACGGCTCGGATCGCGTCCGTGCTATCCGTCGCTGAGCGCGTTGCCGGTAGTCCCGGATTGTGTGGTGATTACCCTGCCACAGCACGCCGTTGTCAATGCCGCCAGGGAGGCGGCGGATGTCGGCGCTGGCGGCGCGATTGTCTATGCATCCGGTTTCGCAGAGACGAGGTTGGCTGAACGTGTGGTGCAGCAACAGCTTCTCACCGACATCGCCCGTGGCAGCGGGATGCGAATTCTTGGGCCCAATTGCGTCGGTGTCGTGAACAACCTGCTTGGAGCGGGGCTTCTGTTCCAGGTTGGATACGCGGCATTGAATCGTGTAGCGGGACGTGTCGGGCTGGTCAGTCAATCAGGTGCGCTCGGCTATGCGGTGTTCCAAGGCGTTCAACATGGGCGGGCCTATACGCATATGTTGTCTTCGGGGAACGCATGCGATGTGGATGCATTTGACTTGGCGAACTATCTTGTCGATGAGCCGGAATGCAGAGCAATCGCATGCATTCTCGAGGGAATCAATGAGGCCACGTCGCTGCACGAACTCGGTGAACGTGCACAAACTGCGCGCAAACCCGTAGTTATCTACAAGACCGCCGTGGATGCAGCTGGGGCCGAAGCAGCGAAGTCGCATACTGGGAGCTTGGCGAGTTCTTCGGCCGCATTCGAAGCTGCGATGCGCCGTGGCAACTTCGTCCAGGTGAATTCGTTGGCCGAACTCGGCGAAACTGCCGACTTCTTTGCAAAGACATCCGCGCCCGCCGGCACAGGGATTGCCATCATGGCGACGTCCGGCGGCGCGGCGGTCATGGCGGCGGACGCTGCAAGCCTGCACAGGATGGATCTGCCGCAACCCGGTGCCGACGCGCAGAAGATTCTCGAAGCCACCATTCCGGAGTTTGGATCGGCGAAGAATCCGTGTGATATCACTGGTCAGGTCCTGAACGATCCACTGTCGTATGTTGCCTGCGCACGAGCAATGCTGAGTGACCCAGCGTATGGGGCATTGGTCTTGCCCCAAGTGACGCCAAACGAGGCAATGGCGGAACAACGATGCGCGGTCGCGTCACAATTGAGCGCTGAAGTCGGCAAGCCCATTTGCATAGTGTGGCTCCCAGAATGGCTGGAAGGCCCCGGGGCAGGCATCTATGCGCGCGACGAGCGCGTCGCCTTCTTTCGTGCGACGGACCGATGCTTCAGCGCCATCTCGAAGTGGCAGCATTGGCATCATCACCTTAGGGTCTCGCACGAACCCGACGCAACCCGGAGACTTGCGGGCGAGAAGACCAAGCACGTGCTTGACTTGTTGCGAGGTCAACCACAGGTTGTGACTGAGCGAGTGGCGAAGGAGATCATTTCCGCATGCGGCGTTCCAGTGGTGAGCGAGATCCATGCCACGTCGTCGCAGGAAGCGGTGCAAGCTGCTGAGCGACTGGGCTATCCAGTCGTGCTGAAGTTGGATTCACCCGATGTAGCGCATAAGACAGAGATGGGCTTCGTCAGGATCGGGCTTGCTGACGCTCTCAGTGTCATCGAGGCCTGTAACGAAATGACGCGTCGAGCGGCAGATCTTCGTTGGGATGGATTTCTAGTCCAACCCATGGTGACCGGCCACGTCGAGTTGATGCTTGGCATGAAGCGGGACCCAGTGTTCGGACCACTTATCCTAGTTGGGTTAGGGGGAGTGTTTGCCGAGCTGCTTGGGGACGTCGCGAGCGAACTGGCACCAATATCGCCCGAAGCGGCGCGCGGCATGCTTCGTCGGCTTGCGGCATATCCAATCCTGGAGGGGTACCGCGGGAAACCTGGTGTAGATCTGGGTTACCTGGAAAATATTATCTCCGATTTCTCCTTGCTGTGCCTTGAACTAAGGGAGCAAATCGAGGAGATAGATGTGAATCCACTCGTGTGCAGCGCCAGCGAGGTTACGGCTGTCGATGCCTTGATGCTTCGACGAACAATTAAGGATGGTCTGATCAACACACGTTGAGCGGCAAAATTTCCCAGTCAACTCGATGCTGCTGATTTCTTCATTCGTCGCCCCGCTTTTTCGTCGATTGAGCGCCATGAAGCGGTTGAATTCCGCTCTGCAACGGGCCTTTCGCCCGCTGCGGACGGATTCAGGGTGTCATCGCCATGAGCTTTCGGCGCGCCATCCACAGATTCGAGAGCGCAAACAACGTCGTGAGCTGCGCGGTGTTCTTCGCCAGGCCGCGATAGCGAACCTTCGTGAACCCAAACTGGCGCTTGACTACCCGAAACGGATGCTCGACCTTCGCACGAACGCTCGCCTTCAGCCGCTCGATCTCGTTGACGATCGCATCGCGCGGATTGGCCAGATCGAGCTGGCGCCGCTTGCCCGGCCGCATCGCGATGTGCCAGTTCTTCATCGTGGCTTCGGGCCGCTTGTGTGCGCCCTGGTAGCCCGCGTCGCCGAAGGCGATCTCTTCCTCGCCGTGCAGCAGCGCCTCGGCCTGCGTCACGTCGCTGGTATTGGCCGGGGTGCAGATCACGGTGTGCACCAGCCCCGAGTCGGCGTCCGCCCCGATGTGCGCCTTCATGCCGAAGTAGTAGTTGTTGCCCTTCTTCGTCTGGCGCATCTCCGGGTCGCGCTCGCCCTTGCTGTTCTTCGTGGAGCTCGGCGCCGCGATCAGCGTGGCGTCGACCACCGTGCCTGTCTTGAGCGTCAGCCCACGCTCCTGCAAGACACGGTTCACGGTGGCGAGCATCGGCGCAGCCAGGCCGTGCTCCTCGAGCAGATGGCGAAACCGCAGGATCGTGCTCTCGTCGGGAAGCCGTCGCATCGCACCTTCCAGATCAGTGAACTCGCGGTACAGCGGCACGTCGTGCAGCGCCTCTTCCATCGCCGGATCGCTCAGCCCGAACCACTGCTGCAGGAAGTGAATGCGAAGCATCGTCGCAATGCCCATCGGCGGGCGACCCGTCTTGCCCCTCGGGTAGTGCGGCTCGATCAGCGCGATCAGTTCGGCCCACGGCACCACGCGCTGCATCTCGTCGAGGAACTCGCGCTTGCGCGTTCGCTTGGTCGACAGCTTCAGGCCGAGATCGGATTGCTTCATCGCTTCGTGCACTTCAAACCGGTGTCCGAATCATCGCATCGATCCGGCGGGCTGAGGCCGAGTTATGCAGACCATCCTTAATACTGCGTGAGAGAACAAATGGCGTCTTACCTGGAAGACTTCGAACTGGGAAAATCCGTGCTCACGGCGCCACGATCAGTCACGAAGGACGACGTGATGGCATTTGTCGAACTCTCCGGCGATGACAACCCGATGCACACCGATGCGGTATTCGCCCGCAACACGCCGATCGGTCAGTGCGTCGCTCATGGACTTTTAGTTCTCTCGATGGCTACTGGCCTATCGGCGAAGACGGGGCATCTCGCAGGCACTGCTCTCGCATTCTTGGGCATCGAAGATTGGCGCTTTTGTGCGCCGGTCTTCTTCGGTGACTCCATTCGCTTGCGCTGGACCGTCGTGGAAAAGAGGTTGACGTCTGACGGAAGCGCCGGGGTGCTCAAGCGACATATGGAAATCCTGAATCAACATGACAAGGTCGTGCAATCCGGCGTGTTCGTCACGCTGGTCAAAACAAAGGGGGCATGAGTGGCGCGTCACGACTGGAATACGTTCGGATTCACGGATCAGCAGAGACTGATCCGCGATTCGGTGCTCGATTTGCTCGAGCAAGTCCTGCCTGCCGGAAAAATTCGAGAACTCGATCGTGCAGGGGAATTTCCGCTTGAAGCCTACCAAGCGCTTGCAAACGCGGGCTGGATGGCTCTTCCCTTTACAGAGGCTCAGGGCGGCGTCGGTGGAGGCTACAAAGACCTAACGGTGCTTGTCGAAGCCATGGCCTACCACTATGCCTCAATCGCGACGGCGTACCTCACAACCGTGATCTATGCTGGTCAGCACATTGCCCTTCACGGAAGCGAGTATTTGCGGAAGACGTATCTACCAGGAATTATGGATGGATCGACTAGGATGGCGTTCGCGCTCACAGAACCCGATGCCGGTTCGGATGCTGCAGCGATCGCCACGCGCGCCGCACGGCAGGGCGACTCCTACATTGTCAATGGCCAGAAGCTCTACATAACTTGCGCTCACGTAGCCCATTACCTGGTCACCGTTGTGAAGACTGAGCCATCGGCCGGCAATCGCGGCATGAGCATCCTGCTGATTCCTACGAATGCGAAAGGAGTCAGCATCCGTACACTGGATATGCTCGGACGCCGTACTACACGCGCCAACGAAGTCTTTTTCGATAACGTGGAGGTTCCGATTGAGAACCTCATTGGAAATGAGAACGAGGGCTGGCGTGGCCTGATGAAATGCCTGAGCCTGGAGCGACTGTGTTTGTCGGCCGCCGGTGCGGGCAACACGCAACACGTACTCGACTACGCCAAGGACTACGCCGTCGATCGAAGGCAGTTCGGGCAGCCGATCACCCGCTTTCAAGCCGTAGCGCACAAGTTTTCGGATATGCGGATCATGGCCGAGGTATCTCGCCTGTTGACATACCGTGTTGCCGAAATGTTGGATGCTGGCGTTGAGCCCCGCATCGAGACGAATATTGCGAAGATCGTTTCAACCGAGAATGACTGTCGTGTCGCCGACCTGGGCATGCAAGTCATGGGCGGTGCGAGTTACATGATGGAGCACGATATGCAGCGCTTCTTCCGGGACTCGCGTGTCGGTCCTATCGGCGGAGGATCCAATGAAATCCAGCGCAACATCATTGCGCAGATTATGGGGCTCTGACCAAGAACTTACATGATTAGCGAGCAACTCAGCAGGCGCAGTCCGACAACGTTCACGCGGCCGATC
>WBZO01001514.1_pt1 | contig 12322 bp, 10 predicted proteins | sample 5204261 | NCBI WGS metagenome assembly WBZO01 (sample SAMN12412400, study PRJNA552823) | activated sludge metagenome | isolation source: activated sludge from anammox sidestream of wastewater treatment plant... | place: USA: North Carolina | collected 2017-09 | reverse complement strand
GACGAGCTGCTCGGCGCCTGCCTCAAGGCCGGCGAGATCAACCTGCGCGTGATGGAGCTGCTGGACACCGCCCACACCACCACCTTCGGCCACCCCGAGCCCACCAAGGTCCGCGTCACCCCCGTGGCCAGCACAAAATCGGTGGGATCCTCGGCCTGCAACATCAGCCACATCCCCTCGACGAAATCGGACGCCGCTCCCCAATCGCGGGCCGCCGTTGTGCCCCACAATTCCAGGGATTGCTTTCGCCCGGCCAGGATCGCCGCAGCCGTGCTGGTGATCTTCCGGCTGACGAATTCGAATCCGCGGCGCGGGCTCTCGTGATTGAACAGGATCCCGTTCGCGACAAACATGCCGTGCCTGCTCCGGTAGTGCCGCGCCAGTTCCAGGCCCGCCAGCTTGCTGATTCCATACATCGACCGTGGCGCCGGCGCCGACGACTCACTCAGCAATGAGCCGTCCCCGGCGCCGAAGATCTCGCTCGAAGCGGCGAAGAAAGTGCGGCATCCCGGCGCCAGACGTTTCAGCGCCGCCAGCAGGTAATGTGCGCCTGAGACGTTCACGCCCCACGTCTGAAACTCGTCCTCCGCCGCGTGGCTCACCGAGCTCTGCGCCGCCAGGTGATAGCATTCGTCAGGCCGGATCGCTTCCACCACGTTGAAGACGCTGGGCTGGCATTCGATGGCGCCGGCATGGATCCGCAGCCGGTCAGCCAGATGCTGGATCCGGCCGATCCGATCGCGATAGTCCTCGCTCGCCATCCGGCGGACCATTCCATGGACCTCGTAGCCCTTGTCAAGCAGAAGTTCGGCGAGGTAGCTCCCGTCCTGGCCGGTGATCCCTGTGATCAGTGCTCGCTTCGGCATGTATCGATCACCTTACGCTAACATTTCGGGGACGTTTCGACCAGTGTCAATCGGCTCCCCTATGTGGCCGCCACGATCACGTGCGACGGCCGGGCGCAGACAGGGATCATCGTGAACAGAGGCGCCCGCTTCTCTCGGCCGGGAATGATCGCGGCGGTCCGTATCACGGCCACATCGCCACTGTCCCTGTTCAGCACCAGCGCATAGTTTTGATCCGGCGTCACCGCAATCGGCCCCGGTGCCATCCCCACCTGGGTCACCGCGACCACTTTCTGCGTTTCGATGTCGAAGACCGTCAGCGAATTCGCTTCCGGATTGGACACGAAGAGAAACGCGGGGTCAGTGGAATCGGCCATCTCGCCCGGCTTCCTGCCGCTCAGAAAGGTCTGCGCCACCTCGGTGCGATACGGATACACGATCGTAATCGCGTCGCGCCCTTCGCCCGTTATGAACAACTGGCCTCCGTCCCGCTTCATCCACAACCGGTCGGGCCGGAGCGGCAGCGGCAGTTCGACAACCACGCGCCCGCCGGCAGGGTCCAGAATCGAAATCAGCTTGCGGCCCCGATCCGCCGCGAGGACCGCCCGCCCGTCCGAGCGGAAACGGACTTGCCCCAGTTCCGGTCCCAGACCCGCCCTGGCCGACAACCTCCCGCCTGACAGGTCGATGAGCGCAGCCTCTCCGCTCGACAGCATCGCCGCGGCCAGCGGCCTGCTCGGACAGATGTCGAAGTGGACTGGCGGCGCCGGCAACAGCACCGGCCGGCCCTGCCGAAACGATTCCAACTCCACGGGCACGGCGCGGGGCGGATTGTCCGCAGCAACCCACAATCGGGGCCCGGCGGGATCCGCCCTCACGCCGGCCAGCGGTCCTGCCAGCCGCAGCGAACGCAGCCGCCGCTCCCCCCACAGATCGACTTCCTCGATCAGCCCCGCCTGAAAGTCGCACGCATACACGCGGCCCGCGTCCCCGTGCGCGGGCCGCACCAGCCGGCTAGGCCGTCCCTGTAGATCGATACGCCGACGTACCAAGAACCCGAGCAGGTCCACCACGACGAGCACCGGTTCCTCTTCACTGGAGATCCAGGCCGTTCCGCGAAAGCCCTCTCCGGGCTTCCCGCGGCACGCGCCCAGCAACCCGACGGTCAGAAGAAATGTGCGGCGATTCACAGGAAGGCCAGCGTCTTGATGCCTGAAACCTCAAACATTCGCCTGCAACGCATCGACTTGCACTGGACTTTATCATCCAGCAGCACCATGTAGCTCTGAGCCTTGGCGAACTTGACCCGGTCCCTCTCGTCGGCGCCCGGCGGAAGCCGGTCCTTCTTTTTCCGCACCAGCCAGCGCAGCTCGTACTCCTCGACACTCCTGCAGTACTGGCAATTCAGGCGGGCGGCCTTCTTCACCTGGCTCTCGTTGTAAAATTGCCTTTCGTCCACGCGCGGCTCCTCTTCGATTCTCACACGGCCCCCCGGGCGACGCCGCAGGAAAAGCTAGCCTGAAAGCATGCTCGCCCTCCTGGCGCTCCTTGCCGCTCCCCTGGCCGTGCCCGAGTCGATCGCAGCGTGGCGGCAGGAACTCGGGCGCGATTTCGGCATCGCCGTACCGGTCGTCGCCGCAGGCGACGATATTCTGGGCGACCCCGAAGGCTTCGAGTTGGTCCACGCGCAATTGGCCGACCCCGGCTTTCGCCGTCAATTCGCGCTGATGAACGCCGCCATGATAAGCCAGCGGGTACAGGGGAAGGATCGTCAGGTGATCCTGCTCAACCGCGCCCGCGAGGGAGCCTGGAAAGGCTTCGAGGAAGCGCTGATCGGCCATGAACTCGGCCACATCTGGCTGCGCGCCCGCAAACTCCCGGCGCCCGCCTTCACAGGGGGCGAGTTCGCCTGCCTCGCCGTGCACACGGGCGATGTCGTCCAGCACGTCCTCATCCGCGCCGAGATGGACCGCCGCGGCATCGGCCACCGCGAGTTCTTGATGCGAAGCCTCGATGCCTCAACTGAGGCGATGGAGCGGCTCGAGGCCTCGGCCGACTCCTGCGCCTGGGTCCGTCAGGCGGCGATCTGGGTCGATGCCCGCCTCGCCTTCGAGTCGAAGCCGTGGCCCGGCCGCGATCGTTACGAAGCCGCAGCCCTCAGACGCTTCCCCGAAGCCGCGCCCGCCGTCGCCGCCATCATCGACGGCATCGCCGGACTCGAGCTGAACGATCCGTTCGCGCACCGGAAAGCGCTGCTCGAGGTCTTCTCGATCCTCCGTGCGCTCGCCCTCGCCCAACAGGCCGGACGTGGAAACTGACGCGCCGCCAAAAACGCGATATCCTGAGCGTTGGGAAACGGGCCATTCCGGATCTGACGGCTGTGCCGGGCCGCGCGCGCACACCGGAGTCGCACAATACCCTTCCATCACAATGAACATCCGCTCGCTGTTCAGCCTGTTTTCATCGGATCTTGCCATCGATCTGGGCACCGCCAACACGCTCGTCTTCGCCAAGGGGAAAGGCATTGTCGTCAACGAACCCTCGATCGTCGCCATCAACAAGAACACCGGCGAGGTGGAGGCCGTCGGCAAAGAAGCCAAGGAAATGCTAGGGCGCACGCCCGGCAACATCGTCGCCATCCGGCCGATGAAGGACGGCGTCATCGCCGACTTCAAGGTCACTGAGCGGATGTTGAACTACTTCATCCAGAAGGCCCACGGCCGCAAGATGCTCGTTCACCCCCGCATCGTCATCGGCGTGCCCAGCGAGATTACGCAGGTCGAAAAGCGGGCCGTCATCGATTCCGCCTACCGTGCCCGCGCCAGCGAGGTCCATCTCGTCGAGCAGGCCATGGTCGCCGCGATCGGCGCTGGCCTGCCGATCACCGAGCCCAGTGGCAACATGATCGTCGATATCGGCGGCGGCACCACCGACGTCGCCGTCATCTCGCTGTCCGGCATCGTCTACTCGCGCAGCGTCCGCGTCGCGGGCAACGAGATGGACGACGCCATCATGCAATACCTCAAGAAGAAGTACAACCTGCTGGTCGGCGAAAGGACCGCTGAACAGATCAAAATGCAGGTTGGCAGCGCATTCCCGCTGGACCGGGAACTCTCGATGGAGATCAAGGGCCGCAACCTCATCGAGGGTGTTCCCCGGACGGTCGCCATCAGCGACTCCGAGATCCGCGAAGCCCTCGGCGAGTGTGTCGCCACCATCATGAACGCGATCCGCGTCGCCCTCGAGCGCACCCCGCCTGAACTGAGCGCCGACATCAGCGATCGCGGCATCGTCCTCACCGGTGGCGGCGGCCTGCTCAAGAACCTCGACCGGCGCATTCGCGAGGAGACCGGGTTGCCGGTTTCCATTGCAGAGGATCCTCTTGCCAGCGTCGTCCTTGGCACCGGCCGCATGCTCACCGACTTCAAATTGCTGCGCCGCATTGCGATTGAGTAGCCTTTCGGGGGCGAAGAGAGCCCATGGAATCCTTCCTCAGCCGGTACCGCAACCTCAGCGTCCTGCTCCTGCTGCTCGTCGCGCAGTTGCTGCTGCTCGCCTACCAGGTGAAAACCAACCAGGACGTCCGCCTCATCCGGCTCTGGGCCGTCACCGCCGTTACTCCGGCCGCCCGGGCGATCGAATGGGTCAGGAGCGGAGCCGCCGGCGTCTGGGAGAATGTCTTCGTCCTGGGCGACGTCAGAGCCGAGAACAAGAGACTCCGCCGCGAACTGGCCGGTCTCCAGCTCAGAAACCAACTTCTCACCGCGGAGCTCCAGACCGCCGACAGGACCAAGGCGCTGGTCGAGTTCCGCGCTCAGATTCCTTCGAAGACCATCGCCGCCAGGATCATCGGAACCGGCACGGGCGCCAACGCCCGGACCGTCTTTATCGACCGCGGCAGCGTCGAGGGAGTCAAGCGCGGCATGGCCGCCATCACTGAAAAGGGAATCGTCGGCAAGGTGGTGGCCGCCTATCCCACGGCCTCACTCGTCCAATTGATCACCGAGCAGGGCTCGGTCGCCGGTGTCATCTCCCAGAAAAACCGCGTCCGCGGCACCCTCAAAGCCCAGGGCTCCGGCGCCCTGATCGTCGATTACGTCAGGAATGAAGAGAAAGTGGAGAACGGCGAGTGGTTCTACACGAGCGGCACTGACCGGATCTATCCCCGTGGCCTGCCCGTGGGACGCGTGAAGTCGACCCGCGAAGGACGCGGCGGCAAGGAAATCGTCGTCGAACCCAGCGGCCTCCACTCGGGCCTGGAGGAGATGTTGATCCTGCTCGACGGCGTGCACGGCTCCATCCCCGATCCCGAGACCCCACCCTCTCCCGGCATCTCCATCCTCCCTGCGCCTCCAGAACCGGTCGCCGCCCTCCCTGCTCCCAGCGACGCAACCCAGCCCGGTTCGACCCCGCCTGCCGTCAACCCCGCCCCCGGCGTCTCGCCCGCTCAGCCGTCCGCCAACGGCCTCAGCACCGACGCCGACAGGCTCCGCGAGCGCTATCGCCGCGTCGGCGAATCACAGGGCATCGTCCTCGGCTCGACCAAAATCCGCGTTCCCGATTTCAACAAGCCGCCGGCCGATCCTGCCAAACCCGCGGCCCCCAAACCCGATCCCGCCAGGCCGGAAGCGCCGCGCCCCGATACTCCCCAGCCCGGCTCAGCCAAACCCGATTCGCCGCTGGCGCCCCGGCAATGAGTTCCTACGACGAGAACCTCATCCCCAGTACCCCACGGCGGCAGAAGATATCGCGCTTCCGCGTCGCCGCCTGGGTCCTCATTCCGCTCGCTGCAATCCTGTTCCAGGTCTATGTCCGGCGTTTTGCCGAGTTCCTCGGCTACCTCGAACTGCCGCTCCTGGTCACCGTCTACTTCTCGCTCATGCGCCGCCAGCCCGTCGCAGGAGCCATGATCGGCGCCGCCATCGGCCTCACGCAGGATTCTCTCTCTCAGCACCCCCTCGGGATGTTCGGCATCGTCAAGACGCTCGTCGGCTACTTCGCCGCGTCCATCAGCATGCGCTTCGACGTGGAGAATAATGCGCTGCGGTTCATCCTCAGCTTCTTCTTCTTCCTGTTCCACCAATTCTTCTTCTGGGTCCTCTCCCAGGCGCTGCTGGGCCAGTCGCTCGACGTCCCCATCCCGCAGAGCATCATCTTCGCGTTCCTGAACGCAGTCGTCGCTGTTCCACTATTCATCATCTTGGATAGACTGAGAACTGAGGAGCGCTGACCGCGGCCAGCCCCCTCCCACCAGGCGTATGGCCGTCAGAACCATCCCGGAAGAGCGTCCGCCCGATTCCACCGAGTCGCGGCCTCTCGTGCGCGACGATATCAAATTCGCGCAGATCAAGATCGCCGCATTTCAATACGTCACCGTAGCGATCTTCGTCTTCCTCATCACCGGCTACTGGGATCTGCAGGTCCTCAAAGAAGAGATCTTCAAGGCCAAGGCCCAGCGGAACCAGATCAAGTCGCTGCCCGTTCCCGCTCCCCGCGGCCGCATCCTCGACCGCGACGGGCGCGTCATCGTCGACAACCACTCCTCCTATCGCCTGATCCTGTCCCGCGAGAACCTGCGCGAGGAGCACATCGTCCCCATCGCCATGGGACTCAACCTCGATGCGGATGAGCTGACCCGCAAAGTCCGGCGATTCAGGAATCAGCCCACCTATTTCACCATCCCGCTCAAGGAAGACCTGACCCCGGATGAACTCACTTTCGTCGAAGCCCACCGCGGCGACGACGCCTTCCCTGAGATGGAACTCATCCGCAGCCAGCACCGCCTCTACCCCCGCGACGGGGTGGCCGCTCACCTGCTCGGCTACACCGGCGAAATCAACGACGCCGAATTGAACTCCCAGGAGTTCGCCCGGCATAACCCCGGTGACATCATCGGCAAAATGGGGATTGAGCGGTTCTACAACGATGTACTCAGCGGCATCGACGGACAGCGGCAGGTCCGCGTCGACAACCGCATGAATACGCGCGAAGTCCTCGGGATTAAAGAAGCTCAACCCGGTCGCGACCTGCGCCTTACCATCGACCTCGACCTCCAGGTGGTCGCCGAGTTGGCAATGGAGGGCAAAAGCGGCGCAGTCGTCGCCTTGGATCCCACCAATGGTGAGGTCCTCGCGCTGGTCTCCACACCCGCCTACGACCCCACCCATTTCATCGGCAGAATCAACGCTCGGGAGTGGCGCGCCCTCAATGAGAACCCGAACCTGCCCCTCCTTAACCGGGCCATCCAGGCCCAACTCGCCCCCGGGTCCACCTTCAAGCCGATCATGGCGCTGGCCGGGCTCGAGGAGGGCGTGATCGACGAGACTACCACCGTCCACTGCGCCGGCAGCGTCACCTACTACGGCCGCTCCTTCAAGTGCCACAGGAAGGGCGGCCACGGTACGGTAAACCTCCACCGGGCCATGGCGCAGTCCTGCGACGTCTTCTTTTACATGGTCGGCAGCCGGCTTGGCATTGACAAGATCGCCAAGTACGCGGAACTGGCCGGCTTGGGCCAGGAGACCGGCATCGATCTGCCCCACGAAAAGCCCGGCGTCGTCCCCTCCAGCGCCTGGAAGATCCGCCGCTACCGCGAAAAGTGGTACGCCGGCGAAACCATTTCGGTCGCCATCGGGCAGGGTGCGCTCACGGTCACTCCGATCCAGTTGGCCCACGCCCTCAGCGGCATCGTCACTGGCGGCGTGTGGATGCGGCCCCACCTGGTCAAGGGCGATGCGCCGGCAGTTCCGGCCCGGAAGGCTGATCTCGACCTGGAGAACATCAACCGTGTCATCTCCGGCATGTGTGCCGTCGTCAACGAGGGCGGGACGGGAGCCGCATCGCGCATCCCGGGCGTCGAATTCTGCGGCAAGACCGGATCGGCCCAGCGCGCCTCCAACGAATTCATGAAGAAGAAGAATCCCGCCGCCGACTACCGCGACGACGGCTGGTTCGTCGGCTTCGCGCCTCGCTCCGCGCCCGAAATCGTCGTCGCCGCCCTCTTCGAGCACGGTGAGCATGGCGATCTCGCCGCGCCCATCGTCCGCGATGTCATCAAGGCCTGGCACGACAAGAAGATCCGCCTCGAGCGGCCACGGACCTCCCCCAACCTCGCCCGGGCCGTCCGCGTCGCCCCCCCCGCCGGAGCCGCCACGCACTGATTATGGCCGGATACCGCAGTTTCCGCGACTTCGACTGGGGCATCATTGTCCTTGCTTGCGCCATCTGCGGCCTTGGGATCCTCCAGATCTATTCCGCAACTCTCGATACCGATTTCCGGGCAGCCTGGTGGAGGCAACTGGTCTGGATGGCGGCCGGCTTGGTCGTCATGTGGATTGCTTCCCGCATCGATTACCATACGTTAATGGGTCAAGTCCCTGTACTCTATGGACTTACAGTACTCCTTCTCATCCTCACTCCGCTGTTCGGCCGCTTCGTCTGGGGCTCAAAACGCTGGATCCCGGTCGCCTTCGGATTCCATTTTCAGCCCTCGGAGTTTGCCAAACTAGTGATAGTATTGCTTGTAGCCCGCTACTTGTCGGAGACGAATAAGGACCGGCTGGATCTGCGGGATGTGCTGCGATTGGCAGGTCTCGTCGGCTTGCCTATGGTTCTCGTCTTGGTCCAGCCAGACCTGGGAACCTCTCTGACGTACCTCCCGATCGTAGTCACCGGGTTGTTTTTGGGCGGGATCCGCTGGCAACATGCCGCCGCGATCGTCGCTCTGGCCGTGGTATTGGCGCCTGTCAGCTACCTCTTGATGAAGCCTTATCAGAAGGCTCGGATCGAGAGCTTCTTCGATCCTCAGAAGGATCCGACCGGAAGAGGCTATCAGGTGATCCAATCAAAGATTGCAGTTGGCGCCGGAGGGATGTGGGGCGCTGGAGTCACGCAAGGCTCTCAGACGCAACTCCGATTCCTTCCGATCGCCCACACCGATTTCCTGATCTCGGCATTTGCCGAGGAGCATGGATTTGTCGGAGTCCTCGTTCTCCTGGGGCTCTACTTCCTGTTGTTGATGCAGATTGTACAGAATGCTCAGACCGCCCCTGATCGAGCCGGCATGTTCGTGTGCATGGGAATTTGTTCGATCCTGCTGTTTCATGTCCTGGTGAACGCAGGCATGGCGGTGGGCCGAATGCCGGTAGCCGGCATTCCTCTGCCGCTGATGAGCTATGGCGGGTCGAGCATGATCTCGTTTTTCATGATGCTGGGGCTGGTCCATAACGTCCGGCTCCGGCGGTTTATATCGTGAAGCGACGTCGAGCGCGAGTAGCCCGGAAGGGAGTCTTTCCGGCACAGGGATCGTTTCTTCGGGATTGTCGGCCGCTTCGGCGGCTCCGGCCAGAGGACAGCTCCACCAGGAAGTGAGAGCGGGCGCCCCGGCCGGCAACAAGATTGTGTTTGCAAGCGGCGAACCTCTTTGAGCCAGCCGCGAGAAGACGCCCTTCGGGGCCCCCTGGCAGAGACGGCTTCCCTCGACCGGCCCGCTCCGGCCGCGCGTCGCTTCACCGCCTGATGGAGGTGAAGACGATGGTGTCCAAAGAACTGGTGGTCAGCCAGAACCGCCACGAAACAAAAGTTGGGATTCTCGAAGACGGCCAGCTTGTGGAGATCTATCTGCAGCGTGCCAACGAGTACTCCCTGGCCGGCAGCATTCACAAGGGCCGTGTCACTCGCGTGCTGCCCGGAATGCAGAGTGCGTTCGTGGACCTCGGGCTCGAACGCGATTGTTTCCTGTACGTCTCCGACTTCTTCGAGGAACATGCCGATGAGATCGACCGGGTCGGCGGGGACGACCGCGGCCGTGGCCGCCGGCATGGCGGCCAGCAACAGAACCCGAGCCTCGTGCAACAGGCGGCGCCGTCGTCCGCCTCAGCCGGCGTGGCTGGCTCCGAAATCCCGCCGATCGAGGGCTTCGCGCCCCAGGATGCGGGCGATGCGGCAGAAGATTCGCAGGCGAAGGGTCACGGGCGGCGACGGAGCCGCCGCAGGCGCGGCCGCGGATTCCCCGAATCGAAGTACTCATCCGAATCGATTCCGGCGGGCGCCGCAGATTCGCAGACCGAGGATCTCGAGCAGGCCGCGGACGCGGATTTCGCCGCCAGCCAGGACGAAGCACAACCCGCTGCCGGGATGGGCGACGAGTTCCTCGTCCTGCCCGGCGAGTCGCTCTCCAAGTACCGCCGCGGCGAATCTCCCGCCGGCGACGCGGCCAGCGCGGAGACTGACCGCCTGACCGCCGAGGAGATCGAATTGGCCGCCGAGGCCGCCGCCGAGGATGCCGCCGAAGCGCTGCTCGACCGGGTGGAGGAGATCGACGCCCGCGAAGCCCAGACGGAGATTAGCGGTCCGTTCGAAGTCGAACCCGAACCGGCCGCACTGGAACCGGAGCCGCCGGCCGATGACGAAGTAGAGGCCAGCGAGGCTCAAGCCGACGCCGGCGACGCTGCCGGCATGCAGCCGGACAGACCCGAACCCGAGGTGGAAGTCTCACTCTCGGCCGAGGCTTTCTCCGAAGTCGACTCCACTGCCGCCCCCGAAGAAGAAGCGCCTGCAGTTCCCTCCACCGAGCTTGCTCCCGAACCGGTGGAGGCCGCGGCGGAGGACGAACCCGAGGGCCCCGAGCCCGCCCGCATGCCGCAAAGCCTCACCGCGACGCTGCGAGCACAGGGCGGCAGACTGCCCCATCGGATTTCCCGCCGGGGCCGCCGCCACCGCGGCAGCCGCGGCGCCGAGTTGGATGCCGTTCCCGCAGCCGCGCCCGCCTCGCCCGAAGAACGGCCGATCAACCTCGCCGATCTCGGCGAATCGATCGAAGTCGGACGCCCCTCCCGCGAAGCCGCTGCACCGGTTCCCGGCCGCCCCGAACCGCGTGGCGAAAGCAACCGCGGCGAGCGCGGCCGCCGCGACAGGGACCGCGATCGTGGCGACCGCGACCGCGGCGACCGTGACCGCCCCGTCCTCCCATCCATCGCCGAACTCCTCAAGGAAGGCCAGGAGATCATCGTCCAGATCGCCAAGGAGCCACTCGGGCAGAAAGGCGCCCGCATCACCTCCCACATCGCACTCCCCGGCCGCTACGTCGTCTACATGCCGACCGTCGACCACCTCGGCGTCTCCCGCAAGATCTCCACCGATGAAGAACGCCAGCGCCTCAAGCGTACCCTGCAGCGCCATCGCGAAGGCGTTCAAGGCGGCTACATCATGCGCACCGCCGGCGAAGGCCGCACCGAGGAGGACATCGCCGCCGACATGCAGTATCTGGCCAACCTCTGGCTCGACATCCGCGAGAAGGCCGAAAAACGGCGCGCCCCCGTACTGCTCCACCACGACGTCGAGATCGTGGAACGGCTCCTGCGAGATCAGTTGACCGAAGGATTCAAGGCCGTCTGGGTCGACAACGAAGACCTTTACGAGCAGGTGCTCCATGCCGTCGAGCGGCTTCAACCCGCGCTGCTGAGCCGGGTGAAGCTATACACGCGCCCGGAGCCCATCTTCGAGGCTTTCGGCATTACCCAGGAACTCGAGAAAGCGCTCCGCCCCAAAGTTTGGCTGAAATCCGGCGGCTACATCGTCATCAACCAGACCGAGGCCCTCGTCGCAATCGACATCAACACGGGCAAGTTCGTCGGCAAGTCCAACAAGCTCGAGGACACCATCGTCAAGACCAACCTCGAAGCCGTCAAGGAGATCGTACGGCAGTTGCGCCTCCGCGATCTCGGCGGCATCATCGTCATCGACTTCATCGACATGGAGGAGCGCAAGAACCGCCAAAAAGTGATGCAGTCGCTCGAAGAGACCATGCGGGCCGACAAGGCCCCGTACAAGGTTCTTCAGTTCAACGACTTCGGTCTCGTGGCGATTACCCGCAAACGAGTCAAGCAGTCGCTCGAGCGGGCCCTCTGCTCGCCCTGCCCTTACTGCGAGGGCGCCGGCTACGTCAAGAGCGTTCAGACCGTCATCGGCGAGATCCTGAATGAGGCTCAGAAGTACGCCAAGGTGGTCGACACCAAGGACGTGGTCTGCCGAGCCAACCCGGAAGTCGCCCGCGTGCTCAAGTCCACCGAAAACGAGTACCTTGAAGAGCTGGAGGAGGTACTGGGCCGGCCGGTCGCCATCATCAGCGACCCCAACCTGCACCAGGAGAAGTTCGACCTCGCCTAGGCGGCATCGTGCGTCAGATTGCGGGTTGGATCGGACTCATGGCCGCCGCGGCGCTCGACCTCGGCGGCCAGTCCCTGATCATCAGCAGCGAGTTCGTCCGCTACACGCCCTACGGCGTCGTGGTTTCGGCGGACAAAGCTGAAAAGCAGCGCGAACTGTTGTCACCAGCAGTAGCGCGGAACGCGCACTTCACGTTCCGCGCCACTGTCGTCTTCCCCCGGGGGGAGGGCCCCGGAGAGGTTCGGCCTGTAGCCGCCCCGTACACCCTCCATATCGCCCAAAACCCCGAGGACTCCGCCCAAATCACGCTC
>WBZO01005803.1_pt1 | contig 12326 bp, 5 predicted proteins | sample 5204261 | NCBI WGS metagenome assembly WBZO01 (sample SAMN12412400, study PRJNA552823) | activated sludge metagenome | isolation source: activated sludge from anammox sidestream of wastewater treatment plant... | place: USA: North Carolina | collected 2017-09 | reverse complement strand
GGATCAGCACCGCGCGGACGACGTCGCGGCGCGAGACGTCCAGGGGCCGGAGGTTGCGCCGGGCCGGAGGCGCGTCCTCGGGCGCGACGAAGCGCCAGAAGAGGAAACCGAAGGCGATGCTGATGAGTCCGGGGACGACGAACGCCGCGCGCCAGCCGAAGTACTTCACGAGGAGCCCCGTCATGATCGCGGCGGCGGCGATGCCCAGATTGCCGACGAGGCCGTTGACGCCGATCACCGTGCCCGGACGCTTCGTGTGCTGGACGAGCATCGGAATGCCCACGGGGTGATAGATCGCCGAGAACGCGCCGAGAAGCGTCAGCGCACCCGCGAGCTGCCAGGCGTTGCGCGTCAGCGCCGCGAGCAGGCACGCGACGCCGAGCCCGAAGTGGAAGACGAGCATCATCGCGCGGCGTCCCCACAGGTCGCCCAGGCGTCCTGCCGGCGCGGCGCCGAGACCGAACATCACGAACGCTCCCGTCGTGTACGGCATGAGCGCCTCCCAGCTCGCGAAACCGAAGTCGGCGGCGATGGCGCCGACCGCGGTGGCGAAGATGAGGAGGACGAGATGGTCGATCGCGTGCGCGACGTTGAGCAGCGCCATCGTGAGCGGCGGGTGCTCGACGGCAGGTGTCGCGCCGGCGTGGGGTGCCGGCGTCGGCGGCCCGCCCGTCGCGGTCGCACCCGGCGCGGGGACAGGAGCCGACGCTGCAGCGCCGGACGCGGCTGCGGTCGAAGGGGGCGGGGTCATGAGTACCGGGACGGGCGCGGTTGCGCAGCGGTCAAACCCGATACTCTACCCTGTCGCAGCGCGCGTCCGCGCCGTGACCGGTTTCTACCCTGCCGCAGCGCGAGCCCGCGTCACGGTGCCCGGGTCCCGGTGCGGTCCGGCGCGTCCGATCGCTCGCGACGCGGCCGCACGCCGCTCAGGCGTGCAGCGCCGTTGCCAGACGCGCGGCGACGTCGGCGAGAATCTCCGGGGTGTGCGCGGTCGACACGAAGCCGACCTCGTAGGGCGACGGCGAGAAGTACACGCCGGCGTCGAGCGCCCGCCGGAAGAACTCGGCGTAACGCTCGCGCGACACCGCGTCGACGGGTGGAGGAAACGCGGCGCTGCCGGGCGAGAAGTCGATCCAGAAGAGCGAGCCCAGGTGGTGCACCGTGCACGGCGGCGGCAGGATCGCCTGCAGCGCTTCGACGAAGACCGCGCTCGCACGTTCGAGCCGCCCGTACGGCGGGTCGGCGCGCGTCGCCTCGAGCACGGCCAGCCCGGCCGCGACCGCCATCGGATTTCCCGACAGCGTCCCGGCCTGATACACCGAGCCGGTCGGCGCCAGCATGTCGAGGATCTCGCCGCGTCCGGCGACCGCCGCCAGCGGCAGGCCACCACCGACGATCTTGCCGAGGGCGACGAGGTCGGGCTGCAGGTCGAAAACGCCGCAGGCGCCCGTCGCCCCCAGACGAAAGCCGGTGATGACCTCGTCGAAGATCGTCAGCGCGCCGTGCTGGCGTGCCGTCGCCACGATGTGCGCAAGGCGCTCGCGTCCCGGATTCCACAGGCCGTAGTTCGCCGGCACCGGCTCGACGATGACCGCCGCAATGTCGCCGGGTTGCTGCGCGAAGTGCGCGTCGAAGGTGGCGAGGTCGTCGAAGCGCGCGATGAGCGTATCGGCGACCACACTCGGTGGAACGCCGCGCGACGACGACTCGGTGAGCGCGGCCACGCCGCTGCCGGCCTTGGCGAGGAAGGCGTCCGCGTGACCGTGGTAGCAGCCTTCGAACTGGACCACCTTGGTGCGGTTCGTGTAACCGCGCGCCAGACGCACGAGCGTCATCGTGGCCTCGGTCCCGCTGTTGACGAGGCGCACCTTCTGCAGGAAGGGATACGCGGCGAGGATGCGCTCGGCGAGCCGCACCTCGTCGGCGTGGCAGGCGCCGTAGCTCGTCGCGCGCTCCGCCTGCGCCTTGAGTGCGGCGACGACGCGCGGATGCGAGTGCCCGAGCAGATGCGGCCCGAACGAGAGGCAGAAATCGACGTACCGGTTTCCGTCGACGTCGTGGAGGTACGCTCCCTCGGCGCGTGCGAAGTACACGGGCGTTGCGCCGACGTGCTTGAACGAGCGGACGGGCGAATTGACTCCGCCGGGGATCTTCGCCTGCGCGCGGGCGAACCACTGCGCGGATGTCGACCGGTTCACAGCCAGCCCTCCCGTGCGATCGCGCTCGCGAAGTACGTCACGATCGCCTGCGCGCCGGCGCGACGGATCGCGGTGAGGTTCTCGACCGCGAGCGCGCGCTCGTCGGCGAGTCCGGCGCGTGCCATCTGCTTCACCATCTCGTACTCGCCGCTGACGCTGTACGCGCAGACGGGAACCGTGCTTGCCGCCGCGAGATCCGACACGACATCGAGATACGCGAGGGCGGGCTTCACCATCACGAGATCGGCGCCTTCCATGACATCGAGGTCGAGCTCGCGCATCGCCTCGCGCCGATTGCGTGGGTCCATCTGGTAGCCGGCGCGATCGAAGCCGTGCGGCGACGAATCGAGCGCATTGCGGAACGGGCCGTAGTACGCCGACGCGTACTTCGCGGTGTAGGCGAGGATACCCACGCCGGCGAAGCCGGCCGCATCGAGCGCGCCGCGGATCGCGCCGACCCGGCCGTCCATCATGTCGGAGGGAGCCACGAAATCGGCGCCGGCCGCGGCATGCGCGCAGGCGACGTCGGCGAGTCGCGGCAGCGTCGCGTCGTTGTCGACCTGCGCGTCGGTCACGACGCCGCAGTGGCCGTGCGACGTGTACGAACACAGGCACACGTCGGTGAACAGCGTCGGCGCGCGACCGAGTCGCGCGCGCAGCGCGCGCAGCGCCTGGGCGACGCGGGAATCGGCCGCACTCGCGGCGCTCCCCCGCGCGTCGCGCTCGCGGCTCGAGCCGAAGAGGAGGAAGTGGCGCACGCCGTGCACGAGGTCGGTGGCGATCGCCTCGGTGAGAGCGTCGATCCCGAAACGATGGACGTCGGTGAAGCCGGCGATCGGCTCGCGGTCGACCTCGTGCTCGGCGACGAAGTACGGTTGGATGAGGTGATCGACGCGAAGCGTGGTCTGCGCGATGAGCGCACGAACGCCCGCGCTGGCACGCAGCCGTCGCGGCCGGATCGTGGGGAACGGCATGGCCTTCGTCATGGTGTCGCCTCCAGCATCGGTGATCCTCCGCGCGGGTGCCGTCGCCTTTCGTGTCGCGGGTCGTCGGCCGCGGCTAGCCTGCGCCGTGGTCGGCCTCGGTCGGGGTGCGCAAGACGCGGCGCAGGTGCTCGCGCGCGTCGTGGAGGTGCCGGCGCAGGACCCTTTCCATCCACGCCTGGCGTGCCGCCGGGTCACACGCGCCGGCGTCGAACGTCGCGAGCGCGCGCGTCGCCTGCGTGCAAAGGTCACCCTCGATGCGGCTGAAGTCGCGCAGGATCGGCGCCTCCTTCTGGGCGAGGAAGAACTCGCGCAGCGAGGCGTCGACGATCTCCTCGGCAGTGGCCACCGCCCGTGCCCGATCGAGCGCGTTTTGCCTCGCCTCCTCGAGGAGGTCTTCCAGCCGGACGAGCGTCGACGCCGTGCCGGCGAGCGCGCCCGGCTCGATGTCCGGTGGCTGCGCGAAGTCGAACAGGGCGCGTGGGCGCGGGGTGAGGCGCTCGAAGAAGGCACGCGTGAAGATCGGGAGCGGACTCGCGGTCGCCGTGAACAGATGCGAGAACGCAGGCGGCCGGTCGACGAAGTCCGCGAGCGCGCCCAACGCGACGCGCGACCCTTGCGGCAGCCGCGCGATCCGCTCGACATCGCGATTGACCCACGTGACCGGAACCCGCGGACGATGCTTCCCAAACCAGTCGAGGACCTGGGTGCTGATCGGACTGCGGCCGACGACCACCACGTGCGTGGCGGGACACGTCACCTCGGACGTTTCGAAGCGACGCAGGCCGAGGGTTGCGGCCGAAATCGGCTTCTCGCCGATGCCGGAGAGCGTGCGCACCTTCTTCGCGGTCTCGAATGCGAATGCGAACGCATGCTCGAGGTCACGCTCGAGGGGCAATCCCCACGCGCGCGTGGCCGCCAGCGTGCTCTTGAGCTGGCCCAGGATCTGCGGCTCGCCGACGGCAAGCGATTCGAGCGAGCTCGCGACCCGCAGCAGGTGGCGCAACGCCGCCTTCCCCTCGAGGTGGTAGCCGCGGTAGAACGCGTCGTCGTCGAGGCCCAGTTTCGCCAGCAGCGCGAGCCACAGCGGACGGGTGTCCGCGTACCCGTCGCGCGCCGTCGTGTAGAACTCGACGCGGTTACAGGTGGCGACGTAGGCGAGATCGCGGAAGCCCACCGCGAGCATCGACTGGACCGCGGCCTTGCGCTCGGGTTCGGCGAAGTAGAGGCGGGACCGAAATTCCCCGGTGCTCCGGCGGAAGTCGATTCCCCACAGGTGCAAGAGCATGGCGGCGCAGCTGCGCGCGGCAACGATCGGATAGGAAGATACAATTATCGCAGAATCGCGAACCGGTATTTCTAATACCTTATGGCCGAAGGAGCACGCGTGCCCGCCGCGCCTGTCGCCCTGGTCTTGCGGCGCGCCAACATTGACGTTTACGTAAACGTCACGTAGGCTTCACCACAGCCGGGAGTTCACGCTCGCGGTCCGCCCGCGTCCGCAGTCGCGCGCGGCGCTGGAGTAAGCTCTTCACGCCCGGATCCCTCGCATTCGGCCGACTGCCTTCGCCCGAGGACGCCCATGAACGACGCATCCCGCCCGCCGCTCGTCTACAAGCCGCAGACCAAGGTGCGCTTCGTCACCGCCGCGAGCCTGTTCGACGGCCACGACGCCTCGATCAACATCATGCGTCGCATCCTGCAGGCGACGGGTTGCGAGGTGATCCACCTCGGGCACAACCGGTCGGTCGAGGAAATCGTCAACTGCGCGCTCCAGGAGGACGCCAACGGCATCGCGATCTCGTCGTACCAGGGCGGGCACGTCGAGTTCTTCAAGTACATGCTCGACCTCCTGCGCGAGCGCGGCGGCGCTCACGTCAAGGTCTTCGGCGGCGGCGGCGGCGTGATCGTCCCCGCCGAGATCGAGGAGTTGCACGCGTACGGCGTGGCGCGCATCTTCTCGCCCGAGGACGGCCAGCGTCTCGGGCTGCAGGGCATGATCAACGAGATCGTTGCCGCCTGCGACGTCGACCTCGCGCAGGATCTGCCGGCGTCGGCGAGCGCCCTTGCGGAAGGCTCGCCCTTCGAGCGCGTGCACGCGCTCGCGCGTCTCATCACCGCCTTCGAGAACGGCGTGGTTCCGCCGAAGCTGCGTGACGCGATCCACGCCGCCGCAGCGGCGTCGCACGCGCCGGTGCTGGGCGTCACCGGCACCGGGGGTGCGGGCAAGAGCTCGCTCACCGACGAGCTCGTGCGGCGCTTCCGGCTCGATCACCGCGACGGATTGCGCCTTGCCATCGTGTCGATCGACCCGTCGCGCCGCAAGTCGGGCGGCGCGCTCCTGGGTGACCGCATCCGCATGAATGCGATCGAGCACCCCAACATCTACATGCGCTCGCTCGCCACGCGCGACACCGGCAGCGAGATCAGCCAGGCGCTGCCCGACGTGATCGCGACCTGCAAGGCGGCCGGCTTCGACCTCGTGATCGTCGAGACCTCGGGCATCGGCCAGGGTGACGCGGCGATCGTCCCGCTGGTCGACGTGTCGCTGTACGTGATGACGCCGGAGTTCGGCGCGGCGAGCCAGTTGGAGAAGATCGACATGCTCGACTTCGCCGATTGCGTCGCGATCAACAAGTTCGATCGCAAGGGCGCCGCCGATGCACTGCGCGACGTGCGCAAGCAGATGCAGCGCAACCGCGAGGCCTTCCGCACGTCACCCGACAAGATGCCGGTGTTCGGTACCGTCGCGTCGCACTTCAACGACGACGGCGTCACCGCGCTCTATCAGGCGCTCGCCGCGCGCCTCGTGGACAAGGGCCTTGCCGCCGGGCCGGGCGCGCTGCCCACGGTGACGGCGAAGCAATCCTCCGGCCGCGGTGCCGTCGTGCCGGCGGCGCGGGCGCGGTATCTCGCCGAAATCGCCGACGCGCTGCGCGACTACCACGCGTGGGCGCGCGACCAGGCGAGGCTCGCGCGCGAGCGCCAGCAGGTGCGCGCGACGATGGCGATGCTGCTCGCGCGCCACGATGCCGCTGCGCGCACTCGTCGGGGCGCGGACGCGGACGAGGCCACGGCGGCCGCTCCCGGATCGGCTTCGCCGCCGACGCTCGTCGCCGACCTGGGCGCGCTCGCGCACGAGCGCGAGAGCGCGCTCGATCCGCGGGCGAAGAAGCTCCTCGACATGTGGCCGCAGACGAAGGCGGCGTACGGCGCCGACGAGTACGTGGTGAAGATCCGCGACAAGGAGATCCGCACCGCGTTGACGACCACGTCGCTGTCCGGCACCCGGGTCAGGAAGGTCGCGCTGCCGAAGTTCGACGACGACGGCGAGATCCTGCGCTGGCAACTCGAGGAGAACGTTCCGGGGAGCTTTCCCTTCACCGCAGGCGTGTTCGCCTTCAAGCGGGAGAACGAGGATCCCACGCGCATGTTCGCCGGCGAAGGCGATCCGTTCCGCACCAATCGCCGCTTCCATCTCCTGGCCGACGGCATGCCGGCGAAGCGCCTGTCGACCGCATTCGATTCGGTGACGCTGTACGGCAACGATCCCGCGATCCGCCCCGACATCTACGGCAAGGTCGGCAACTCGGGCGTGTCGATCGCCACGCTCGACGACATGAAGGTGCTCTACTCGGGGTTCGATCTCACCGCACCGAACAACTCGGTGTCGATGACGATCAACGGGCCGGCGCCGACGCTGCTCGCGATGTTCATGAACACCGCCATCGATCAGCAGATCGCGAAGTTCCGCACCGACAATGGCCGCGAGCCGACCGACGACGAGACGGCCAAGATCCGCGAGTGGACGCTCGCCACCGTACGCGGCACGGTGCAGGCCGACATCCTGAAGGAGGACCAGGGCCAGAACACGTGCATCTTCTCCACCGAGTTCTCGCTCAAGGTGATGGGCGACATCCAGGAGTACTTCGTCCACCACCACGTCAAGAATTTCTACTCGGTGTCGATCTCGGGCTACCACATCGCGGAAGCCGGCGCCAACCCGATCTCGCAGCTCGCCTTCACGCTCGCCAACGGCTTCACGTTCGTCGAGACGTACCTCGCACGTGGCATGCACATCGACGACTTTGCGCCCAACCTCTCGTTCTTCTTCAGCTACGGCATGGATCCGGAGTACACGGTCATCGGCCGCGTGGCGCGTCGCATCTGGGCGGTGGCGATGAAGAACCGCTACGGCGCCAACGAGCGCTCGCAGAAGCTCAAGTTCCACTCGCAGACGTCCGGCCGCAGCCTGCACGCGCAGGAGATCGCGTTCAACGACATCCGCACCACGCTGCAGGCGCTCGTCTCCACCTACGACAACACCAACTCGCTGCACACCAACGCCTACGACGAGGCGATCACCACGCCGACCGAGGAGAGCGTGCGCCGCGCGATGGCGATCCAGCTCATCATCAATCGCGAGTGGGGTCTTGCGAAGAACGAGAATCCCAACCAGGGCTCGTTCATCGTGGAGGAGCTGACCGACCTCGTCGAGGAGGCGGTGCTGAAGGAGTTCGAGGCGCTCTCCGAACGCGGCGGCGTTCTGGGGGCGATGGAGACGGGCTACCAGCGCGGCAAGATCCAGGAGGAATCGCTGTACTACGAGCGGCTCAAGCACGACGGCAGCTACCCCATCGTCGGCGTCAACATGTTCCGCAATCCGCACGGTGAGTCGGTGCCGCAGAAGATCGAGCTCGCCCGCTCGTCGGACGAGGAGAAGCGCTCGCAGCTCGCGCGGCTCGCCGACTTCCACGCGCGTCACAAGGACGCGGCGCCGGCAGCGCTTGCGCGGCTCAAGGCGACGGTCATCGCCAACGGCAACGTCTTCGCCGAGCTCATGCACACCGTGCGGGTGTGCTCGCTCGGGCAGATCACGAACGCGCTCTTCGAGGTCGGCGGCCAGTACCGGCGATCGATGTAGCGGACGGACGGCGCGGTTTTTCCGGGTCGGCGGTCGGCCGGCGCAGGCTCCGCATGCTATTGTCATGAAGGGGGCAGCCCCGCAGCCTACGGGAGGTCCGGTGATCGACGGATGGACGATGCGACGCTTCGCCTTCGCGTGCGCGCTCGGCCTTGGCTCGGCGCAGGCCGGCGCGCTCGGTGTCGCCACGATCGTCGCCAACCCCTACGGTCCGATCACCGTGCAGGGGGCGACGCTCACCGGTACGACGGTCGGCGGCTGGCAGGCGAATGCCGTCATCGAGCTCGGGAAGGTTCCCGGCGACGGCGTCTCGGCGATGCACATCGATCTCGCCGACCTCGACCTGCCCGCCGGGACGACGCTTACGGTGCGCTCCGGTGCCACGGGACAAGGCGTCGTGCTGCGCAATTCGGGTGCGACGGCGGGAACGATCGCCGGCGCACTGCGCTTCGAGGCGGCGTACGGCCCGGACTTTCGCGCGCAAGTGCAAGACGGCAACGGCCTCACGGTCGCCGCGAGCGGGCGTGTCGTCGCGGGCACCCCGCTGACGGTATCGACGCTTCGCACCGGCTGGGGCGAGGGCGGCGTGCTCGCCAATCACGGCGTCGTGCAAGGCGACGCGCAACTGCGCCTCGTCGGTGGCCGCATCACCGGCGGCGGACGCTTCGTCGGCAACGCCATTCACGTTGCGACGTCCGGCCACGCCAACAACCCCGTCAACGGCAGCTACTTCCTCTCCAACGGCCTGCAGTTGTGGCCGGGCACGGGCAGCGAGGTTGCACTCTCGCTCACGCATTACGGGACGGCGCCGCAGGTGCTGAACTTCGCGATCAATGGCGCGGCGCGCGTCGCGATGCCTTCGGCGTGGCCAGCGGGGTACTTCGCTCCCGGCAACAGCCTGCCGGCGCTACCGGCGGAAGTGCGTCCGGCCGGCGCGGGCAATCCGGCGCATGGCGCAAGCGGCATCATCGTGCAGGCGACCGGAGCGATGACGCTCGACGGCGGCGCGAGCAACGACTTCGTCCTGGCCGGGGGTGTGGTGCTCAAGGCGGGCGGGACACTCGATCTGAATGGTGTGGCGATCGTCAACGGCTGGACGCTCGCCGGCGAGTCGTTCCAGGGGGTGAACCTCGAGGCGCCGAGGATCACGAGCCGCGCGGGCCCCATCCGGATCTACACCAACAACCGTAACTGGGCCAACTTCAGCACGTATCCATACGCGCCCGTGCGCACGTGGCAGTTCGTCGCGCAGGCCGATGGCAGCGCGCGCTACGTCGCCGCCGACGCCACGGCGCCGCACCTCAACCCGTACGCGGCGCTCGTCAATGCCGCGGCGCGCGGCGAGTGCTGGGTGTGCCTCGTCGACATGCGCGCCATCGACATGCGGGCACCCGCGGACACGCGCAACGACGCCGCGCGCTTCCTGCGCCAGGCGACGTTCGGCGCCACACGTGAAGACATCGAGGCGCTGGTGCGCGAAGGTTACGACGCCTGGCTCACGCGGCAATTCGCGCTGCCGATGGTGTCGCATCAGGCCACGGTGCAGGCCGATCCCTACCTCATCGACAGCGCTTGGTACGTCACCAACCAGTCGATCTGGAAGCAGTTCTTCACCGGCGAGGACCAACTTCGCCAGCGCATCGGCTACGCGTTGTCGCAGATCTACGTCGTCTCGTTCGCCAATGGCTTCGTGGCCAACGCGCCGTGCGGCGCGGCGGGTTACCTCGACATGCTGAACCGCAACGCCTTCGGGAACTGGCGCGACCTGCTGCGCGACGTGACGCTGCACCCGATCATGGGCGAGTACCTGTCGATGAAGGAGAGCGCGAAGGCCGATCCCGTGCTCAAGACGCAACCCGACGAGAACTACGCGCGCGAGGTGATGCAGCTCTTCTCGATCGGTCTCGTGCAGCTCGAATCCGACGGCACCCCGCGGCTCGATGCGAACGGCAAGCGGATCCCCACCTTCACCGAGGCGACCGTGAAGGGTTTCGCGAAGGCGCTCTCCGGCTGGACCTTCGGCGGCCAGGACCAGGGCAAGCCGTGGCGCTGGCTCTACCCCGACATCTGGGACGAGGATCCGGTGCTCGCGGTGCAGAAGGGCTGCGCGGCATGGACGCGACCGATGGAGCCGTGGCTTGCGTCGTTCCTCTCGGTCGACACCACACGGCTCATCGCTGGACCGGCGCACGATCGCGGCCCGAAGCAGCTTCTCGTCTATCCCGGGGCGCCGTTTGCCACGCTGCCGGCGAACCAGGCCCCGGCGACCGACCTTGCCAACGTTCTCGACAACGTCTTCCACCACCCGAACGTGGGTCCGTTCATCGGCAAGCAGCTCATCCAGCGGCTCGTCACGTCCAATCCGAGCCCGGCCTACGTCGCCCGCGTGGCACAGGCGTTCGCCGACGATGGCCGCGGCGTGCGCGGCGATATGAAGGCGGTGATCCGCGCCGTGCTGCTCGACCCCGAAGCGCGCAGCCTCGCCGCGCGGGAGGCGCCCGACTTCGGCAAGCTCGCGGAGCCGGTGCTGCGCTTCGTGCAGCTCCACCGCGCCTTCAAGGCGACGAAGGCCAATGGCTACTTCGACTTGCGCGGTGGGCTCAATGCGCCGACACAACTCGGGCAAAGCCCGCTGTCCGCGCCGTCGGTCTTCAACTTCTATCACCCCGACTTCATGCCGACGGGCCCGCTCACGCAGCAGGGCAAGGTCGGGCCCGAGTTCGAGATCGCGACGAGCGCCGCGATCTCCGGCTTCGCCGAATTCACGCGCACCGACATCATCGACGGCTTCGAGCACGGCAGCCGCGATCCGGCGGATCGCATCGTTCCCGACTATTCCGACTACGTGGCGTTGGCGGGCGACCCGGCGGCCCTCGTGGCCGAGCTCGACCTCGTGCTCACCGGGGGCGCGATGAGCGCGCAGGCGCGCACGCAGATCGCGCAGTCGATCGGTGCGATCACGGTGAGCGGCGATGCCCTGGCGCAGGGTCGCGAACGCCTGCGCACCGCGCTGTGGCTCATCGCCAACACGCCGGATTACCTCGTGGAGCGCTGACCGGCCATGACGAGCTCGGATCGGGTGCACGAAGCACGCCGCCGCTTCCTGCGGGCGATGGGTGGGATTGCCAGCGCCCCGCTCGTCGGCGCGTTGAGCGAGGCGGCGCTTGCCGCGGGTCCGTTCGCCGACTACCGCGCGCTCGTCTGCGTCTTCTTCTACGGCGGCAACGACTCGCACAACATGGTCGTGCCGCTCGATGCGCGGTATCCGATCTACGCGGCCAATCGCGGCCCGCTCGCCCTGCCGCGCACGGCATTGCAGGCGACGTCGATCACCGACCCGGTGCAGGGACCGTTCGCGCTGCATCCGCGGATGGCGCACTGTGCAGCGCTCTTCGGCAGCGGCAGGCTCGCCGTCGTGTCGAACGTGGGCGTGCTGCTACGGCCCACGACGAAGGCCGATTACGAGCGCAACCTCGATCTGCCGCCGCAACTCTTCTCGCACGACGACCAGCAGGAGAGCTGGGCCACCTGCACGCCGGGTTCGCTCAGCAAGGAGGGCTGGGGCGGGCGCTTCGCCGACCTCCTGCAGGCGTCGGCGACGACCGGGCCGATGCCGGTCGGGGTCACGACGGGCGCGTCGGGCGTCTTCTTCAAGGGCTTCCAGACGACCGCGCAGGAGGTGGCCGCGTACCGGTCGGCGAGCGTGCCGATCGTGCAACGCATCCGTCCCTGGCGCGACGGCGACCAGCTCGCCAAGCCGCACGAGGTCTATCAAAGCCTCCTCACCGCGCCGCGTTCCAACCTCATGCAGGAGCAGTACGGGCAGATGGCGACGCGTGCGGTCGCAGGCAACGACTTCGTGCTCGGCGCGCTGTACAACGGTCCCGACAGCCGGGGCCGTTACCAGGAGCGCTTTCCGCTCGCGACCGTGTTCCCGGCCGGCAATCCGCTCGCCGCGCAACTGCGCTCGGTCGCGATGCTGATCGCCGCCCGGCAGGCGCTCGGCGTCAAGCGACAGATCTTCTTCGTCACCGTCGGCGGATCGTTCGACACGCACAGCAACCAGTTCGACGCGACGTACAGCCCGGTGCGGCCCGGCGCGTCCGACCCGGCGATCCTCTTCGGGACGCACGCCGACCTCCTCATGCAGTTCGACCTCGCGGTGAAGGCGTTCCACGACGCGACCGTCGAACTGGGGGTGCACGATCGCGTCACGACGTT
>WBZO01005801.1_pt1 | contig 12327 bp, 8 predicted proteins | sample 5204261 | NCBI WGS metagenome assembly WBZO01 (sample SAMN12412400, study PRJNA552823) | activated sludge metagenome | isolation source: activated sludge from anammox sidestream of wastewater treatment plant... | place: USA: North Carolina | collected 2017-09 | reverse complement strand
CGGCGACCGCAAAGGCGACGACTTTGTGCTCATCGGGCAGCTCGAGGTGCCCAAGCGGTGGGACATCCGCATGTTGCAGGCCGACCTCGAGCAGATGGGACAGGACTTGGGCTTCACGGTGAAGCTCCAGCACGAGAACATCTTTGTGGCCACCAACCAGTTGCGGCTCACCCACGCGGGACGAATGGTGAGCGGTGAGTGGTAATACATCATGCTCCGCACCGACGAAATCCTCTCCACCATCGAGATGCTGCACGCCGAGCACCTCGACGTTCGGGCGGTGACGCTGGCCCTGAACCTCGACGACTGCGCGGCCCCGGGCGTGGACCACCTTTGCAAGAAGCTGCGGGGCAAGATCGTCGCCCGGGCCTGCCGCCTGGTGGACGTGTGCGACCAGGTCGGCGCCAAGTACGGCATTCCCGTGGTCAACAAGCGCTTGGCCATCTCGCCCGTGGCCACGCTCCTGGCCGGTCACGGGCACGCGGCCGCCGTCCAGGTGGCGCGCACGCTCGACGCCGCCGCGGCCGATTGCGGCGTGGATTTCGTGGGCGGTTTCACGGCCCTGGTCCACAAGGGGATCAGCTCGGCCGACGACGTGGTGATGAACAGCCTGCCCGAGGTCCTCTCGCAGACCGACAAGGTCTGCGCGTCGGTGAACGTGGCCTCGCGCCGGGCGGGGATCAACATGGACGCGGTCCACCGCATGGGGCACGTCATCCTGCGGATCGCCGCGGCCACGGCCCAGCGCAAGGGTTTTGGCTGCGCCAAGCTGGTGGTGTTCGCCAACATCCCCGAGGACAACCCGTTCATGGCCGGGGCCTACATGGGCGCAGGCGAGCCGGAGGCCACGGTCAACATCGGCGTCTCGGGGCCCGGCGTGGTCTCCAGCGCCCTGCGCCGCCGCCTCGCCCTGGAGAAGGGCCTTACCCTCGGCGACCTGGCCGAGGAGATCAAGATCACCAGCTTCCGCGTCACGCGGGTAGGCGAGCTCATCGGCCGCGAGGTGGCTGCCGAGTTGGGCGTGGCCTTCGGCATCGTCGACCTCTCCCTGGCCCCCACGCCCCAGGTGGGCGACTCGATCGGCGAAATCCTCAAGACGCTGGGCATCGCCAAGGTGGGCGCCCCCGGCTCGACCGCCGCCATTGCCATGCTCAACGACGCCGTGAAAAAAGGGGGCCTGTTCGCCTCCAGTTCGGTCGGCGGCCTGAGCGGGGCCTTCATCCCCGTGAGCGAGGACGCGACCCTCGCCGAGGCCGTGGGCGCCGGGCACCTGGTGCTCGAAAAGCTCGAGGCCATGACCAGCGTCTGCTCCGTGGGACTTGACATGGTGGCCATCCCCGGCGACACGCCGCCGGAGACCATCTCGGCCATCATCGCCGACGAGATGGCCATCGGCGTGGTCAACGACAAGACCACCGCCGCGCGGCTGATCCCCGTGCCGGGGGCCAAGGCCGGCGACGTGGTGGACTTCGGCGGGCTGTTCGGCTCCACGCCGGTCATCGAAGTCCGCAACCCCGGCGCCAGCGAGGCATTCGTCCGCCTCGGCGGCCGTATCCCGGCGCCGTTACAGTCGCTCGGGAATTGACCGAAAGATGAGAAGGGAAGAGGGGAAAAGGGAAAAAAGGGACGAGAGGAAGAGAGTAAGCAGAGGGAGGAGGGGAAGCCGGAGACTTGGAGCAAGCAAGATGCGGCTGCGTTACGCTTGTCCGCCCTCTGCCTTCTCTGCTTTCTCTCCTCTTTTCTCCTTCCCCCTTTCCCCTTTTCCCTCTTGCGTTTCTCGCTGCCCAAAGGAGAACGACTTTGGCCCGCCAGCTTGACCAGGTCCTGGTGATCGACGTGGAATCGACCTGCTGGGAAGGTCGCCCGCCGGCCGGGCAGATGAGCGAGATCATCGAGATCGGGCTGTGTCCGGTGGATCTCGCGTCGCTGAAGCGCATGGAGAAGCGGAGCATCCTGGTGCGTCCGCGGCGATCGACGGTCAGCCCCTTCTGCACGCAGCTCACCACCATCACCGGCCCGATGCTCGAAGGCGCCGGCACGCTGGACGATGCCTGCCAGGTGCTCCGCGAGCGGTACGACGCGCCGGAGCGGCCCTGGGCGAGCTGGGGCGACTACGACCGGCGCCAGTTCGAGCGGGTGTGCCAGGAGATGGGCGTGCGCTACCCCTTCGGCCCGACCCACCTGAACGTCAAGACGCTTTTTTCCTGCGCGCTGGGGTTGGAGAAGGAGTTGGGCCTCGACGCGGCCTATGCCCGGCTCGGCTGGCCCCTGGAGGGAACGCACCATCGCGGCCACGACGACGCCTGGAACATCGCGGCGATCCTGGCCTGGCTCCTGGGCCTGGCGCGGAAGAACGCCGGGTGAGCGGTCCGGCCCGTCACTCGTGCGGCCCGGGTTTCTTCGCCTCGGGCTTTTCGCCGTCGTCGTTCTTGGCGGCGCCCTTGGGGGTCTTGAATCGCTGGGCCCGCTCGGCGGCCGTGCCCATCAGGTCTTCGGTCAGCTCGCCGAGCATGTACACCTCGACGCGGGAGTTGCGGAGCTGGCTCTCGAACTGCTCCTGGATTGTGCGGGGCTCGAAGGGCCCGGCCTGGCTCAGGCGGATCCGTTCCCGCTCCACGCCTTCGGCGACCAGGAGGTCCATGGCGGCCGTGCAGCGGGCGAACGAGAGTTGCCAGGGATTGCGGAAGGGGCTGTCCGGCGGCAGGGGGCGCTGCGAGGTGTGGCCGCGGATCTCGATCTTGTTTGGTTTGCCGACGAGCACGGGGGCCAGGCGCTTCAGGTCGGCCTTGGCCTCGTCGCTCAGCTCGGCCGAGTCGACGGCGAACTGGATGACGCCCCCTTCCATGCGGTTGTTGCCGTCGTGCAGGGCGAAGCCCGTCGGATCATCGACCCCGAATCCCGGCCGGGTCGTCTTGGCGGTGGCCTTGGGGTCGGTGCTGCCCGGCCCGCGCCCCGGGCCCTTGCGCCCTTTGACCGCCTGCTTGGGAGGGGGCGCGTCGAGGGACTTTCCGGCCGGAAGGACAGACAGCGGCCCGGAGGGTTTCTGCGACGTGCCGAAGGGATCTTTGAAATACTGGGCCACGGCCTCTTTGACCGGTTTGGCCTGGGCCGTGATCCACATGACCATGAAAAAGGCCATCATCGCGGTCACGAAATCGGCGTAGGCCACCTTCCATGCACCGCCGCCTTTGCCAGCCATTGTAGGTCACACCTGCGGATTCATTCCTGGACGGCCCGTTACGACGACTCGACCTGCTTGAACAACTCGTCCAGCTCGTCGCGGCTGATGCGGAGCTCTCCGCCCACGCCGCGCCGCGCTTGCTCCAGGGCCACCTTGGGGGCCAGCTCGTTGACGAACCCGTTGATGGCCGTGGCGATTGTCCGGAAAAAGGCCACCTCCTCCTCGGCGATGAACTCCATCTTGACCGAGATCGGGGCGAAGAACCCGTAGGACAAGAGGATCCCCAGGAACGTGCCCACCAGGGCCGCTCCCACCTTTTCGCCGATCTCCTCGACGGGCCCGTTGATGGCCTCCATCGTGATCACGATCCCCATCACGGCCGCCACGATGCCGAACCCCGGCAGGGCGTCGGCCGTCTTGACCATCACCCCTTGCGGCCCGTGGTGCTCGTCCTGCAGGAGCTTGATCTCCGATTCGAGCATGGCGGGGAGCTGCTCGGGCTTGGCCGTCCCGTCCAAGACGGGCGACAGCGACCCGGTAATGAACTCCATCACGTGGTGGTTCTTCGAGACCTCGGGGTACTTGTTGAGGATCGAGCTCTCGTGGGGCTGCGAAAGGTGCGACTCCAGGGCCATGAGCCCGTCGCGGCGGGCCGTGCGGAACAGGTCGTAGAGGGCCTTGAACATCGTCTCGTAGGCCCGGCGGTTGTAGGGCGATCCCTTGACGCACTGCAGGACGCTGCGGATGAGGTCTTTGAGGACCTTCTTGGGCGACATCACGATCAGGGCCCCAATGGCCGCCCCGCCGATGGTGAGAATCTCCGAAGGATGGATGAGGGCGCCAAGGTGGCCGCCCGCCCAGACGAACCCGCCCAGCACGGCCCCCAGAACGACGATGAATCCGACGATGACGATCATGGCTGCTCTCGATGCCGGCCTGCGCAGTCCCGGCGCGGGCCCTGGAATATGTAGCTTATAAACCGGGGCGTGGACGGACCGAAATGCCGACTTGGACGGGGCTTATGACGAATGTGCGGGGTGTTCCGGCCAGGGGGGACGGACATTGCATCCGAACCCCGGACGTAAGAGGCGAACCTCGCCGCGGTTCCGACGCTGGCGAGCGGATGAGACCAAGCGGCCGCACGAGCGGCGTTGCCCGGCGAGCCGATCCCCTCGATTCTCTGGGGTCAATGGGAGCCTGGCGGGTTGGAAACCTGCCCCACGGTTGCTGGCAGGTTGGAAACCTGCCCCACGGGGCACTACGGCACGGCGCACGACTCGGCCCTGGGCGGCGTGGACTGCGGATCCAGCGCGGTGGGCAGATAGACGTCGAATACGGCCCCGCCGTTCGGTCCGTTGGTGGCCGCGATCTGGCCGCCGTGCGCCTCGACGATCCGCCGCGAGATGGGAAGCCCCATGCCCAGGCCCGTCTCCTTGGTGCTGATGAACGGCTGGAAGATGCGGTCGCCCAGCTCGACGGGGAGGCCCGTGCCGCGGTCGGCGATGCGGATCGTGATCCCCTGGTCGGCCGCCGGCCCTTGGGCCGTGGAGGAAGGCCCGTCCGCGCCGCGAGGTCTTTGTGCGGCCTGGATGACGATCGGGCCGCCGCCGGGCATGGCGTCCATCGCATTCAAGAGCAAGTTCAGCAGCACCTGTCGCAACTGCTCGCGGTCGGCGTAGATCGAGAGCGGCGCCTCCGGGAAACGATACTCGAAGCTGATCCCGCACCGCGACGCCTGGGGCGCCGCGAACTCGGCCGTCTGGCGGAGCAGGTCCCGCACGTCGAACCACCGACTCTCGAGCTTGGGCGGCCGGGCGAAGTCGAGGAACGTGTGGATCGACCGCTCCAGGCGCAGCACTTCTTCGTAGAGCACGCTCAGGTCGCGCCCCTCCAGGCTCGCGCGCCGGCCCCCCTCGATGGCCGTCTGGATGAGGAGCTTCATCGACATGAGCGGGTTACGGAGCTCATGGGCCAGGCCGGCGGCCAATTGGCCGAGCGCGGCGAGCTGGTCGGCGCGGAGGGCCTCCATCTGGCTTTGCTGGAGCCTGTCGACGACCGTGCCCACGTGGTCGGCCAACTGCCGCAGCACGGCGTCGAGGTCCTCGATGCCGGCCGAACCTGCCAGGTCGACCGGCCCGATCACCTCCTCCAGCTTGCCGGTGGCCGCCTGGATCGGGACGTGCAGCTCGACGATCGAACGGCTCACGCTCCGCGCGATGGCGAACCCAGCCAGCGAGCCGGCCACGCACCCGCAAACCCCCAGGACCACCAGGCCGGCGGCCACGCGGTTGGCCATCACCTGGTTCTCCTCGCCCATCTGGGCCACGGCCTCGCGGCTGAGGCTGAGATACTCGTGGGCGGGGACCAGGACCTTCTGGGCGATCAATTCGTCGCTCAATTGGCGGATCACCTCGCGGACGTCCACCGACGAGTCCTTGCGGATCGTCGGCCCGAACTCCGAGAGGAATCGCTCGTAGCCCTGGCGGACCTGGGCCACGAGCTTCTGCTCTCGTGGGCTGACGGCCAACGCCTCGGCCTCGTCCAGCCAGTGCCGGGTCTCGGCATACGTGGCGGGCACGGCCTCGAGGTGCTTGCGCTGGCCCGTGATGAGGAAGCGGATCAGGAGGAGCCGCATGTCGTGGATGCCCAAGACCAGTTGCTCGGCCGCGCGGATGCTCGACACCTGATGGGCCAAACGGTCCGACGTGTCCTTCTGCATCCGGTGAACGTACCAGCCGGCAACCCCTCCAAAGGCCAGGACCATCAGGCTGATCGCCAGACTTGGGACCAGCATACGCAAGATCAGACGGGTGCTCATGGCCGGATCCTACGGACTCGAGCCTGTGCAGAATTTGACCAGGGCGCGCAGAACGTGCCCTCGTGCGGTCCTTCCGGGACCGGACGAGTGGGGGGCATTTGCGCCTATAAATATCGCTCCAGGATGCGGCGGCTGCCAGCGTCCAGGGCCCGAATGTCCGGCACGAGGTAGCGAATCCCGTTGGAGTCGGCGATAACGGCCTTGGAAGGACCCAGTGCCCGGACGTCGTCCTCGCTGGCCAGCTCAAAAAGGGTCGGGCCGCGAGTGGTTTGCACCTGCCACTGGCAAGGATGGGTGTCGGGCGACACGTCCAGAATGCGTGTGATCTGGGGCAGGAAGTGGCGGTCGGCCAGTTCCTCCTGAAGCGTGCGCCGGACCTCCGCGGGCAATTGCTGGGGATCCTCGATGGCTGCGATCTCGTGCCCCTCATGATCGCAAATCGCGATCCAACGCTCCGCGTCGGAGAGCGGAAACATGCGGAGGACTTCGACTTCGGCGTGCCGCCGGCCGTCCGAGTCGATCAGGCCGAGGCGTCCCCAAGCGTCGCGGTAGAGGCCGAAAGAGGGGGTCGAAGTCATGGCGCGGTCAGCCGTGGGGTTCATCCTGCACGTTGGGCGGCCCGTCCTGCGGCGGTTTCCAGTTGGGCCTGAAAGAGCCGCGCATACGTGCCGGTGGGGTTGTTCATAAGGTCAACGTGGGGGCCGATTTCGGCGATCCGGCCGCGCTCGATCACCACTAGCCGGTCCGCCCGGCGGAGCGTGCTCAGGCGATGGGCAATGGCGATCGTTGTCCGGCCGCGAACCAGGTTTTCCAGCGCAAGCTGGATTTCCCGCTCGGTCTCCGTGTCGACCGAGGAGGTGGCCTCGTCGAGGATCAGGATGGTCGGGTCGATGAGCAAGGCCCTGGCGATGCTGATCCGCTGTCTTTCGCCGCCCGACAGGGACTGGCCCCGTTCGCCGACCAGGGAGTCGTAGCCGTCGGGCAGGCGGAGGATGAACTCGTGGGCGCGGGCTGCCTTGGCCGCGGCGACGATCTGCTCGCGGGTGGCGTCGGGCCGGCCGTAGGCGATGTTCTCGGCAATGGTCCCAAAAAAGAGGAACGGCTCCTGCAAGACAATGCCTATGTGCTGGCGGTACTCTTCGATAGCGAACGAGCGGATGTCCGTGCCGTCCACGCGGATGGCCCCGCCGGTCACGTCGTAGAAGCGGCACACCAGGTTTGCCAGGGTCGTCTTGCCCGCGCCGCTGGGTCCGACCAGGCCGATCATCTCGCCGGGCCGGATGTGCAAGTCCACGCCCTCCAAGACGTTGCGGCTGCCGTAGCGGAACGAGACGCCGCAAAGCTCGATCTCGCCCCGCAGCTCGCCCGGATGCACCGGATCGGCCGCCTCGGAGACGGTCGGCGCCCGGTCGAGGATGGCGAAGATCCGCTGGGTGCTGGCCGCGGCCCGCTGGACCGCCGAGACCATGCGGCTCATCGAGTCCAGCCGGGCGTAGAACCGGGTAATGTAGGCCACGAACGCGGTGAGGACCCCCACGGTCACGTGGTGGTTATACACTTGCCAGACGCCAAAAGCCCAGACGATGAGCATCCCTGCATCGGTCAGAAGCACGACCACGGGCCCGAAAAAGGACCACGTGGTGTTCACCCGGTCGTTGGCCGCGAGGACCCGGTCGTTCGCCCGGCGAAAACGCTCGATCTCGCGGCGTTCCTGGGCAAACGCCTTGACCACTCGGATGCCGGGGATGGTGTCGGCCAGGACGCTGGTCATTTCCCCCCAGGCCCGGCTGCCGGCCTGGAATCCCCGCCGCAGCTTGCTCCGCACCCGATGGACGAGGTAGGCGATCAGGGGCAGGGGCACCAGCGTCGCCAGGGCCAGGTACAGATCGATGCTCACCAGGATCGCGGCCGTCATCGTGATCATCAGCACGTCGGTGGCAAAGTCGAGCACGTACACCGACAGGAAGTAGCAGATGCGGTCGGTGTCGCTGCTCACCCGGGCGATCAGGTCGCCGGTCCGCTTGCCGCCGAAGAACTCCAGCGAGAGCCGCTGCAGGTGGGCGTAGGTCTCGTTGCGTAGGGTGGCCGCTACCCGCTCGAAAACCCAGGCCAGCACGTAGGTCCGCGACCAGGTGAGGAGCCACGCCAGCAAGGCGGCCCCGCCCAGGCCGCCCAAATACCACCAGACGAGGGAGAACTGCACGGGCTCGCCGCTCTGGTAGGGAATCAGCACGTTGTCCAAGAGCGGCATCGTCAGGTATGGGGGGACGAGCCCCGCGCCCGTGCTGGCTATGGCCAGGACAAGGCCAAGCAGGACCATCCCCGCGTGGGGCCGGGCGAAACGGACAAGGCGAAAGAGCGCCCGGGCCGGGATCTTGGCCTGCGCGCCGCTGCACTTGGGGCAAAACCCCTCCACGGCCCCTGCCGCCCCGCAGGAGACGCACACGCCGGCGTCCCCCTCGGCGGCCCCGGTCTCGATGGGATGGCCACGGCGAAGCCTCTCGAAATGGTCCACGAACCGGCGCACGGCGGCCGACTTGCCCGCCGTAAAACGCCAGCAAGCCAACCGGCTCTCGGCCCCGACAAGCTCCAGCCGCCCCACGGTCCCGTGCTGGCGACACTCCAGCGAAACCGGCTCATCCAGCGGCCACCATCGCCAGCCCCCGCCGGAAGGCGGCGCCGCCTCGTCCGATTCTCCGCTGCCGGGCGTCCAACTGCCGATCCGCCGGTCGGTAAGCAGGAGCAGACCCCGGGCGTATCGAAGATCAGCGTCCAGATCGAGTTCCAGCGCGCTCCGCAGGACCTCGCCTGCCGCTAACCGGTCCGCAATCTCCGTGCGGAGGTTGGCGGGGATGGATTCCCAGACCTCACCAGTAGGGGTTGGCTCAGCGGTCACGAGGTGGGGTTTCCCGAAAAAATCCAAGAGGTGGACAACTCGAGCGTTCCACACTTATTGTGCCAAGAGGCGGGGAAATCCGGTCGGGCGGGGCACGGCCGCGCAGCCCGGTTGGTGGCTTCACACTTAGGTAACCGTAACCTAATAATCTATCATATTATACCGGGCCTGCGGGCCCCGATCGAGTGCTGAACCGCCTCATGGCCGACCGCGTATCGTACTTTCGGTACGCAAGGAGCGTCCGGCGCCGCCCTCCGTCCGGCCCGGCAGAATCGCGGATCGGCACGCGGATTGCACCACCAGTCCTTATTCGCTCCCGTTGCGTAAGGCAGCAGGCACGCGGAGCCTGCCTGCTGCCTTACGCAACGGACACTTATTCAGGAACAGGCGGCTCGGGCCCCCGGCCCATTCCGGCTTTCACGAAAGTGCCGGAGGGACCGGGCAGCGTGCGATGGCACAGTTGCGCCGCCCCGCATTTTTGACCGTCTGGTAGTCCGCATTCAGGCAACCTGCCGATAGAAGCACTTAACTATGGAATTCCGCAAGATATTGCCGCTTCGTGGCCCGAACGTCTGGGCCAATTTCCCCGTGCTCGAAGCCTGGGTCGATCTGGGCGAGCTCAAGGACCGCGCCTCCGACACGATCCCCGGCTTCAACGACCGGCTCATGGCCTGGCTCCCCACGATGATCGAGCACCGCTGTAGCATCGGCCAGCGCGGCGGGTTCTTCGAGCGGCTTCGCCGCGGCACGTACCCGGCGCACATCCTCGAGCACGTCACCCTGGAGCTTCAGTCGCTGGCCGGCACGCCGGTCGGTTTCGGCAAGGCCCGGGAAACGTCCGAAGAGGGCGTGTACCGCGTGGTGGTGCGCTACGAGGAGGAGAAGGTCGCCCGGGAATGCCTCTACGCGGCGCGGGAGTTGTTCCTGGCAGCGGTCGAGAACAAGACGTTCGACGTGCAGGCCACCGTGGCGAGGCTCCGCGACCTGGCCCAGGACGTGTGCCTGGGGCCGAGCACCAAGGCGATCGTGGCCGCGGCCAAGGCCCGCGGCATCCCCGCCCGGCGCCTCAACGAGTACAGCCTGGTGCAGTTCGGCTACGGCTCGAAGCAGCGGCGGATCCAGGCGGCCGAGACCGATCGCACCAGCGCAATCGCCGAGGGGATCGCCCAGGACAAGGACATGACCCGTGCCCTTCTCAGCGCCGTGGGGGTGCCCACGCCGGTGGGCCGGGCCGTGTCCGACGCGGAGGACGCCTGGCGCGCCGCCGAAGAGATCGGCCTTCCCGTGGTGGTCAAACCGCAGGACGGCAACCAGGGGCGCGGCGTGGCCACGAACCTCTCGACCCGCGAGCAAGTGCAGGCCGCCTACGCCGCCGCGCGGGAAGAGAGCTCGCGCGTGATCGTCGAGAAGTACGCCCCGGGCAACGACTACCGCCTGTTGGTCGTGGGAGGACGGCTCGTGGCGGCTGCCCGCCGCGAGCCCGCGCACGTGGTGGGCGACAACGTCCACACGATCCAGCAGCTCATCGACAAGGTGAACACCGATCCCCGCCGCGGCGACCATCATGCCACGTCGCTGAGCAAGATCCGCATCGACGCCGTGGCCGAGCAGGTGCTGGCCTCGCAGGGGTTCGCCCCCGACTCGGTCCCGCCGGCCGGCAAGGTAGTGCTCATCCGCCGCAACGCCAACCTGAGCACCGGCGGCACGGCCATCGACGTGACCGAACGGGTCCATCCTGAGGTGGCCGCCCGGGCGGTCGAGGCCGCGGAAGTCGTGGGGCTGGACATCGCCGGGATCGACGTGGTGGCGTGCGACATCACCCGGCCGCTGGAGGAGCAGCGCGGCGTGATCGTCGAGGTCAACGCCGCCCCGGGCCTGCGCATGCACGTCGAGCCGTCGGCCGGGGTCCCGCAGCCGGTGGGCGAGGCGATCGTCGCCTCGCTGTTCGACGAAGGCGACGACGGCCGCATCCCCATCGTGGCCGTCACCGGCGTCAACGGCAAGACCACCACCACCCGGTTCATCGCCCACATCCTCAAGGGCACCGGCCGCCGCGTGGGCATGGCCTGCACCGACGGGATCTTCATCGACGACCGGCGGATCGACGACGACGATTGCAGCGGCCCGCAAAGCGCCCGGGCCGTGCTCATGAACCCCCGCGTCGACATGGCCGTGCTGGAGACCGCCCGGGGCGGCATCCTCCGCGAGGGGCTGGGGTTCGACCGCTGCGACGTGGCCGTGGTGACGAACATCGGCGATGGCGACCACCTGGGGCTGGCCGACGTCCACACGCTGGACCAACTGGCCCAGGTCAAGCGGTGCATCGTCGACGTGGTCAAGCCCCAAGGCTACGCCGTGCTCAACGCGGCCGACCCCTTGACCCTGGCGATGCGAGAGCACTGCCCGGGCAGGACGATGCTGTTCGCCCTCAACGGCGACCACCCGGCGATCGTCGAGCACCGCAAGGCGGGAGGCAGGGCCGTGTTTGCGCGGCGCAACACCGTCGTTCTGGCCGAAGGCGACCGCGAAGAGCCGCTCGCGGCCCTGGAGCGCGTCCCCTTGACCCACGCCGGGCGAATCACGTTCCAGGTGGAAAACGCCCTGGCCGCGATCGCCGCCGCGTGGGCCCTGGGGCTGCCCGCCGACCTGGTCCGCAGCCGCGTCGAGTCGTTCGCCGCGAGCATGGACCTGGCCCCCGGCCGCTTCAACGTGCTGGAGATCCAGGGGGCGACCGTGGTGCTCGACTACGGCCACAACGCGTCGGCCATCGCCGCGCTGGTGCGGGCCATCGACCAGATGCCCCCCGGCCGCCGCGTGGGCGTGTACTCGATGGCCGGCGACCGCCGCGACCAGGACATGGTCGAGGTAGGACGGCTTCTGGGCGACGCCTTCGACCGCCTCATTTTCTACGAGGACCAGTACGTGCGCGGCCGCCAGCCCGGCGAGATCACCGCCCTCATGCGCCGCGGGGCCGAGGCCGGTAAGCGCGTCAGACAGATCGAGGCCATCCCCGGGGCCGACGAGGCCGTGCTGGCGGCCCTGCAATCGGCGGCGCCGGGCGACCTGCTGGTGGTCCAGGCCGACACGATCGACGCCGGCGTGGCGGCCGTCCGCCGTTACCTCGATTCGATCGCCCCATCGGCCGCGCTCGCCGAGGCGGAGGAAGTCGAGGCGGCCTGCGACGCAGCCGAACCGTCGAGCGGCAGCGATGCCCCGCAGCCGCGCGAGCCCAGGGCCAAAGAGCGGGCCATGCTGGTGGGCAGCCACGCGCGGCCCGCCGGCGAGCCGTTCCAGCAATAGCGCTGGCAACGCGGCCCGGGGACTCCGACGCTTGCCGTTTTGCAGTCGCTCATCCACCGGCACAGCCCGTTCCGGATCCAAATGCGCGCGTCGGTGGGGTTGAACGCCATTGTCGAACGCTGTAGCATTGAG
>WBZO01005381.1_pt2 | contig 12330 bp, 1 predicted proteins | sample 5204261 | NCBI WGS metagenome assembly WBZO01 (sample SAMN12412400, study PRJNA552823) | activated sludge metagenome | isolation source: activated sludge from anammox sidestream of wastewater treatment plant... | place: USA: North Carolina | collected 2017-09 | reverse complement strand
GATATCACTGATCTCGTGTTTAGCGAGAATATTCCCCCTGAACTGCGAACGATGATCCGCGCGTGGGCTGCTCCGGAAGTGAAAATACAGGGTTCCGTCAGTCCTGCCGACGGTGAAATCATAGCCGCTTTATTTGATAAAGCGCCAAGTGTCGGTGAACAAAGCGGTATTCCGGTATATAGCCTCGAACAGGTGCGAAGTCTCGCCGCAACCGAAGGAACAAATGATGCACGTTTCAATAAAGGTATCGAATTAATAAGCAAGAAATCATTCGCACCTCTTGAACAGGACATTAGCGAATCAACACAACCTGTGCATACAGTTTTTTCTACACCACGTGATGCTTTAGAAAAACTTCCCCTGCAGAAAACGACGAAAGATGCCCTGCTTCTTATTGTCACCAACGAAAATGAAGTTACCGATAAACGGTTGGTTAAGCTTCGCGAATCCGGTGCGTACTATCCGCCGAAACCGGGCAATGCCGCATTAAACGGGGCGACGACTTCGTGGAATTGGTACTCCGAATTCACACAGTCTGCCGTGTGGGACTCCGTATATCAGGAAGTGCGTCGGATAATCGCGTCGGGTGAATCCGATCTCGTAAAAGCCGCGCAATTGGAAGCGCTTATGAATGCGACGCAACGGGAGACCGCGCAAAAAGCAGAAGATGCCGTGGCCAGATTGCGTCGTGCGGTGCGTTTTTGGATAGACGGTTTTACCAATGTGCTGACGGAAGAGCGACTTACCCAGGTGCTTGATGATCTTTCGTTCGGCAAAGTGTATCAAAGTAAAACGGCGGGCGGGGAGGTTCAGCAGGTTATTTTGGTGACCCCGCAAACCTTCGGATTAAGCGTCATGAGCGCCTTGGATCGTGCGAAGGTGTATATCGCTTCCTCCGGTTCCAATGCGATAAACAGGGTCAGCACGATGTTTTTTGCCGAACCTCCGATTGAGGTGACGACCAACGAAAACGGTTCGGAAGTATTGGAGCATGTCAGGAAAAATCCCAAGAGCATTATTTTGAAGACCCGTATGCCGTCGGGTGAAACGGTGAGTCCGGAAGAAAAACTGAAGGGCTATATCGATGCCATCGAAGCAAAAAGTGCGCGCAAAGTTTCCTTCACGGTTATTTCGAAGACCGGTGTTCGCGATCAGAAAGTGCTCTCGCAACTCGCGGAGTATGTGGCGACATGGAATACCGAGCATCCTGATGACGTCGTGCGTCTTACGGTCGATGTGGTGCAGGAATTTGGAAGAGACTCTGATATAGAGGTGTTCAAATGGCTACTCCTTCCCGGCGTACATTCATTGGTACACAGCGGCTCAAAAGCGGCGGGCGGTCCCGCGCACGCGGGCTTTATTTGGGTTACCGCCTACGGTCAAAGTTTGGATGGGACAAACGTTCCGACGCTTGCAGAAAATATCGAGTCATTGACGCTCGCCGAACAGCTACGCGTGATAGGGAATGTCGAAGCGATTGTCGCCATGTTTAATCTCCCGCCGGAATATCGGTTGGATGGGGAAATCGCCCGGGCGATTGCCGAAGAAGCGGATGATTTTAACCGGTCACTCGGTCTTATTCCATTGTGGGAGGAGGCGGTTGTTTCAGACACGACCAAACCGAAGGGGGAGGACGGAAAGTATCCGGAAAAAACCGTTCGCCTGGAGGAGAAGAACAACGAATCCATCCGCTCCTATCGCATCCCACTGGTGTATCGCGACGGAAAGTTAGTCCCTGAGGTTGATGCGAAAGCATTGCTTCGCGCGTGGGAGGAATCCGGATATATTATGGGCGGTATTTTGGAAGAAACGCCGGATTTGGGCCCCATTCTTCGGTACGGAATATCCACCCAGCTTATGCGACAGCTTTGGAGCGAAGGGATAACGACGCCGGAAGCGGCTCGTGCGCGCGTGCGGGCGCTGTTTGCCGAAAAAAAGAATGAGTTGGCTGTCAAATATACACAACAGCAGGGTCGTGCAAATACCGTTTCCGCTACGGTTCCGAACCAGGGAGAGCAGGGATACAATAAAGAGCAATTTACCGCGGCACACCCATGGCTTGCGGCATTCGGATCGATATTCAACACGACGTTTAACGCGATGTTCTATGCGGGCATCGTCTTTTTGGTTGTTACGAGTGCGAGTATAATGGCGCCACTGCTCGCACCCCTTATTGTTCCCGGATTTGCCCCGATTCTTACCGCCGCATGGATATTCATCACGGCGGCGCTTCCGTATTATTTGGTTTTCAAAAATTCCCCGAGTTACGACATAAACAGGGTGTTATATGCCGCTACCGTGCGGTTTGATTCGACAAAAACCGACACTCTTACCGTTGAGGCTCCCCAAGCCAAAACAGCCGCCATCAGTCCGGAAGCGCGAAGCAATTTCGAGGCGAATCATCCGGTGCGGTACACCGTTGCAAGAATTCTTGATGCACTTCTTCCGGGATTAATGATCGGACTTCTGATGCTATATATGGTTTCCTCCGGTGTCGGGCTTGCCGCGCTGTATGCCGCGGCATTTGCTCCGTATATGAGTGCCGTAGCACTCACGGTCATCCTGTCAATTCTCTCGGTTGTGCCGCTTCTTGCGGTGCACAAAGATATTGCCGCAACGACACAGCAACTGCACGACAGTATTTACCGCATCATGATGCCCGCAACTTCGGATGGGGAAGCAGAAAATGATCGCATGCCGTTACCGACGCCGCCAATTCAAGTAAAACAGGTTGAATTACAACCCGAAGGGCAAACATTTCGGATGGGAAATGATCTTACTGATCCCCTCGAGGAGATATTTACCGAAATGGTACAAAAAAATCATCCTGAGTGGGATGGAAAATGGGAATCGGTGCGGACGTTCTTCATGCGATATTTATGGGATAAACACTTTACCGTCTCCTTCACGCATGATGGCACGAAATATACCTACACCACGAGTGATGCAAAAGAGACCTTTGTAATCGCTGATGTTGAAGAGTTTATCGATGCGCTCTTTACGCTTGATTCCCTGATAAGCGCGAATAAAGACAAATCTCAATGGATCGAAAATCTTACCGTACAAACAATTTGGGAACGGGCAACGAGTTATGATTTTGCTCATCCTACCGAGTTTCTTCGTCGATATACGCAACAATTCATTGCAGGTCAGATCCCGTTTGTTGACTGGGTAACCGTGGGCACGATAACAACGCGGCAGGGCGACGAGCAAGTTCGTGTACGGTCGGTTGAAGCGAAACACTCCTACATGAAAGTCCGTATATATTGGAAATAAGCTCGGTGAAGGATGATGCTGATCCGAATGACCCGGCAAACCAGCTCCACTCACTGCATTACGGCATCGATTCAGCCACGCAAGTTTCTCTCTACACGGTACAACTATCATCAATCAATGATGCATCCAACGGTAAATTCGCGGAATCAGAGATGTCTATCTCAATTCGGATGAACCGCATACGGTCATATCTTGAAGAGTTGGGATTGTTGACGAATGCCTCCTTTACGGTTCCCGACTCCGATGTGGATTGGCTAGATATGGAGCGAACGCTTGCGGCGCTTGCGCCTGCGGTTGCCGCTCGGATAGCAGATACGCCCGACACCGATAAACAATACGCGACATTGAACAGGCTGAACGATGAAATTAAAAGAGTACAAACCCTGGTAAGTGAATTAATTGTAAAACGGCAAGAAATACCTCAGTTAGAAAAACGTGTTGCCGCGTTAAAACGCTACAACTCAATGGTCGATGGGGGCGGGGCGTCAATGATGAGTTTGGTAACAGCTCTGGCCACTTTGAAGCGATTAGGATATACCACCGTGCGGATACCGGTGCTCCTTAAATATGTACAGCACGTAGGGGTTAACACTGCAGAAATACCCGCATTGCTACGGAGCGATTGGGAAAGAAAAATAAAGTCTCTTACTTCATTTACGGGCATCAAACAAGTGTCAACCGATGATCCTGATGTAGTGATGCTTGATTTGTCCGCATGGGATTTTGATCTCACAAAAAACAATTCGCGAACACGGGATCTCGCGCCATTTTTGCAAGATGTGAAGAACATGACGGTGAAAGACGATCCGCTCAGTTTTGATGGGAAACCTTCAAGCAATGGGCTTTTTGCATTTGACCAAAGCTTCGTACGGTTTATGGGGATGATAGATGCCCTAAAGGCATTTTTTGGGCGGCTTATGCGATCGATACCGTTTGTAAGAACTTCGACATCTTCCGTTGAAGAGGAATTGAACATGCCGTTGCCGACGCCGCCGCTTCGTTCCGATGATGGACAACGTACCGATACCGAAGCGGGTCCTCCCGCCCGAACGGATGAGTTGATTGCGGAGATCCCGGCCTCTCCCGGCACCGGATTTTTTGCGAGCTCCATGGACTTTCTTATCTATCAGGGACAGCAGGCTGATGCGGGTACGCGATTTGCCATCACGATGAATCGGCGAAACGGTAAACCGTCAGGAGTCTGGAGCATGACTGCGTACCCCACCGACGGGCAAACCGTCGTGTTAAACGGCAGACAGGTACAACAAGGAGACGCCATTTATCTTGTTGATAATTCGGTCTTTACGCTTGGTAACCGTGAGTATCGGGTTTCTGTGGTCGGTGATTCGCTCCGAATCGTTGCGGATGCCGTAGCCGATGCTCCTTCGGACGTTCCCTCAACCATCGGCGATACCGTGCGATCGATGCGCGACGAGTTGCTCGGCTTACTTACCGATGATCTTGCAGAATCACTTCGGGATGCGACAATTCAAGACGTCAGCATCGTTGATCTGATCGAGTATGCCATCCCGATCATCACCGGATCAGACGCGTATGAACGCATGACGAAAGATCGTACGGAAGTGGAGAAGGAAGAAGTTATTCGATTCCTGCGGAGCATGTTGCCCACTTTCATCATCGAGAAGGTACCCCTTGCTTCTCCGGAGTTGCTGGCGATGCGGCAAGCGAACCGTCGCGTGGAGGCAACCCTTTCAAACCCGGGAGGAGATACACTCATAAATGCGAAAATCCCTCTGGAAATTGCCGCGATTCAAACGGTAACGGACGTAATTGCGGCACAACTCGCTCTTCCGGATTCGGCGCGATTTGCGGTGATGCAGGTGTTAAGTAGGATTCCGGATGTCGTTGAATTCCTCACCAGACGATTATTCGACTCTTTACATACGACTGCCCGCGATCCCCTGCGTCTTCCCGGCGAGACCATGGCAAAATTCGGGGAAGGCGAGGCGGATGAATTACGACGTGTCGGAACAGGAGCGCAACGGGTCTGGAGCTCGATCGCGCTTCCGCTCTTCACCTCGCGCGGATATCCGGTTGTTGCGAGACTTGATGTCAGAAACCTCCGCGGAGCAAACGACGTGGCAGGGCAAGGCGGATACACGCCGCTTGGGGACTATCTGCTCAGAAAGTTTGCGGATAGCGTTTTTGAAGCTCTCGGGCCTGATTATGAGGTTGTTCGTGTAGGCGGCGATGAATATATGATACTCGCGCGGCCAGGCGCGGCAACCGACGGCGTACAGCAAAGAATTGAGGCGGTATTGGCAACAACCCACATGTTATACAAAACGCCGCAGGGGATAGAAAACCAGCCGATTCGTGTCGAGTTCAAAGCACCTGACGAACTGCTTCCTATTGAAGAACGTAATCATGGCGGTGATTGGTTGACGCTGATGGAGAAAGGAACCTATACGAATGATGCCACCATTGATGCCGGTAGCGATTTCCATCCGATGCTTGCGTATACCGCACAGATTCTTACCTCGATTCGCGTACCCCTTGCCGGAGAACTTTCCGCAGAACAGATTGCATCGGTGCACGGAGTAATAAAACGGATCATGGCGGTATTGCTGTTTGATGATGTCCTTCGGGACAGCGCACGGGGGCTTCAGGAGTCTTTCCGTGCCACAAATCCCCGTGCGACCGTCGCCGTATATGAAGATGTGCAGGACTGGATGGAGGCGGTACGTGTTGAGATGCCGCTTGGGTTTAAGATTGTCCGGTTTGACCAACCGGGGATTCTTAAGATGCTTAACTCCGTAAGCAGTCTTTACGGCGATCAGATGATTGTCCGTCAGTTTGAGAAGCTTGTCCGGTTTGCTTTCGAACGTCTCGGTGTCACAAACGTGCGTGTGTATCGACGCGCGAACGAATTATACCTTGCCGTTGACCCTTCGGTGACAATCGACACGGAGCAGATGCAGGATGCATTACGCGGGTATGGCGATAACGCCGCAGGTCTCTTTAAAGAGCTGGCGGTGGTCAGTCAATCGGAAGTGACGCTCGTGCCGACCGGAGTCGACGGTCGCGGCGCATCGGAAAATGTCCGGCAACTTAACAGGGCATTGTCTGAACTTGCCAACGGCATTGTAACGCATACAAATACAAGTATCTTGGATGAATACGTCCGCAGACCGGGCAACATAATCACCCGGATACGCAATCGGTTTTCCGGTTCTGAGCTGACTCCCGAAACGCTTGCCGACCGTCAGTTTATCGTCAATTACCTTAATCCGTTCGATAAGCGCGGTATAGACCGTATCCAACATATCGGAGCGACACCGGAAGAAATAGAGTCGCTTAAACGATTTTATGTGCAGACCGAGCCCGGAGCGGGGAGCGTGGTACAAGATGATCAGGCATATGCGACGATTATTACCATCTTAACGAGGATCAATCGAGACAACAATTGGTTGGTGAAGATGTGGAATACGCTTATTGAACGTATCAAATTTGCCAATCAAGAAGTAAACAGGATCGGGATTGTTGCCCCGGGTACGAGGGCACTGTTGACCATGTTTGGCGGAACAGATCATTCCGTAAATATTACGAACAGTGCGCGCAAAGAACAACATACGGCGATTGCAACCCTGCTATCACGACAATTTACCACCGATAAATCATTACAGGTGCAACTTATCGCGCATCTTTCGAACTCCAAAAATGCGTTTATCATGGACTTTATCGCGGATCATCTGATGGACGGTTATTTCCAGGAAAGCAGGAAATATATTAACGCACGTAAGTTGCCGGGAGTCGGGAAAGAATTGCAAACGGATCAGGATCAAATTGTTGAGCTTCATAACAATACCGAGTCACCGCAATCAGTGTGGAGTATCCATGCAATTCCGTTCCTCCAGGGCTTAGGAGCTCAGGTAATGACGGTATTTGACATAGAGCCGCTTCCCGATACGAAACTTGACTCCGCAACACAGGTGGCACTTCGTGATCTGGAATTACGGAGGGTCGTTACGCTTATCCATAACCTCGGAGGAGGCAATTACCAGATCGTACGCCTTAATGATAACCGGTTTGCGGTAATGCGCATCGGAACAGTGGGTATTTCCGAAAAACAGGAGCTAGAAAGCAGACTGCAACGTCTTGAAACCTTGGTGGCAAGACCCGATGCGCAGGGGAGCGTTGCGTTTAACAGGTTTCGATCGCACGTGTTTCCCTTCATTCCCGTTACCGTCAAATCGGAAGAAGAGCTTCGCCGGGAAGGAGAGGAGTTCGCGGCGGGTGTCAATTTATTTACGCCGATGACCAAGAAGCTCCTGTATCTTGCAACCAAAGGCTTTGCTTATCAGCAGGATGAAGAGACGGCGAAGAAGCAGGATGATGTGCTGACAAACCCCGCCCGTCGGGTGAAACTGCGCGCGCAAAACGCAGGCTATGCACAAGTACTTGCCACGCTGGAACAGGACACGATTCTCTACGGTCAGGCTGACTTCGTCTCTTATATTTCTTCGCTTACCGCCGCCATGGCATCGGATGACGTTTTGGACGGAACAGCCGCGAAGCTCGAGGCAAAATATAATAAAAAAGATCCTGACGTCAAAGTGCGGGTATTTGCCGATCTTCCCTCGACACTGAAAGCGGCACGTGCCCAATATGGCGATGAGTTCAGTGTCATTGAAGTCAACGTCGATGAAACCCTTCGATTGGTCGGAAAAGCGCATGGGTATGAACAGGGAGATATCTTAATCCAAACCTTGTTTGAAAAACTCGGCGATCATATTTTTACCGAACTCCGACTGCAAAATATGATCGTCTATCGTGAGTCGGCGACCAAATACTACGTCGTGTTAAACGTCCACTATCCGCTCGACACGAAGCGCATGCAATCCAAACTGAATGCGGAATATTCGCCGTATCGGGTAGGTGACAAAGAGTATTTTGTCCTGCCGGTAGTCGCCATGAAGCACATCGGCTTAAACCCAAGCGTTACGGTGGGAGAAGCGGAACAACAGTTTGCCGCTTCACTCATTGAGTTGCAAAAATACTCGGAAACGAAGATGCGTGCCGCCATACGGGAACATTTCAGCAAGGATATAACGCTTCCCGCGTTCCATTGGGCGTGGTTAATTTCCTATGTCCGTTCCGGCGGTAATGCCGAAGAGGTGCTGGCAAAATTCAGCAATAATGCACGAGATATCAGTGCGGCGGCACAGATCGCCGCGGTGCGGCGTGACGGAAACTATTCGGATATACGAAGAGTTATCAGCAAGCAGACGGGGGAGGATAAAGAGATGCTCCGCGAAATCCGCCGGGAAGAAACGTCCAACTGGTCGCTTTGGTATCAGATGAACAATGAATTTAAAGGACTTGTCAATGTCATCGGAGAGTTGTTCTTGGGTGGCATGGAAGTGGTGTTCTCAAAATTCCCGCCAAAACCATATGTACGTCCGAATGTTTCGGAGGTCGGGAAAGATCATGAAGACGCAAAACAGAACAGTTTTGAAGCACAGCTTTCCACCATATCACAACGTCGAAGCGAGAAGCGGGCGGTTGCACAGGTGTTGCCGGTCGGCATTGACCCCAATATTCCTGAAGATATCGTGGGTATCAAATCTATGGCGGCGCATTTGGCGTATGCTTACGGCAAAGATTACATCCAACCGTATCCCGGCGGGCAACGATTGCTTGCCCATTATGATCCGAATAGTCCGGGAGCCCGATACCTGGGTCACCGCGCTATTCCGGTTTCCGTTGCGTTTTACACGCCCGCACCTGAGTCTCGCTGGACTCGGGTGTTAGATTTCCTGGCGAAAATGGTTTATATCAATCGCTTCACGGGTACCTGGGAAGTGATGGAAATAACGCCCGCGGAAATCGGCTCTGCGATGGCGGAATATGAGGCCGCCATGCGCGCGGTCCACAAATCAAAGACAGCGGCCACCGAAGCAAGAAATAACGCTTATCGGGCAGGCATCGCAAAGCTGGAAGCAATCTTACGTGACAAACACGAGGCCGCAAAGACTGTTCCCGGGGCGGTGCGTCAATCACGACCGAATAATATCGTATTTGCCGTGGTTCGCGGCACGACGGGAACGCTCGCACAAATACACGAATGGTTCGGCAAGGTGGGTGCGCCGATTCTTATGGCATTTAACGATGTTCGCGAACCGGTCGTGATCGACGATCATGTGGTGGTGGACGGCAATCCCGGACTTGATGTGCGGGATAACATCATGCGGCAACTTGGAAGTTTGGTGAGCGAAGTACATCAGGTGCCGCAGATTATCGAAAACAAGAATGATCAGCGAAAGACCATTCGTGCGGAAGATTTGCCGCGCAATATTCAATATGAGACCGTGATGATGGCGGTCGGCTATGCCATGCGGAAACAAGGGTTTCCTACCCTGGGAACCACAGTGGCGACGGGTTCGTTGGATGACCGTATTACCCTGGGAGCGGTATCCCTCAAAACACCGCTTAAGCCGCAAGCGATTCGCATCGCCATCGAACAGGCGCATTCGGAATACGGTTTATTGGATCGACTTGCATATATCTACCGCTATGTCGTGCCCTCGTGGTTGGAATGGTTAGTCACAGGGCTTTCCGAACTGTTACCGATTACCCGAGATTTTGTCAAAATTGCCGGGAAAGGACCGTATGTGACGTTTATCCGAAGGGACTATATCGGTGATCCGGGGCTACTTACCACCGTGCTTTCCGACATTCCTTTTGATAAGAACGTTCCTACCGTCGTCATCCTGCAGGATAAAAACACCGGGCAATCACGCATCGTGTTGCAGGGAGTCGCCAATGACGCCGTTCGTGAGCAGATGTTGCAGGATATTTTTGAGGAACTGCACCAATTGGAGCAGGGGATCACTCGCACCGCAAAAGACTGGCCGAAGCCCAAGTCACAGCTTGTCCGTCAATTTGAATCACTCGCCATGTATTACCGACGATTTACGGGAAGATCGGTGCAACGGGCATCTTCATCATTTGAGAATGCGAAAATCACTACCAAAAGCACCGCCTATACCACCACCACCAAAGAACTTCCGACGGTGACGGATACGACGACGCTTCCCGGTGTAACAATTACCATCACGGGTGACACGCTGACGATGACCAATGAAATAATGACGCTGGTTTTGGCAAAAGATATGGCATCTCCGGCAAGTTTGACGCCTACGGAAGTAACGCAACTTCGCGAAACGATTAACACGTACGAACAGAATAAGCGTGCATTGGCAAATGTCCCCGATACCTCGACCGGTCTCTCGGTACTAAACCTCATCATGCCGTCTCTTTTCGATACGAATAATTCGGCGCGTGAGACGACGAATATCGTGTCACTCCAAATATTCTTTGCCTCACAGGGCAAACTCAAGGCATTTAGTTTGGCGCCCCGTGACGATACCATCGTTGATGGGGTAACGAATGATGCGGAAGTGGGTATTGTCGGGAATGCCGACAAATATAAAGTCATGGACGTCCGAAACGGTAAGATGCTGGTTGTGCGAAACGGACTAGAAAATGACTTGACCGACACGCAGAAAAACGCTTTAGAAGATCTGCTCGTCAATGCAAAGACGGTAGAGGAAGCCAACGAGCAGATTCAAACCCTTTTCCAGCAGTGGTTTCCAAACGCGTCCCGATCCGATCAATTTGTCACCTTGATTACTATTCCATCACAGGAAACGGTAGAACGAATCCAGTCCGGGGCAGTACAGCTTCGTTTGGAGCCCGATACGGCGATATTACGGGATGCGCCGGTTCCCACCCGTGAAGCACGTCAACGAGATCCCGGACTTGAGAGCGTCGCGTATCCGGTAACATTCCGTATTGACGAATCTGGTGCCATTGTTGCCACCTGGGCAAACAATGCGCCGATCACGATAAACGGTCAGGAAATGGACGGCACCAGCGCCAAGCTGTTTGTCGGTGACGTCATCCGCTTCGGCCATGACGGCATGGCGTACGAAATATTGGTCGACGATACCAACCACGCGGTACTGTCCGTTCAATCACACCCCGAATATACGGTAACCTTGCCGCGTACCGTGATTCCCGATTACGGGCTCATTAACATGTCCCGTTCAACGATGGTTGTGGATGGGGAAACAAACCTCGCCGCTTTAGATATGCTCTGGCCGACAAATACGGCAAACCCGCTCTTTATTGAGCTTCCCGAGGAACGGGGGACCTCACAATCAAACGGGAGACCGGTGGTGATCCGCAAAAGAGCGGATATCCGGCTTGAAAACGGACAGGAGTCATGGTTGCGGGCGATAGTGCTTCCGTATCCCAACGAGGTAGCCCCGGCAATGAAAGCCAACACTTGGTATCAGGTGAAAAACCAGGCCGGCGATATCGTGGGCTCAGTTCGCAGAATCACGGCAAATAAATTCATGATCACCTACACCCGTGAACCGGAACAAAGTCAGACACGATCGCTTCCGTTCCTCAGGCCGTCGCTTCCCGATCAATTGCGCACCGACCACCAACGTGCCGTGACAACCACAAGAACTTCACCCAATCACGCCGCGGTGGCAACAACGCGCCGGGTCGGACAGATGGTGCATGCAACGGGACAGATCAATCACGCCGATGACGACGCGAAGCGGTTCGGCGCCATGGGAACACCCGTCAATTGGTCGGTTAAACTCCGCGAAAGTGATATTCCGTATTTTGACAGTCTGTCGGAAACCGAGCGACTCAACTGGATTACCCGGAGAATTCAGGAAGCGGATGAAATCATCTATGCTCAGCACGGGTTCCAAGCGGACGGCAGAGTGTACGCGAAACCGATGCAGGAGATACTCCTTCCGTATGCGGCAGACGGCAGACGACAGGTGGGAGTAGCACCGTCTCTCATGGGAGCAAACGGCACGTACATAGAAAAACAACCGTACCATTATGAAGATGCGCTACAACAATCGATGCACTTCTATACCGCACTTGACGGCTTCTTTGATTTCAGACATAAGCGGGTGACGTTTATCGGTCAATCAACGGGAGCGCGTATTGTGCTTGAGCTTGCCGGGTTACTCTCGGAACAACAGCAATTACCCAAAGATG
>WBZO01002430.1_pt2 | contig 12330 bp, 10 predicted proteins | sample 5204261 | NCBI WGS metagenome assembly WBZO01 (sample SAMN12412400, study PRJNA552823) | activated sludge metagenome | isolation source: activated sludge from anammox sidestream of wastewater treatment plant... | place: USA: North Carolina | collected 2017-09 | reverse complement strand
CGGCCACGCCGGCGCCTGTCTCCGTGACCACGCCGGCGAACTCGACGCCGGGGGTGAAGGGGAGCGGCGGCTGCACCTGGTACTTGCCCTGGATCATCAGCAGGTCGGGGAAGTTCACCCCGGCGGCCTTCACAGCCACCACGACCTCGCCCGCGCCGGGACGCGGCGACGGCACGTCCTCGACGGCGAGGGACTCCGGTCCGCCCCAGGCCTTGCACAGCAGCGCTCTCATGACGGCCAATGCTACCGCCTGTCCGAACGCGCCGGGGGGCAGCGCCGGCGCGCGAGCGCGATGCCGCGGCGACCGAAACCGCATATACTCTCGAGCGATTCCCCGCCCCGTCTGGAAAGAATCGCATGAGCTACACGCTGCCGGAATTCCTCGCCCATGCCGTGGCGCTCGAGCAGGAGGCCGCCGAGCGCTACCTCGAGCTCGCCGACATGATGGAGGCGCACCGCAACGACGCGGTGGCGCAGATCTTCCGCGACATGAACCGCTTTTCGCTGCTGCACTACGAAGAGGTCAAGAAGCGCGCCGGCTCGCTCGAGCTGCCCAAGCTCAAGTCGTGGCAGTTCCGCTGGAGCGCGCCGCCGGAAAAGGGCGGCGACGAGGCGTTCGACTACATGCTGGAGCCCTACAACGCGCTGCGCTACGCGCGCGAGAACGAGGAGCGGGCGATGGCGTACTACCGCTCGGTCGCCGACGCCGCCCCCGATGGGGAGGTGCGCCGCCTGGCGAACGAGTTCGCCGCGGAGGAGTCCGAGCACGTGGCCGCGCTCGACAAGTGGCTCGCGCAGACGCCACGGCCCGCCGTGCTCGCGTGGGACGCCGACCCGGGGTCCGTCCAGCCCGCCGCGTGAGCGGCTGACCGCGCCGGCGCGACGGCCGCGCCCGTCGCGCGCCGGCTCCGCGCCTGGGGACGTTCCCGGTTGCCCCTGGGAATCGCCCTGATTGTGGCGGCCCGGGCGCCGGCTTACCTTTCCGCGGGACGATCGTCGCGACGACCGGTCCCGCCGGGGAGGAGGAATCGATCCATGGCCAGCGCTTTCAACATTCATCCCGCAATCGAGGCCGGCGTGAAGCCGGCGGCGCCGGGCTTCGCCGGCGGCAAGCTGTACTGCAAGTGCCCGACCGACCGGGTCGAGGTGACCATCGGCGCGCAGAGCGCGCACAACCACGCCTGCGGCTGCAGCAAGTGCTGGAAGCCCGCGGGCGCGCTGTTCTCGCAGGTCGCGGTCGTGCCGCGCGACAAGCTCGCAGTGACCGCGCAGGGGCAGAAGCTGCGGGTCGTCGACGAGACCGCGGCGATCCAGCGCTACGCGTGCCGCGGGTGCGGCGTGCACATGTACGGGCGCATCGAGAACAAGGCGCATCCCTTCTACGGGCTCGACTTCGTCCACACCGAGCTCTCCGACCGCGCCGGCTGGTCGCCGCCGGAGTTCGCGGCATTCGTGTCGTCGATCATCGAGACCGGCACCGACCCGGGGGTGATGCCCGCGGTGCGCGCGCGCCTGCGCGAACTCGGGCTGGAGCCCTACGACTGCCTGTCGCCGCCGCTCATGGACGCGATCGCCACCCACGTCGCGAAGAGCCGGGCGCAAGCGTAGGCGCCGCGCTGCCTTGGTCCTCCGCGTCCAGCGGGTCGTCGAATGGCGCCTCGGGACCCGGAACTCCGGCGCCCGCCGGCAACGCGTCGAAGGCGCGGCGTATCTAGTCAGCCCCCGGAATCGGAGGATCGAGGGGGATGTGCTCCCCCTCTTTCAACACCCTCCTAACGCGCGCCCAGGTTGCGCGCGTGGTGCCGGAGGTGATCCTCGATGAAGGTCGCGATGAAGTAATAGCTGTGGTCGTAGCCCTCGCGCAGGCGCAGGTCGAGCGCGACCCCCGCGCGCGCGCAGGCCTCGCGCAGGAGCTGCGGCTTGAGCTGCGTGTCGAGAAACGGATCGCTCGTGCCCTGATCGACCAGCACGGGCGGGCCCGCCCACCCGTGCGCCTCGATCAGCGCGGTGGCGTCATAGGCGCGCCAGGCCTCCCGGTCCGGGCCGAGGTAGCCGGCCAGCGCCTTCTCGCCCCACGGGCAGCGCGACGGCGAGGCGATCGGCGCGAACGCCGACACCGACGCGAAGCGCCGCGGATTGCGGAGCGCCAGCACGAGCGCGCCATGGCCGCCCATCGAGTGGCCGCAGATGCCGGCGCGGGCCCCGTCGACGGGGAACGTCGCCGCCACGAGCGCCGGCAGCTCTTCGGACACGTACGAATACATCCGGTAGTTGCGGCGCCACGGCGCCCGGGTCGCGTCCACGTAGAACCCCGCCCCGACGCCGAAGTCGTAGCTGTCGGGCTCGTCCGGGACGCCGTCGCCGCGCGGACTGGTGTCGGGCGCGACGAGCGCGAGACCGAGCTCGGACGCGACGCGCTGCGCGCCGGCCTTGACGATGAAGTTCTCCTCGGTGCAGGTGAGCCCCGACAGCCAGTAGAGCACCGGGACGCGCTCGCGCTCGGCGCGCGGCGGCAGGAATACGCCGAAGCGCATGACGCACCCGGTCGCGGCGGACGCGTGGCTGAAGACGCTCTGCACGCCGCCATGGCACCGGCTCGCGGAAACCGTGGTCGGCGTCATCGCCACGGGCTCGCCGGAGGCGTTGCGACCGCCGCGGGCATGGCGCGCCGGTCCGCGCTCAGAACGTGACCACCGAGCGGATCGACCTGCCCGCGTGCATCAGGTCGAACGCCTCGTTGATGCGCTCGAGCGGCATCACGTGCGTGATCAGGTCGTCGATGTTGATCTTGCCTTCCATGTACCAGTCGACGATCCGCGGCACGTCGGTGCGCCCGCGCGCGCCGCCGAAAGCCGTGCCCTTCCACACCCGCCCGGTGACGAGCTGGAACGGGCGCGTCTTGATCTCCTGCCCCGCGCCGGCCACCCCGATGATCACCGACACGCCCCAGCCGCGGTGGCAGCACTCGAGCGCCTGGCGCATGAGATCGACGCTGCCGACGCACTCGAAGCTGTAGTCGGCGCCCCCGCCGGTCAGCTCCACCAGGTGCGCGACGAGGTCGCCCTGGAGGTCCTTCGGGTTGACGAAGTGGGTCAATCCGAACTTGCGCGCGAGCGCCTCGCGTCCCGGGTTGAGGTCGACGCCGACGATCATGTTCGCGCCCACCATGCGCGCGCCCTGCACGACGTTCAGCCCGATGCCGCCGAGGCCGAAGACCACCACGTTCGCGCCGGCTTCCACTTTCGCGGTGTTGATCACCGCGCCGATGCCGGTGGTCACGCCGCACCCGATGTAGCAGACCTTGTCGAACGGCGCGTCCTCCCGGATCTTGGCGAGCGCGATCTCGGGCAGCACGGTGTAGTGCGCGAAGGTCGAGCAGCCCATGTAGTGGTGGACCATCTGCCCGCCGAGCGAGAACCGGCTGGTGCCGTCGGGCATCACGCCCTTGCCCTGCGTGCCGCGAATGGCGGTGCACAGGTTGGTCTTGCGCGACAGGCAGCTCTTGCACTGGCGGCACTCGGGCGTGTAGAGCGGAATGACGTGGTCGCCCTTCTTGAGCGAGGTCACGTCCCGTCCGACCTCGACGACGACGCCCGCGCCCTCGTGGCCGAGGATCGCCGGAAAGAGCCCTTCCGGGTCGGCGCCCGAGCGCGTGAACTCGTCGGTGTGGCAGACCCCGGTGGCCTTGATCTCGACCAGGACTTCGCCGGCCTTCGGGCCGTCGAGCCGCACCTTCTCGATCGTCAGGGGAGCGCCCGCCCGGTGGGCGACGGCAGCGCGTACTTCCATGGATCACTCCTCGCGTGGTTGGTCGGTGAATCGGTCGCGGGCCGACGCGCGCAGGCGCCCGGCGGCTCAGGTCGCCACCGGGCTCGCGCGCGCCCCGGCGGCCTCGCCCGGGCGCGCGGCCTCGTCGCGCAGGATCGGGCGCGTCGCATTCAATACCACGACAATGCTGCTCGCCGCCATCGCGACCGCCGCGAACAGGGGATTCAGAACCCCCGCGACCGCCAGGGGGATGGCGACTGCGTTGTACGACAGCGCCCAGGCGAGGTTCTGCCGGATCCGGCGCTGCGCGGCACCGATCAAGGCGAAGGCGTCGAGCACGAGCGCGAGCCGGTCCCCGGGGATCACGATGTCCGCGGCCTCCGCCGCGAGCGCAGTGGGCGCGCCGAAGGCGATGCCCAGGTCCGCCTCCGCGAGCGCCGGCGCGTCGTTGCTCCCGTCGCCGATCATGGCCACCCGCCCGCGCGCCTTGAGCCGCCGGACCGCCGCCGCCTTGGCCTCGGGCGGCACACCCGCGAGCACCGTGTCGACCGGCCCGACGTAGCCGTGCGGATGCTCGGCCCCGGTCAGGAGGACCACCTCGACGTGCGCGCGCAGCGCGGCGACGACGCGCTCCCATTCCGGTCGCGGCCGGTCCCGCGTGACGACGGCGCCGTGCGCGCAGCCCTCCCAGCCGACGTAGGACACCACGCTCTCGCCCGACGCGCGCTGCGCGACCTGCGCCGCGAGCGTCGCCGGTATCGACCAGCCGAGCGCGTCGAACAGCGCGCGACTCCCCACCGCCACGCGGCGCCCGCCCACGCTGCCGCTTGCGCCGCGGCCCGGGTGGACCTCCACGTCGGTCGCCGACCGCGTGCGGTCGAGCCGCGCGATCGCCTGCGCCACCGGATGCGACGCGTCGCGCTCGACGGCGGCCGCCCGCACGGCGATCTCGGGCGGCCCGACCACGTCGACCACCGTCATCTCGCCGGTCGAGAGCGTCCCGGTCTTGTCGAAGGCGACGATGTCGATGCGGGGCGCGCGCTCGAACAGGTCCGCGCTGGTCACCAGGATGCCCCGCCGCAACCCCGCGGAGAGCGCTGCGGCGGTCGTCAGCGGAATCGCCAAGCCGAAGGTGCAGGGGCAGGAGACGATCAGGGTCGCGAGCGCCGCGAGGAGCGCGCGCTCGAACGGTGCGCCGCCGAGATGGAAGCCGAGCCCCACGACGAGGGCGAGCGCGAGCACGGCAGGGACGAAGGCGCGCGCGATCCGGTCCACCCGCCCGCTCGCGCCCGCCGCGGCGGTTTGCGCGCGCCAGAGCACGCGCGCGAGGTGCGCGACGCGGCTCTCCACCGTCGCGCCGACCTCGATCTCGAGCGTCCCTTCGCGCAGGATGGCGCCGCCGAGCACCTGCTCGCCCGCCCTGCGCGCCGCGGGAAAGGGCTCGCCCGTCAGCAGCGACTCGTCCACCGCCCCCACCCCGCCGACGATCGTCCCGTCCACCGGGATGGTCTCGCCCCGGCGCACGAAGATGCGGTCGCCGGGCGCGATCTCGTCCAGCGCGCAGATCAGGTACCGCCCGTCGCGCAGCACGCGCGCCTCGGGCGACCAGGCCTGCAGGATCCGGCCGAGCGCGCGCGTGGCGTTCACCCGCGCGCCGCGCTCGAGGAACCGTCCGATGGTGACCACCGCGACGATCGAACCCGCGACGTCGAAGTAGAGGTCGGTCGGGTCGCGCACGAGCTGAAAGACGCTGTACCCGTACGCTGCCAGGATCGACACCGCCAGCAGGGCGTCCATGTTGAGCCTGCGCACGCGCAGGCCGATCCACGCCCCGCGCAGGATCGGCCACCCGACGTAGAACACGAGCGCGGTGGTGAGCGCGAACAGCGCCGCCGGCGTCACGCCGAACGCGAGCCAGCCGATCGCCTCGTAGTCCTGCGCGCTGGCGAAGCCGCCGTGGATCGGGTAGATGAAGAGGGACGACAGCATCATCACGGCGCCCGCGAGGCAGCCGCCGCTGAGCAGGCGCAGCAGGTCCGGCCGCTCGTCGTACTCCGGCGCGTCCTCGCCGCGCAGCCGGGCGCGGTAGCCGGACCCGGTGAGCGCCGCCCGCAGCGCGGGCTCGCCCGTCAGCGCCGGGTCATAGACGACGCGCGCGGTACCGGTCGCATAGCTCGCCGCCGCGGCGAGCACCCCGCGCGCCCGGTGCGCCGCGTGCTCGATCAGGCGCTCGCAGGACGCGCAGTGCATGCCGTCGATCCAGAAGAACGCCTCCTGCGTCGGTGTCGCAGCCGGCAGCTCGCGCCGGTCCGCGGGAGGCGCGCCGCGCGTCTCGTCGCCGAGCGCGTGCGCCACCTCGCGGCAGCCCACGCAGCAGTACTGGCGGCCGGCGCTCCACAACGCCGGCGTCGGCGTGGGAAGGCCGCACAGGGCGCAGGTCATGGCGCGCGGTGCGCGCGCGCCCGCGGCGGGCGCGCGCCCGGCGCCGCCGCGTCAGGCCGGCACAACCCGCTCTCCCGGCGCGAGCGCGATCTCGCGCGACCTCAGGAGGTTGTAGGCATAGACGGCGAACGACGCGCCGAGGATCAGGCCGAAGAGCAGGATGAGGTGGCCGTACAGCATCCACCCCTCCTGGTTCCAGTCGGCGAAGCGGCGCGGCATGCCGGCGGCGCCCCCGGCGAGCATGGCGAGCGCGGCGCCGATGCCCCCCACGGCGAAGAGGCGGACGAACCAGCTCCCGAGCACCGGGTCGAGCTTGCGCCCGGTGATCACCGGGTAGTGGTGATAGAGCACGCCCATCCACATCATCGACATCGCCAGGATCACCGTCATGGTGTGACCGCTCTGCCACATCGTCCCGTGCAGCATGAACGACCACGCCACGTTGGAGGTCACGATCGCGCTCGCGCCGTCGAGGATGTAGAGCAGCCAGCCCATCAGCACAGCGATGATGCCGGGCTCCGCGCGCAGGCCGTGCTGCCAGATCGTGGCGAACACCGTGAAGATGCTGATCGCCGCGCCGATCCCGGTGCCCCAGCTCATGATGTTGCCCCAGTAGGACAGGCTGGCGGGCTGGTTGGGATAGAACGTGATGAAATGGTGCAGGAACGAGGTGATCGAGGTCAGCAGCAGGATCCACAGCGCCGTGTTCGCGAGCTTCTTGCTGTAGAGCTCGCGCGTGCCGTCGGCGAGGTACAGCGGCAGCGTCGCGTACATCGCGCTCGTCACCATCAGGGCCATCGCCTCCATCAGGTTGTGGGCGAAGATGTAGAAGCTGTACTGGAACACCACCGGTTCGGCGGCCCAGGCGGCGAGCGACATCGGGATCACCTTGTACAGCGCGAGCACGAGCGTCGTGCCCACCACCACGAGCGGCAGCCCGGCGATGAGGAGGGTGAGCGCCGCGAGCGTCATCCCGAGCATCCCCGGGTCGTTGAGGGAGCGCTCGGCGAGCACGAGCTCCGGCCGCTTGCGGCCGAAGAACAGCATCTTGATCACCAGCAGCGGGTAGAACAGGATCATGCACGCGAGCACGAGGTAGATCCCGGTGAAGCCGAGGATCACCGTGCCCATGCTCCAGATCCCCATCTGCGCGCCGACGAGCGGCAGCGGGTACATCACCACCAGGCTGATCTTCAGCCCCATCAGCACGGCGACCGTGAGCAGCGCCGAGCCGAGGTTCATCGAGACGTAGGCCGCCGCGGGCAGCCAGCCGGTGACCGGCTTCCCGACGCACCCCCCCGACCGGTGCAGGCCGACGCCGGCCATGAGCTGGAAGGAGAACGGGAACGCGAGCGCCGCGCCGTGCAGCGTGAGCGTGGTGTAGAAGAGCCCGCTGTCGAGGGCGAAGAGCTGCGTGGCCGGCATGACCAGCCCGAGCAGGCCCGCCACCGCGAGCCAGACGAACGAGGTCATGATCATCAGCGCCGGCCAGGCGTTGATCTCCTCCAGCCCGGTGCTGCGGTCGACGGCGAACATGCGGCCGAACAGCGGCGTGCCCTGCACGATGGTGGTGGCGATGCTCATGCGTGTTCCCCTCCGCGACGCGTGCGCTCAGTTGGCCTTGACGACGGTCAGCTCGTCCATCATCCCGTGGTGCGCGATGCCGCAGTACTCGAGGCAGCGCACCTTGTACTTGCCCGGCTCGGTGAACGTGTGCACGAGCGTGGTCGGGCGGTTGAGGCCCGGGATGAGCATCATGGTGAAGAGCAGCCTGCCGTCCGGGTGGTAGACCGCGAACCCGTGCTGGGTGTCGCTGCTCTTGCCCGCGAAGCGCACCGGGCGCCCGGTCTCGATCTGGCGGCTGGAGAGGTCGTAGCCCCACGACTTCGCCGTCAGGTTGATCTCCTGCACCGGCGCGCCGCTCGCGGCGACGCGCGTGGCGGCCAGGGTGGGCATGAAGCGCAGGCTGGCGAGGTTCACGCCGACGAAGACCACGAACACCACGGCGAGCCAGACGCCCTCGATGCGCGCGAGCCGGCTGCGCGGGGTGGCGCTCGGGCCGGGCTCGACGACGCTCTTGCGCCGGATGACGTAGTGGAACATCAGCCCGAACGGCACCACCATGAAGAGCATCATCCAGAACGCTCCCCAGCCGGTGAACAGGAAATCCAGCATGCGCCCTCCTTCACCCGTGAATGCGGCAGGTGGAACGACCGCGCCCGGCGCCGTCGTCCGGTCCCCTCGCGTGCTTCCCGTCGCGGCAACTTAAACCCGCGCGGGACGCGCAGCAACTAGGGTATCTACTAGGGGCGCCGAGCCCCGCCCGGGTGGATCCGCGACGCCGACGGTCCGGCCCGCCCCACGCTGCCCCGCGGGCGCCCCCGCGGCCGGGCGCGTCCTCACCCGGTCCCACGCGCTCAGGCCTCGGCGCCGAGCTGCATGGCGAGCTTGACCAGGTCGGTGAGCGACCGGGCGCGCAGCTTCTCCATCACCCGCGCGCGGTGGAACTCCACCGTCTTCGCGCTCAGGCCGAGCTCGAGCGCGATCGCCTTGTTGGACAGCCCTTCGACCACCAGGCCGAGCACCTCGCGCTCGCGCGCGGTGAGGCCGGCGAACAGCGCGCGCAGCTGCTCGCGCTGGCTCTCCCGGTCGCGCTGCGCGGCGTCCCAGGCGATCGCGCGCTGGATGCGGTCGAGCAGGTCCTGGTCGTTGAACGGCTTCTCGACGAAGTCGAACGCGCCCGCCTGCACCGCGCGCACCGCCATCTGCACGTCGCCGTGCCCGGTGATGAAGATGATCGGCAGGTGATAGGCGCGGCGCGCCGCGAGCCGCTGCTGCAGCTCCAGGCCGCTGATCCCGGGCATGCGCACGTCCAGCACCAGGCAGCCGCGCCGCCCCGGGTCGAAGCGGTCGAGGAAGGCGTGCGCCGAGGCGTGCGTCTCGACCTCCAGGCGGATCGACTCGATCAGCCAGCGCAGGCTGCGCGCGACCGCCTCGTCGTCGTCAACGATGAAGACCGTGGCGTCGCTCACCGCCGCCCGCCTCCTGCCCCGCCGCCTGCAGCGAAAAACGGAACGTCGCACCCCCCGCGGCGCCCGACTCGGCGCGGATGGTGCCGCCGTGCGACTCCACGATCGAGCGGCTGATCGACAGGCCCATGCCGACCCCTTCGCGCTTGGTGGTGAAGAACTGGTCGAACACCTGGTCGATCAGCGCGCCGTCGATTCCCGGCCCGCTGTCGGCGATCTCGACCTCGACGCCCGCGCCGCCGTTCGGCCCGGTGCGAATCGTGATCTCGCGCCGCGGCGAGCGCGCCTCGGTCATCGCCTCCACCGAGTTGCGCACCAGGTTGCCGATGACCTGCTCGACCATGATCGGGTCGGCGAGCACGCGCGGCAGCTGCGGCGCGAGCTCGAGCCTGACCGCGGCGCCGTGCTGGCGGGTCTCCAGCTCGGTGAGCTTCGCCACGCTGCGCACGATCTGGTTGATGTCCGCGCCGGCGAGCTGCGGCTCGCGCTTGCGCACGAAGTCGCGCACGTGGCGCATCACCTCGCTCGCGCGCTCGGCCTGCCGGCAGACCTCCTCGAGCGGACCGATCAGCTCGCTCGGCGCCACGTCCCCGCCGCGCAGGCGGCGGATGCACCCGCGCGCGAAGTTCGCGATCGCCGCGAGCGGCTGGTTCAGCTCGTGGGCGAGCCCGGTCGCCATCTCGCCCATGGTGGAGAGCCGCGCGACGCGCGCGAGCTCGGTCTGGTGCCGCCGCGCCTGCTCCTCGGCGAGCTTGTGCTCGGTGACGTCGCGCGTGATGCCGAGCAGGGCGTACACCGCGCCCCGGGCGTCGCGCAGCGGCACCGCGTGCGTCTCCATCCAGCAGGTCCGGCCCTTGAGCGTGATCGACCTGAACTCGTAGACGACCGCCTCGCCGGCGAAGACGCGGCGCATGTTCTCGCGGTAGAGCTCGGCGTGCTCGGGGGCGACCACCGCGTAGATGCGCTTGCCGACGATGTCCTCCGGACGGTCGGCGTCGACCAGCCTGAGGCCGGCCGGATTGATCTCCAGCACCGTCCCGTCCGCGGCCTGCAGCTTCACGCACTCGGGCTCCGACTCGATGATCGCGCGCAGGCGGTACTCGTTCTCCTGCAGGCGGTCCATCACGGCCTGGTGGTCGATCTCCTTGTCGCGCAGCCGCTGCTCGGCCTCGCGCAGGCGCAGGGCGCTCACCGCGCTGAAGATCAGCGCCGCCGCGAGCGTCCCGCCCGCGGCGACCAGGCCGAGCCAGAGTGCTTCGCTACCGGTGCCCATCTCGTCTTCCGCACGCGCGCCGGGGATCCGCCCGGCGGGCCGGGGCGCCGCTCGACCCGGCATGCGCTGGCCGCGTTTCCCGCGCGATCGACTCGCCGCGCGGCCGCGACGGTGCCGTCCCCCGCCCCGGCAGCGGGCCGTCGCGAAACCCTACCCCCGGGCCGAGGCGGACGAATTAACGCGGATCACGAATCCTCCGCGCCTGCGCGCCCCGATGCAGCGCGCGATGCCGCAGCGGATCAGAATCGCACGGTGCAGCGCCCGCCGCGCACCAGACCCCAGCCTGCAGGAGCCCCGACCATGAGCGAGAGATTCACCGCCGCCGTCGTGCAAGCCGCGCCGGTGCCGTTCGACCGCGAGCGCACGCTCGAGAAGCTGCGCGACCTCGCCGCCGACGCGGCGCGGCGCGGCGCGAAGCTCGCGCTCTTTCCGGAGGCGTTCGTCTCCGCCTACCCCAAAGGGCTCGACTTCGGCGCCCGTCTGGGCATGCGCACGCGCGAAGGACGCGAGGACTTCCGGCGCTACTTCGACTCGGCGGTGGACGTGCCCGGCCCGGCGGTGGACTTCCTCGCGCGGGTCGCACGCGAGAACCGCCTCCACCTCGTGGTCGGCGTGATCGAACGCGAGATCGGCACGCTCTACTGCACGGTGCTCTTCTTCGCCCCGGACGGCCGCTACCTCGGCAAGCACCGCAAGCTGATGCCCACCGCGCTGGAGCGGCTCGTGTGGGGCTTCGGCGACGGCTCGACGCTGCCGGTGTTCGACACCCCGCTGGGGCGCCTCGGCGCGGTGATCTGCTGGGAGAACTACATGCCGCTCCTGCGCACCGCCATGTACGCGAAGAACATCCAGCTCTGGTGCGCGCCCACGGCCGACGGCCGCAGGACCTGGATCCCGACCATGCAGCACGTGGCGCTCGAAGGCCGCTGCTTCGTCTTCTCGTGCAACCAATTCACCCGCCGCGGCGACTTCCCCGCCGACTACCGCGCGGTGCAGGGCGACGACCCGGACACCGTGATCTCGGAGGGCGGCAGCTGCATCGTGAGCCCGCTCGGCGAGATCCTGGCGGGGCCCGACTACGACGGCGAGTGCATCCTGACGGCGGAGATCGACCTCGCCGAGATCGCGCGCGGCAAGTACGACTTCGACGTCGTCGGCCACTATGCGCGGCCGGACGTCTTCCGCCTGGTCGTGAACGAGCGGCCGCAGCCGGCGGTGGTGATCGAGCGGGAGGCCTGAGGAAACGCCGGCACCGCGGCTTGTTCACCGGGCGGTTCGCGTAGCATCCGCGCCGCCTCGTCGTAGTTCAAGGGAGAAAATTTGCCGCTAAGTATTTGGTATACCAATCAAACACAATTTCTGTAGCAGTATTTGTAGCAGTGAGGTTCGCGTTTCCAGCTTTCCGTGCGAACGCCTGACTCCCACCGCTCACGAATCTGCGTTTCGCGTTTTGTGAACCAACCTGAGTGCTGCGACCACGCCACTCCTGCTGGCCGCATTCCCTGACGTGGTGTACGGATCGTGGTTCTCGTTGGTCAGGAACACCGTTCAGCTCGTCACGGCGGAGAGTTGCGGGAATGAATGGCTCGAAATTGCCCAGTCAGGTCCGATTTCCGAGAATTCGTTTGTCGCTCTGCGGACAACTGGCCCCGCCCGGCGCGAGAAGTTCTTTTCAGGTGACAACTGTCACCCGAAAACGTACAGTTGCAGCCATGAAAACCGTCACCATCCGCGATTTCCGGACTCGGCCCAAGCAGGTGCGCGACGCACTCAAGCGCGAGCGTGAGGCGGTGCTGACTGCCAACGGGCGGCCGGTCG
>WBZO01005356.1_pt3 | contig 12331 bp, 12 predicted proteins | sample 5204261 | NCBI WGS metagenome assembly WBZO01 (sample SAMN12412400, study PRJNA552823) | activated sludge metagenome | isolation source: activated sludge from anammox sidestream of wastewater treatment plant... | place: USA: North Carolina | collected 2017-09 | reverse complement strand
CGCTGGCTGGTGATCATGCGCACCAGCTGCTCGGTCAGGTCGACGTTGGAGGACTCGAGTGCGCCGGACTGGATCACGCCGAAGTCGGACTGGGTGGCCTGGCCGCGCTGCGGGACGCCGGAGCGGTAGGTTTCCTGGAACGATGTGTCACTCACCTTGAGCAATCCTTCTGGGTTGGAGAAGTTGGCGAGGGCGATCTGCCCGAGGGCAGAAGACTCGCCGTTGGAGAAGCGGGCAAAGACGATGCCGGAGGGATCCACCTCGAAGCTGCGCAGCCGCCCGGCGGCCTGGCCATCCGGGGCGATCTGGTTGACGACGAAGCTCGAGCCGTACTGCGTGGAGCGGCTCATGTCCAGCGTGACGTTCATCGCCGCCGCGCCGTTGCCGGGGTTGTAGCCGTTGAAGGCCAGCTGCCCATTGGCCGGTGTGGTCAGGACGCCGGAGGAATTGAAGGCGAAGGGCTGGAGGGTACCGACCTGGTTGCCGTCGATGCTCATGGCGGCATTCCAGCCGCCGGCAGCAGCAATGAAGTAGAACGTGGTGTTGTGTGCCACGCCGAGGGTGTCGTAGGTGATGCTCGACGTGCTGTGGTTGTACGACTGCGGATCCGCCATGTTGAAGGGCGAAACAGCGGGAATGGTGGCGCCTGCCGGCAGGTTGATGTTCATGTCCACCGTGCCGGTGGGCTGCGGCGGCGAGGTGTCGGTGGTGAACTGCAGGTCGATCAGGGCGCCGGTGTTGAAGGTGCCGTCGCCGCGCGGTGGGTATACCTGCAGCCGCTCACGCTCGGAGTTCTCCACGTAGCCGTTAGAGTCGAGGCCAAAGGCCCCGACCCGCGAATACACCAGGCTGCCGTTGTCGCTCACTACGAAGAAGCCCTTGCCGCTGATGGCGAGGTCCATCTGGCGCTCGGTGATGTCGACGTTGCCCTGGGTGAATTCCTGGCGCACTTCCGCGAGGCGCACGCCATTGCCGATGCCGATCGCCTCGCCGGAGAACACGTCGGCGAACTCGGCGCGCGAGGACTTGAAGCCGGTGGTGTTGGCATTGGCGATGTTGTTGGAGGTGACCTGCAGGTCGGTGGAGGCGGCGTTCAGGCCGCTGAGTGCGATCTGGAATGACATGTTCGGGCTCCTGTCGGGATATTCCGGGTCAGTAGGTGGATTCGGTTGTCAGTAGATGGCCTTGACGTCGGCGAGGCCGAGTTGCTGGCCATCGGCCGTGGTGAGCGTGGTGCGCTGGCCGTCACCGCCGAGGGAAACGCTGGCCACGCGCTTGTGCAGGTAGGTGTCGACGGCGGTGCGCTGCTCGCCGTTGGCGTAGCTGGCCTGCACCGTGTAGCTGCCGGCAGCGGCGGGGTTGCCTCTGCTGTCCAGGCCATCCCAGCTGAAGCTGGCCTGGCCTGCGGCCTGGTTGCCCAGCGGGATCTGCCGCACCAGCGTGCCGGCGCTGTCGAGGATGCTGACGCTCGCGGTGGCGGTCGCCACCGGCAGCGCAACCTGGCCCCTGAGTCCCTGGCCGCTGGCAATACTGGCTGTGTTCGCGGGTGCGAGTACGTCGTGGCCGACGACGGTGGCGGCCTGCAGCGCTTGCGCGGCGTAGGTCGCATCCGCCAGGGTCTTCATCGACTGGTTCATCTCGGAGATGCCGGCGACACTGGACACCTGCGCGAGCTGCGTCAGGAACTCGGACGGATCCTGCGGCTTCAGCGGGTCCTGGTTCCGGAACTGCTGGATCATCAGCGTCAGGAACTGCTCCTGGCCGAGTTCGTTGCTGCCTTTCGTGGATTTCGTGGGCAACTGGTAGGACGAGTCGAGCCCGCCGAAGATCGGGCTGCTGGCGTTGTTGCTGGTGATCGTGGCCATGGTTCAGTACTCCAGTGGGCTAGGAGCCCAGCGAGAGGGTGCGGAGGAAGAGTTCCTTCGAGGTGTTGAGCACCTCGATGCTGTTCTGGTACGAACGCGAGGCCGAGATCATGTTGACCATCTCGTCCACCACGTTGACGTTGGACATGTAGACGTAGCCATCGGCATCCGCCTGCGGATGGCCCGGCTGGTAGACCCGCGGCGGCGGGGCCTGGCTCTCCACGACGCCGGCGACGCGCACCGAGGCGGCGGCGGGATCGGCACCCTGGCCCTGCAGCACGGTCTGGAACACCGGCTGGCGGGCGCGATAGGCGTCCTCGGCCTTGCCCGCGGCGCTGTTGGCATTGGCCAGGTTGCTGGCGGTCGCGTTCAGGCGCACCGACTGCGCGCTCATCGCGGCGCCGGCGATATCGAAGATGTTGAGTAGTCCCATGGTCAGCGACCTCCAGTGATGGCCATGCGCAGGCCGCGGATGCGCATGTCGAGGAACGAGAGTGAGGCCTGGTAGCGCGTGGCGGTTTCGGCGATAGCCGCGCTTTCCTTCTGCGCGTCGACGGTGTTGCCATCGAGGGTCGGCTGCTCGGGTACGCGGTAGAGCGCGGCCGGCTGGCCGGCGGCGTCCGCTCCTTGTATATGTCCCGGTCGCGTGGCTGCCAGGGTCACGGCCTGGCCCGCGTCGGCGCTGGCCAGCGCAGCCTTGAAATCCACATCACGCGCCTTGTAGTTCGGCGTGTCGGCATTGGCCATGTTGGCGGCCAGCAGTTCGATGCGCCGGCTCGCCAGCGTCATCACCCGTTCGTGGGGTGCGAATACCTGGTTGATGTCGATGGGCATGGGATGCTCCCGATGCGTCGCTGTCCTGCGGGAGTCATTGCAAGAGCCGTGCCAGCCCGGTCGGAAGGGGCGGGGAATGGCGCAGCGGGTCTGCATCGGCAAGTCCTCTCCGCCCCGGCGGCAGCGCCTTGCAGCGGCGGCAGTGGCTTGCCGTCCGGCTCCTCGTCGGCGGATGCCACCAGTGCCAGTGCCGATGGGCACGCTTCTTGCAAACTTCCCCGGCATGACTGGCAATCGACATGGAACAAGCAAGAGCCGGGCCGCAGCGCTGCTGCTGGCCCTGCTGCCCGTGCCCGGATCACTGCCGGCAGCGGACATGGCGGGCTTCCAGGCGGCGGCGGACATCAGGGCCGCGGCCGAAGCCGTGGTGCTCGAGCGCCTTGCCGATGCGCCGGGTCAGGTCACGGCCCGGGCCGAGGAACTGGATCCGCGGCTGCAGATGCCAGCCTGTGATGCGCCACTGTCGGCCTCGTTGCCGGCGCGCACGCAGCTCAGCTCGAGGCTGACGGCTGAAGTCCGCTGCAACGGGGCGCGCCAGTGGCGGCTGTTCGTGCCGGTGAAAATCACGGTACGGCAGTCCGTGGTCGTGGCAGCCCTGCCTCTCGAGCGCGGCAAAGTTTTGGCACCCGGTGACGTATTACTGGCGGAACGGGAACTGGGAGCGATCAGTGGTGGCTACCTGACCAGCGTCGAAGCGGTGGCGGGGCAGGTCCTGCGGCGTGCGGTGCCCGCGGGCGCGGCGCTGGCTCCGGCATTGCTGGAAGCGCCCGTCCTGGTCAGGCGCGGCCAGGCAGTCACGCTCCAGGCGAGATCCGGGGTATTGACCGTCCAGGCACCGGCGGTGGCGCGGGGCGACGGGGCCCTGGGACAGGTGATCGAGGTGCAAAATATATCCTCGAAGAAGATCATGCAAGCTATTGTAAGAAATGAGAAAACAGTAGAAGTTTACTTGCCCTGAACGGGCGGCTAAAGGAATCTGCCCGGGTTGCCGATAAGCCTGTAGGAAGCTGGGACTGGGCCGAGGAGCGAGACATGGCTGACAAGATCAACGGTTACGGGAGGGTGGGCCACGACATCGGCCCGTCGCGGTCCCGTGCCGTCCAACGTCCGGACGCTGCTGCCGATGCCACGGCGAGCCGGCGTACCGCTGCTGCCGCCGATGCCGTGGAGCTTACGGGCACGGCAGCACGCCTGAAGGCCATCGAGGCACGGCTTGCCGCGATTCCCGAGGTAGACCAGGCGCGCGTGAAAGCGGCCCGCGAGCGCCTGGAGTCCGGCGACTACCGTCCCGATCCCGCGCGCATTGCCGCAAAGCTGCTGCGCATGGACCGCGACCTCGGCTGACCCGCCCCACGCGCATAAGCACGAACCGACATGCCCAGAGACCTGCTTCCCGACCGCGACCTCGCCCGGCTGCTCGACCAGCAGATCGACGCCATGCAGGCGGTGCTGTCCTCGCTGGAGGATGAGCGCCGCGCGCTGACAGCCCGCGACGGGGATGCGCTGCTGAAGGCGGTTGGTGCCAAGGCCGAATCCATTGCCGCTGCCGGCGAAATCGACGGGCGCCGCCAGGCCCTGCTCGAGCGCCTTGGCATCGGCGACCGTCCGGGTCGCGGCAGCCGCGGCTTCGGCAACGACGCCGGCATCGGCCAGCGCTGGCAGCAGGTGCTGGCACTGACGCGCCAGTGCCGCGCCCTGAACGATGCCAACGGCCAGCTCATCCGCGGCCAGCGCCGGCGCGTCGACAGCACCCTGCGCCTGCTGCGTGGCGAGCCTGCCGCGACGGCGGAGTACGGCCCTGGCGGCGAAGCCCGGGCGCGAGTTTCGCAGCGCTCCCTCGCCAGCTACTGACGCCGGCCGGTCGCGCCGCGGCGTACGCAGCCGCTCCCGGCGTTCGGGCCAAGCCTTCCACGCCCTACTGGCGACTCACTATACTGGGTATCAGGCCAGGCAACGTCCTGGCGCGGTGTATCGGCCCGCAGATTCCAGGCAGGAACCAGGAGCAACAGCATGGCTGGCAAGAATGTGATCGTATTCCCGACGGATTTTTCCGAGGCGTCGCTCGCCGCGCTGCCCTGGGCACGCCGCATGGCCGGGGAAATGCAGGCGGAAATCCACTGCATCTACGTGGTCGAGGAACCGCATATCTACGCAACCCTGGACATGGGGCCGGTGCCGATTCCGTCGGTCGAGGAGCTGTCGCGCAGTGCCGAGAAGCGTATGGCGAGCTTCGCCAGCGCCCACCTTCGTGAAGGCGGCATCATCACCCGCGTGCTGGTGGGCCGGCCCGCCGAGGAAGTGGTGCGCTATGCCAGGGAAAAGAACGCGGGGCTCATCATCATGACGACGCATGGTTACAGCGGCGTCAAGCATGTGCTCCTCGGCAGCACGACCGAGGCAGTCCTGCGCCACGCCAGCTGCCCGGTGCTGTCGATCCGCAACGCCTGAGCCTGCCGCCCGCCAGCATGGCTGCCGATTCCGGCACGGCGTGGTCATGCGCATCCTGACCGTCTGCGCCGAGTACGCACCGCTGGCCAAGGTCGGCGGCCTCGGTGATGTCACCACCGGCCTCTGCGGCTGGCTCGCGCGCCGCGGGCACGAGGTGCTGGTGGTGTTGCCCTTCTATGGCGAGATGCGCGAGCGCGGCGTCGCCATCGAGGCGCATGCCGCGCTGGGCCCGCGTCCGGCTCCCGGAAGCGCGCCGGCAAGCTATGCGGTGCACCGCCTCGCCGGGCAGGCGGGCGCCGGCCGGGGCCCGGAGATCTTCCTGGTGGACGCGCCCGCATTCTTCGGCGGCGGCGTGTATGCCAGCGGTACTGCCGAGGCGCTGCGTTTCATGCTGCTCTCGCGTGCGGCGCTGGAGTTCGCCGCCAGCGCCGGTTTCCGGCCGGACATCGTCCATTGCCATGACTGGCACGCCGCCCCGGCGGCAGTGATGCTCAAAGGTCCGTTGCGGGCCGAACGCGCCTTCCGCCAGTCCTATGCGGCGCTGACTATCCACAACATCGGCTTCCAGGGCGTGTTCCCGGCTGGCCTGCTCGAGCAGGCGGACGCAGCATCGCTGCAGCCATTGTTCGCCCCGGAGGACCTGGCGCAGGGCGACATCAATTTCCTCAGGGCCGGCATCGCCAACGCCGACGTCCTCACCACCGTGAGCCCGACCCATGCCCAGGAAATCCAGACCGCGGAGTACGGCATGGGCCTGGACGGCCTGCTGCGCCAGCGCCGGCACCGGCTGGCGGGCATCCTCAACGGCGTGGACTACGCGCACTGGGACCCGGCCACCGATCCGCTGCTGCCGGCGCATTACTCCGCCCGCGACCTGGTGGGCAAGCAGACCTGCCGCAGGGCGCTCGCGGCCGAACTTGGCCTGGACCTGCAGCCGGGCGTGCCGGTGGTAGGCCTGGTGTCGCGGCTCGCGCAGCAGAAGGGCATCGATATCGTCATTCACGCGCTGCCGGCGCTGCTGGCCGCGCGCCGCTTCTGCTGCGCCATCCTCGGCAGCGGCGAGCAGGGATACGTCGCGGCGCTGCGCGACCTGGCCGCAAGCCATCCCGGTCGCGTGGCATTCGTCGAAGCCCAGGATGAGGGCCTCGCCCACCGTGTCTACGCTGGCAGCGACCTGTTCCTCGTGCCCTCGTTGTACGAACCCTGCGGGCTCACGCAGATGTACGCGATGCGCTACGGTGCGGTGCCGGTGGTGCGCCGCACCGGCGGCCTCGCCGATACGGTGACGCACTTCGATCCCGCCACCGGCCAGGGAACCGGCAGCGTATTTCTCGATGCGGATGTCGGTGGCCTTGGCTGGGGACTGAACGCGGCGCTGGACTGGCATGCATCGCCGTCCGACTGGGCCCGCGTGGTCGCCAATGGCATGGCCCGCGACTGGTCATGGGAGCACCAGGGACCGCGCTATGAAGAGCTGTTCGCGCGCCTCGTGAATGGCGGCGCGATGCCGTCGAGTTCCTAGGCCCGGCCCGACAGTACCGCCAGGCGCCGGCAGCGGTCGGCCAGCCCGGTGTCGAGCTGCTCCCAGCCGAAGCGCCAGCCCCAGTTGCCGCTGGGCGTGCCCGGGCGGTTCATGCGCGCCTCGCTGCCGAGCCCGAGGAGGTCCTGCATCGGCAGCACTGCCAGGCTGGCCGCTGAGGCGTAGGCGGCGCGGATCAGCGCGCCCGGCATGTCGCCCGGCGTGCTGGCCAGGCAGGCATCGACCCGCGCGCGCGTGCCGGCGTCGAGGCTGGTGTACCAGCCCATGGTGGTGTCGTTGTCGTGGGTGCCGGTGTAGACCACGGCATTGGCGACATGGTTGGCCGGCAGGTAGGGATTCTGTGGCGAGCCGTCGAAGGCGAACTGCAGCACCAGCATGCGGGGCAGGGAGAACTGGTCGCGCAGCGCGCGTACCTCGGGCGTGATGCTGCCCAGGTCCTCGGCTACCAGCGCCCCGATGCCCGGCTCTGCCGCCAGCGTGGCCAGCAATTCGGCTCCCGGTGCCGCGCGCCAGCGGCCATCGCGCGCGGTTGCTGCACCGGCCGGCACCTCCCAGTAGGACTCCAGCGCGCGGAAGTGATCGATGCGCAGCAGGTCGAAGCAGTGCAGCTGCCCGCGGATACGGTCCACCCACCAGCGGAAGCCCTCGGCGCGCATGGCGTCCCAGTCGTACAGGGGGTTGCCCCAGAGCTGGCCCTCGGCGTTGAAGTAGTCCGGGGGCACGCCTGCCACGGCCTCCGGCCTGCCGGCTGGATCCACCCGGAACAGCTTGCGATGCCACCACAGCTCGACGCTGTCGAGGTCGAGGTAGAACGGCAGGTCGCCGAACAGCAGGACGCCACGCGAGCGGGCGTACTCACGCAGTGCCTGCCACTGCAGATCGAAGAGGTACTGCTCGAAGGCGATGCTGCGCAGGCTGTCGCGGCCCTGGGCCAGGGTGCTGGTCATGGTGGCCGGATCACGCTGGCGGATCGCCTCCGGCCATTCCCACCATGGCTGTCCGCCGGAAATGCGGCGATGGTGCTCGAACAGCGAGTAGGGCAGCAGCCAGCTGCGCTGCTGCTGCACGAAAAGGTCGAAGGCGGCGTGGTCGGTGGCACTGGCCTGGCTGCGGAAATGCTGGTAGCAGGCCCGCAGCCGGGTCGGCGCATCGGCATCCATCATGGCTTCCGGCAGCCAGCCGCGGCTGACGAGGTCGGCCGGGTCGATGAGGTCGGTGCTGCCCGCATGGGCGGACTTCATCTGGTAGGGTGACAGGCTCTGGTCCACCGGGCCGAGCGGCAGGGTCTGCCAGACGCTGAACCCGGCTGCTGCGAGCAGGTCGACGAAGCGCCGTGCATCGGCGCCGAGGACGCCACGCGGCCCGGGGCCCGGCAGCGATGTCGGATGGAGCAGGACACCGGCACGGCGCCGGTCGAGCAGCAGGCTCATGATGTAGCAGGACTCAGCCGACGCCCGCGGCATCTGCGGCGGCGCGTGCCTCGGCGCTGCGGCGCTCCGCCTCGGCAGCGGCCAGCATGTCCGGGGTCACCAGCACCACGCCGCCTTCGGTGACGTGGAACCGGGCGGCGTCGGCTGCTGCATCCTCGCCGATGTGCATGCCGTCGGGCACCACGCAGCCCTCGTCGAGGATCGCCCGGCTGATGCGGCAGCCACGGCCGATGCGCACGTTGGGCAGCAGCACCGAGCGGAAGACCACGGAGCGCTCGTGGACATGCGTGTTGACGAACAGCATCGACTCGCGCACGGTCGCCCCCGAGATGATGCAGCCGCCGGACACCATGGAGTTGATGGCCTCGCCGCGCCGGCCCTCGTCGTCGAGCACGAACTTCGCGCCCGGCACATGTTCCTGATAGGTCCAGATAGGCCAGTCTTCGTCATACAGGTTGAGTTCGGGCGTGACGTACACCAGTTCCATGTTTGCTTCGTAGAAGGCATCCACGGTGCCGACGTCGCGCCAGTAGGCCTGGGCGGCGGTCTTCACGTCCTCGAAAGGGTAGGCATAGACGCGGGCCTTGCCGATGCTGGCCGGGATGATGTTCTTGCCGAAGTCATGCGCCGAGCTTGCGTCAGCGGCATCCGCGCGCAGGCTCTTCTGCAGGAACTCGCGGTTGAAGACGTAGATGCCCATGGAGGCCAACGCTACGTCCTGGCGGCCGGGCATCGGCTCGGGCTGGGCCGGCTTCTCGCTGAAGCGGATGATGCGCTGGACCTCGTTGACGGTCATCACGCCGAACTCGCGGGCCTGGGACAGCGGCACCTGCACCACGCCGACGGTGATGTCGGCATCCTTCTCGACATGGAAGGCGATCATCGGGCCGTAGTCCATCTTGTAGACATGGTCGCCGGCCAGCACCAGCACCAGGTCGGGATGGTAGGCCTCGATGATGTCGAGGTTCTGGTAGAGGGAGTCAGCCGTGCCCCGGTACCAGCTTTCGCCGATCTGCTGCTGGGCCGGCACCAGCTGCACGAACTCGCCGAGTTCGCCGCGCAGGTAACCCCAGCCGCGCTGGATGTGCTGGATCAGCGCGTGGGCCTTGTACTGGGTCAGCACCAGGATCTGGCGGATGCCGGAGTTCACGCAGTTCGATAGCGTGAAATCGATGATGCGGTACTTGCCGGCGAACGGCATGGCCGGCTTGGCTCGGTTGCGGGTCAGGTGCCGCAGCCGCTCGCCGCGGCCCCCGGCCATGACGATCGCCATGGTGCTCTTGGTCAGCTGGCTGACGAAGCGTCCGGACTTTCTGGGCTTCAAGCACTGACCTCCGGTCGTTTTGGTGTCCAGCCGTGCCGGGGCAGTATAACCCGCCACATGGCCCAGGCCAGCCAGCCGGAAAATATGTCAGGCACCATTTGTTAACCTGTGAGTGGCATGAGTCCATGAATACAGGGGTCGGTCGATGAGCCACGATATTGCACACCAGGATGGACCCGAGACTGGGTTGGACATCGCCAGCAGCGATGGATTGCGCCGCCTGCTGGCACGTGTGGCTCCGATTGCTCCCATCACCGTCGCGGTCGTGCATCCCTGCGATGTCGGCAGTCTCACGGCCGCGATGGCCGCGCGCGCCGCCGGGCTGATTGAACCGGTTCTGGTTGCACCACGGGCCAGGCTGGCGTCCGTGGCCGCGCAGGCCGACGTGGATCTCTGCGGTGTGCCTGTCGAGGATGTCGCACATAGCCACGCCGCAGCAGCCCGCGCGGCCGCGCTGGCGCATGCCGGCCGGGTCGAGGCACTGATGAAGGGCAGCCTGCACACCGACGAACTGATCGCAGCCGTCGTGCCGTCGGCTGCCGGCCTGCGCACCAAGCGCCGCGTCAGTCACTGTTTCCTGATGCAGGTGCCAAGCTACCCGCGGCCCTTCATCGTTACCGACGCGGCCATCAATCTCGCGCCGGATCTGCAGCAGAAGGCCGATATCGTGCGCAATGCCATAGAACTGGCCCGGATCATCGGTGTGGCCACGCCCAGGGTGGCGATCCTGGCGGCCGTGGAAACCGTCAACGCCGCGATGCCCGCCACGCTGGATGCGGCTGCGCTGTGCAAGATGGCCGATCGCGGGCAGATCAGCGGTGGCCTGCTTGATGGCCCGCTGGCGTTCGACACCGCGGTGTCCATCGATGCAGCCCGTACCAAGGGGATCGTATCCGCGGTGGCCGGCCAGGCGGATATCCTGGTCGTTCCGGACCTCGAGAGCGGCAACATGCTCGCCAAGCAGCTCATGTATCTGGGCAATGCTGCCAGCGCCGGTATCGTGCTTGGCGCAAAGGTGCCGGTCATCCTGACCAGCCGTGCTGATTCAGAAGCGTCGCGCATCACCTCCTGCGCCATCGCCAAGCTGGTGGCTCATCACTACCGTACTGCACCGCCATGACTCCAGCAGCTGCTGACTGCATCGTTGTACTGAACTGCGGCTCGTCGAGCATCAAGTTCGCGGTATTCGATGCCAGTGCCGATCCTTTGCCGCGCACGCCGCTGTGGAGCGGCAAGGTGCAGGGCATCGGCGGGCCGCACCCGGACTTCGGCGAGACCGGTTTTTCCCCGCTTGGCATTGCGCTGGGCGCGGATCATCCCTACCGCGATGCGCTCCGGCTGATCCGTGAGCGGATTGGCGCCCGCCTTCAGGGCCGGCGCGTGGCGGCGATTGCGCACCGCGTCGTGCACGGCGGCAGCAGGTACTTTGCACCAACGCTCATCGATGCCCAGGTGCTCGCCGATCTCCGGGCCTATGTCCCGCTTGCGCCGCTGCATCAGCCATTTGCACTCGAGGCCATCGAGATCCTGCTGCGCGAGCGCCCTTTCATCCAGCAGGTGGCCTGCTTCGACACGGGCTTTCATCAGACCCTGCCGCTGGTTGAACAGGTCCTGCCGCTGCCCTACGAGGCGTACCAGCGGGGATTGCGCCGCTATGGCTTCCACGGGCTGTCCTACGAGTACCTGGCCACGGTGCTGGCCGAACGCCACGGCGACAGGGCACGCGGGCGCTGCATCGTCGCCCACCTCGGCAGCGGAGCCAGCCTGTGCGCAATGCGGGACCTGCGCAGCGTCGCCACCACCATGGGTTTCTCCGCGCTCGATGGTCTGATGATGGGCACCCGCACCGGTGCACTCGATCCTGGCGCGCTGCTTTATCTGCTGGAGACCGAGAAGCTGAGTACGGACGAAGTCGCCCGGCTGCTCTACCAGCGCAGCGGCCTGCTCGGGGTTTCGGGTATCTCCCCAGAGCCGCGGGTCATCGTTCGGCACGAGGGTGACGCTGGCGAGGCCGGGGCGCGTGCCCGCCTGGCCCTCGACCTGTACGTGCGCCGCATCGTGGGTGAGATTGGTGCGCTGGCCGCCGTGCTTGGCGGGCTGGACCTGCTGGCTTTCACGGCAGGTGTCGGCGAGCATAACGCCTTCGTGCGCGAGCGTATCTGTGCCGGGCTCGCGTTCCTCGGTGTGCGCCTCGACGCCAGTGCCAATGCCGTGCATGCGTCCGTGATATCCATGCCGGCCAGCCATGTACTCGTCGCGGTGGAACCCACCAACGAGGAGTGGATCATGGCGCGGCATGCTGGCCGCCTGCGATCGGCGTCGTGATCTCCTGGCACAGGACGCGTCGGTCCAGCGGATGCCGTGATGCTGGTCCTCTGGTGCATGGCCTGGAGAGGGTCTTGCCCCGGCCCGGTGCGGCAGCCAGCCATTCTGAAGCAACAAATATGTCAGGCACCATTTACGATGTGCGCGTGGCGCAGGCATCACAAGGACGGGATCGGAGATGACCGGGCAGGGGGAGGTCATGGAGCCGGAGCTCCTGCGCCTGCTCGGCGCGCGCCACCACGATCCCTTTGCGGTTCTCGGCCGCCATCCGCTGGCGGACGGGCAGGAGGTGGTGCGCGTGCTGGCCCCGGCAGCGGTCGAGGTCAGCCTGCCGCAGAACGGCGCGATCCTGGAGCGTGTCGGTACCAGTGACCTGTTCGAGTTCCGGGGGCCTGCCGGGACGCTGCCGCGGCGTTACAGCGTCCGGCGGCGCAACGCCCAGGGCCAGGTCTTCGAGGCGGTGGATCCCTACTGTTTTCCGCCACTGCTGGCCGAGCGCGACATCGCCGCCTTCGGCGCTGGCAACCACTGGCATGCCTGGTGGCTGCTCGGTGCCCACCTGGTC
>WBZO01005799.1_pt1 | contig 12333 bp, 10 predicted proteins | sample 5204261 | NCBI WGS metagenome assembly WBZO01 (sample SAMN12412400, study PRJNA552823) | activated sludge metagenome | isolation source: activated sludge from anammox sidestream of wastewater treatment plant... | place: USA: North Carolina | collected 2017-09 | reverse complement strand
TATGGATGGATGAATATAACAATGAACGACCTCATAACAGATTCAATGGGTTAACGCCTATGCAATATGAAATGAGGTATATGGAAAATGTCTAATTTAGGTTGGTACTAAATGTGGGGGCTTGACACAAGATTATAATTGTTTAGCGGATAAATGAAAATAGACGATTATGAATATCAGTTATCCATTTATGGATAACTTGAGTTTTTGTGAAATTTGTTATTTTATATCAAGGTATTATATCCGGGTTTTGGGTTATGGTATGCGGAGGGGTTATTTTTCGAGGGTATTTATTAGTTGAATAATCTGCTCTTTCTGGTTCCCTAATTCTTCGATTTTGCTGCTAAACATGTTTATAATCAGTTTTAATTCAGCCAGAAGCTCCTTTTTATCGGGAGTAAACTGGCTTTGGCAAACCAGATGAATCTTTGTTCCATGTCGGTTACAAAATGCTTCAAACCATTCATAGCCAAATCTTACCAGCCGATCTTTGTGCGCAAGAAATAGCATCCGAATTTTTCCCTGCTCGATCTGTTCCATTAATAAATTAAAATGCTCTCGCTGATAATTAAGACTGCTATTATGGTCAATATACCATTCATCAATCGTCATGTCCATTTTTTGTGCAAATTCAGTAATGTGCTGTTTTTGTAATTCAATGTCATTATAATCAAGTGCACATGAACTTCTGCAATAGGCGACAGTTTTTGCGGAGACCGAGGCATGAACTCCAATATATTCAAGATATTGCTGATAGGTATAGTAGCGGCGATTCGTGGTTGAGCGTTTGGCAGGTAGCTTTCCTTCGCGATCCCATCTTTGTAGTGTTAGCACTGATTTGCCTATCATTTGCGCAAACTGTTTGGGTTTTATGATTTCATCTTCCATTCTAACTTCCCTGAATGTATTCAATATGAATATATTTTATCACTCTTTGCTGCAATAGTTTGAAAACTTGTGCTTAGAGGATTTTATTTAAAATTTGGCTATGTTAGAATCACTTAATCAAAAATTTTTTAAGGAAGATAGTATGAAATCAGTAGCAGTTTTATTCCATAGTGGTTATGGACATACAGCTAAACAGGCGCAGGCAGTATTTGAAGGTGCTGGTTCTGTAGCTGGAGTAACAGCAAAATTGATTAGTGTTACTGATGTTGAGCAGCACTGGGATGATTTGAATGCAGCAGATGCGATAATCTTTGGTGCACCAACTTATATGGGTAGCATTTCTGCCGAATTTAAAAAATTTATGGAAGCTAGTTCTAGAATTTGGATGAATCGTACTTGGCAAAATAAACTGGCTGCTGGATTTACCAATTCAGCAAGCCTTAATGGAGATAAGTTTAATTCAATGATGCAATTGGTAACTTTTGCTGGACAACATGGCATGTTATGGGTACCGCTTGATTTACTACCAGCAAACTCATCTAAGTCTGAACGCAATGACTTAAATCGTATGGGTGGGTTTCTTGGTGCTTATGCGCAGTCAGACTCTGATTTGGGAGCTGATGTTGTTCCTCCAAAAGGTGATTTAGATACTGCCAAGCATCTTGGTAAGCATGTTGCTGAGATTGTATTGCGATTTAATTAACGGCGACTATTATGACAAAATTAATGCCAGTACTATTAATTGGACATGGTTCACCAATGAATGCTTTGGAAAATAACCAGTTTACCAGTAAATGGAGGGAGATTGTCAGTAGCTTTGATGCTCCAAAAGCAATTCTGGCAATTTCTGCTCACTGGTATATTGATGAGCTGGCATTAAGTAGTAGGAAGCAAAATCAAACTATTCATGATTTTTATGGTTTCCCCGATGCGCTCCATAATTTTAATTATCCGGCTTTGGGAAATCCGGAGCTTGCTATCCACATAAAAGAAATGCTGTCAATAACTGGTGAATTGCCCGAAATATTTCTTAATCAGGAATGGGGGCTTGATCATGGAGTTTGGAGCATTTTATGTCATATGTATCCGGAAGCAAATATTCCGGTTATTCAATTGAGTATTATGCGCGATAAAACTCCAAGCTGGCATTATGAGCTTGCGCGTAAACTTTACAAATTACGCGAAGATGGAGTTTTGATTTTGGCTAGTGGCAATATTGTTCATAATTTAAGATTGCTTGATTGGCATAATCTTGGAAATGCTTATCCTTGGGCTGAAAAATTTGATAAATCTATCAGTGAGATGCTAATTAAAAAGGATTATGCTGCGATTTTAAATTACGACAGGTTAACTGATGCGAGACTTGCTGTGCCTTCTGAAGATCATTTTATTCCGCTTTTATATGCAGTCGGAGCAGCAAATCAATCGGATGAGGTGGAGTTATTTAACCAAGCGGTAATCTATGGCTCGCTTTCGATGACTTCAGCGATATTTAGGTCATAACAGCAAAATAGGGGTTATGAAAGAGATCTAATTGAGGAGAAATAAATGAATACAGAAATTATTCGTGCTAATTCCAGGGGACATTTGAATTTTGGCTGGCTTGATACTTATCATACGTTTAGTTTTGGTGAGTACTTTGATCGTAATCGGATGAATTTTGGTGCATTACGGGTAATAAACGATGATTATATAAAACCAGATAGCATGTTTCCTACTCATCCACACAATAATATGGAGATTATTACGGTCGTACATAGTGGGACTATTGAACATCAGGATAGCATGGGGAACTGGGAAAAAATCACTGCTGGCGAAATTCAGGTAATGAGCGCTGGCTCAGGGATTACACATAGTGAGCGTAATCCATCAATGACTGAAGATTTAAATCTTTTTCAAATTTGGGTTTTTCCGAAATACCGCGACATAAAACCGGGCTATGATCAAAAATCATTTACTGACCGCCTGCAACAGAAAAATATCTGGCATACGCTAGTTACTCCGGATGGTAATGGTGATAGCCTTAAAATTAATCAGGATGCATATATCTCACTGGCTGAATTTGCTCAGGATGTGGAAACTTCATACATGATGAAAAAAGCTGGCAATGGCGTATTTTTAATGTTGATTAATGGTGAAATTCAGTTGGATAATACTACATTAGCAACTCGCGATGCGATTGCGATTAGTGAGACTAACGAGGTTTCTTTTAAAGTACTTAAAAATACCCGTTTGATTGCAATCGAGGTTCCTATGGTTTTTGCCCATTAGTAAATTAAGCCTACTACTTTACTGTATCTTGTATCAATTCCGGGGAAGCTACTCCCGGAATTTTTTATTTTAAACATCGCTTGTTTTCGGGTGATTTACTTTTTTAAATGGCTTCCCTCTGCCACTTTGGCAGCTATTCAAATTAATTTGTTTATGGGATAATCAAACCTGTCAACGAATGATGACTTTTACAAGGGAAGTAAAAATGAATTCAATTCTACGCAAATCAATACTGGTCGCCTTTAGCCCGATTATTGTAGCTTGCTACTCAAATAATTCAGGTAGTAATGGTGGTGGAGTAGGTACAACTACAACAAGTAATATAGCCCTTAGCACGAAAAGTGCCGGGCAGGCAAAAGCTGGTTACTTACCACTAAAAATAGTTAACCACACCAATCTTGGTGGTGTTCCGGTTTATCTCTTCATAAAAGCTACTTCTGGCAATGATCAATGTATCATGAAGTTTGATCCAAATGGAGTCGGAACTTGTGAAATAACTAATGCCAATACAATATTATATAATTACGAAAAAATATCATTAAATGACTTACCCAAAGATAGTGCTGGTAATACTTTGGTTTATCTGCCAAAAGTTATTTCCGGGCGGATCTATTTTTCTATTGGGCAACCACTGGATTTGTATTATGATCCAAATAGCCGACTGGTTATCGACCCCGACGGGTTTAATCCGCGTGATGCCAATTATTACACACTTTATGACAAGGTTGAATTTAGCTATAATGATATTGGTGTCTGGGCAAATCCAACCGCAGTAGATTTCTTCTCAATGCCAATAACTATGGAGCAGCCATCATCAGTAACAGTACAGAAGGCTGGACTTACCGTTTCAAGAAATACTATTTATAATGATGTGGCTAATATTTTTGCTACTGAAGATAAGACTCCTACTCATGAATGGAGTAAGTTAGTTTTAAAATATATTAATTCAAGCTCTGGGGCAACAACTGATCTTCGTTTAACTGCTCCAGGTAAAGCTATGGTTACTAATCTGGCTGGTACGGTACCATTTGATAAAGATTATCTTGCTGATTATATTGATACGATGCTTAATTTTTATAAAAATGGTAATACGTTAAAAATTGATTGTAGTGAACTTGGTACAGCTAATGATATTTATACTGGAACAGTCAATGCTAGTAATCAGTTTGTTTTTAAAAATGCAGCTAATAATACGGTTATCGTCGATATGCCAAATGATTCAACGCCATTTTTTGGTGGGGCTGGTGATACTTTTGATGCTGCTAATAATACGCCAAAAGCTATTATAATCCGCCAGTTGACTTCTGCTTTTGAAGTTGGGTTATTGCCTGCGCCAAGTGGTACGATTATTAATCGCAGCTTTTTTGATAATAATCGCAGTAAATTTTTTACGTTTAATTCATTACTTAATCTGCCGGGTGGACCTTGGTATGATTTATATTCAAAAGCATTACACAGTTATGGACATGATCAGCCGGTTTATACCTTTGCTTATGATGATGCACTGGGTCAGGATGGTACTTTACACGAACCAAATGCAGCTAGTCCGGGAGTACTGACAGTTACATTACACGATATGTCCGGTACAACAATTCCAAATCCGTATGTTGATACCAAAAAATACAATATTACAGTGCATATTCCTGCAACTTCGACAGTTACTTATAATAATGCTGTACTTCACAATGATCAGGTATTAAGTAATGTAAGTATGCCACTGCATCTTAATCTAAATGGGCAGGATGCTAAAATCTACCTTGATCCATTAATTGTCAAGCCAAATAGTCCTATGCTCTCAGGGGTAGTGTTTAATCATACTTCTACTAGTGATTATTCAATTGATTTTCCGGCACCTTCTGCGGGTGGGATTCATATTGTTCCCCTAGCAGATGATGTAGTAATACCAGTTCCTACACCTGTACCAAGTCCTGTGCCGACTCCAAGTCCAACTCCGACTGTATCGCCAGTACCGACTCCTGTACCTTCGCCAACACCAGTACCAACACCAGCTCCAGTCCCGGTTTCTGGTGAATATGCTGTGACTCCCCGGATTGGTAATGGTAGTATTGTTACAACAGTATCTGGGCAGCCCCTTGGTAGTTATACCACATTCTATGCGAACTCACCACTTACTGTATTGGTAAATGGTACAACCACAGTAATCGATTTATTAACTAAAAATGTAGTTGGAGTAAATGGGGTAGTTGTTTCACAAATATCTCAACCGGGTAACACGTTATTTATTGATTTTCCGGCGCCAGGAACTGGTTTGACACCTAGTGTACCTGCACCAACTCCAGCGGTTGTACCACCGACCCCAACCCCAACGCCTTCACCAGCACCTACACCTGCGATAGGTTCTTATAGCGTATTCCCAAGAATTGGTGCCAACAGTGTTGTGAAAAAAGCGAATGGAGAAGTAATTGCAGATAGGGTATCTTTTCCGGTTTCATCTTCGGTATTTACAGTCTATGTAAATGGTGTGGCAACTACTATTGATTTGATTCATAAATCAATTAGCGGAGTAAATGGCATAGTTGTTTCAAATATTACAGGCTCAGGAAATAATGTAGAAATTGATTTTCCGGCACCTGGTACAGGTTTAACTCCTAATCAGCCAACGCCAGCACCAACTATAGCACCGTTACCGACTCCAACGCCAAGTCCAAGCCCAACGCCTTCTGGGAATGTTTATAATGTTATCCCGAGGATTGGCGCTGGAAGTGTAGTAACTACAGGTAATCATATTCCTTTGACGCATTTAACAGCCTATGGTACAGCCTCCCCAATGACGGTATTGATTAACGGGATTCCTGCGGTGATCAATCTCACTACCAGACAGGTATTTGGAGTTACTGGAGTAGTTGTTTCCGGAGTTAGTGGAGCAAATAATCAGGTTTATATCGACTTCCCAGCTCCCGGTGGTGCAGTTGCAATTCCTAATCAATTACCTTAATTAAGATTTAATTTCCCTTGGATAACTAGTGCCTTGTGATTTTAAGGCATTAGTTATCATTTTGCTTGTTAGTGATATTATCGGTTTTAATGCTCCTATGAATAACTAGTATTACTTGTTATTAATTGGATAATTATGTTCCTGCCAACCTCTAAAGCCACCATCCATAGAATATACATTGGTATAGCCCATTTTTTGTAGATTGTAGGCTGCGAGTGCCGAACGAAAACCACCCCCGCAATATAAGACAATTTCCTGATTTTTATCATTAATCTGTGTAGCGATATCACGCTCAAGAATTCCGCGTCCAATATGAATGGCATTCGGTAAAGATGCCTTATTCCACTCATGATCTTCACGAACGTCAATAAAAACAAATTGTTGATTACGATCAAATTTTTCTTTTACCTGAGTAACGGTTAATTCTTTGATTAGTGGTCGGATTTCATCTACAAGAGATGCGAATGCTGGATCATGTTGCATGGATTTATTCTCCTAGAATTAAATTAAATTGTTTTAGTTTCGCTATCATTTGTTGCATTGCCTGTCCCCGATGGCTTATGCGGTTTTTCTCTGAAGTGCCTAACTCAGCAGCAGTTTTCCCTAACTCTGGAATCAGGAATATCGGGTCATAGCCATGCCCAAATTGCCCGCGCGCCTCCCGTGTTATTTCGCCAAAAAATATCCCCTCTGCAATTATTGGCTGTGGGTCATCATGGGATCTAACAAAAACCAGACTACAATAAAAGTAGGCAGTCCGATTATCAATGTTTTTCATATCATCAAGAAGTTTATTCAAATTATTTATGTCGGATTTTGGCGTGCCAGCATAACGTGCGGAATAGATGCCCGGCTTACCGCCAAATGCAGTTACACAAATTCCTGAGTCATCAGCAAGAGCTGGTAACCCTGTGATTTGTGCACAATGTCTGGCTTTATGTAATGAATTTTCAATGAATGTGTTATGCGGCTCATCAGCTTCTGGGACTTTCAATGCTTGTTGTGGAATAATTTCAATACCATAAGCAGCAAAAATTGTATCAAGCTCTTCAAGCTTACCTTTGTTATTCGATGCAACTACTATTTGTTTCATATGTGTTTATTGATTTAAAATTGCGATTTTTATTAATTTCGCTGTCGTAACAATCTGTTTTTGGTGTAAAATACTAATTTTATATTTACACAAACTAGCTCGCGCTATTGTAGCATGTTTAGGTTTTAGTGGTAACAAATTGGAATTAGAATGAAATTTAATAAAATTACAGATTTGAACCTGTCGGGTAAGGTTGTTTTTATTCGCACAGACATGAATGTTCCTCTGGAAAATGGTGTAATTACTGACGATACAAGAATAAAAGCTGGAATAGCAACTATTAAATATGCAATTGAAAGCGGTGCTAGTGTGATTGTGGCAACGCACCTTGGGCGACCAACGGAAGGCAATGTAAGAGCAGAAGATTCGGTAGCTCCGGTTGCAGCCAGATTAGGTGAACTTCTTGGTTGTCAAATTCTGGTTATTGATAATTGGCAAGATGGAATTAGCTTTCCAGCCGCCAACAAAATCGTAATGTTAGAAAACGTTCGTTGTAATGTTGGTGAAAAGAAAAATAGCGAAGAGTTAGGCAAAAAGTATGCGGCATTATGCGATGTTTTTTGTTATGATGCTTTTGCAACGGCACATCGGGCTGAGGCTTCGACTAACTCGGTTGGTTTATATGCCAAAGAAATTTGTGCTGGACTATTGATGGCTAAGGAGCTGGAAGCTTTATCCAAGGCGGTTTCTTCTCCGCAAAAGCCAGTAGTTGCAGTTGTAGCAGGTTCTAAAGTTTCTACCAAGCTAACGATTCTTAATAATCTGGCGGATAAGGTGGATACTCTTATTGTTGGCGGCGGAATTTTAAATACCTTTTTGATGGCAAATGGTAAGGATGTTGCTGGATCTTTGGTAGAAGCTGATTTGGTTAATGAAGCCAAACAAGTTATTAATAAAATGAGTGCGCGTGGTGCGGCAGTACCATTGCCTGAAGATGTTGTCGTGGCGGAGAAGTTTGCTCCGGATGCCAAAGCGCTAGAAAAGCATTTGGATGATATAAAATCAGGTGAGATGATACTTGATATTGGTAGTAATTTTGCCAATCATCTGGCTGAGATTATAGCTCAGGCTGGAACGATTATTTGGAATGGTCCAGTTGGTGTTTTTGAGTTTGATCAATTCGCTAATGGTACTAGAGTAGTCGCGAATGCGATTGCTGATAGTAATGGATTTAGTCTTGCTGGCGGCGGCGATACCATTGCTGCAATTAATAAATTCAAGTTATTTGATAAAATCAGCTATGTGTCAACAGCTGGCGGAGCGTTACTTGAATTTCTTGAGGGTAAAGAATTACCCGCGGTCAAGCTTTTAACTTCAAGATAGGCTTGAGTTAAACTGGTTTCATTGGGTTTAGGAAAAGCAATTTTTGTATAAAGAGGTAATATGGCGGTTTTTTCGGTAAAACAGATTTTAGCTGGAGTGGCTAAGGTTGGCGATAGTGTAACTGTTCGCGGTTGGGTTCGTAATCGTAGAGATTCAAAAGCTGGACTTTCATTTGTTACAGTTAGTGATGGTTCATGTTTTGATGCTATTCAGGTGATTGCCGAAAATAAGCTTACTAATTATAATTCAGAAATTGTGAATTTGACGAAGGATTGCGCAGTCATTGCAACTGGTAAGTTAGTTGAGTCACAAGGTGGCGGACAGAGTGTAGAAATTATTGCAGATACTATCGAAGTTACTGGTTTTGTTGAAAATCCGGATACCTATCCTGTATCGCCAAAGCGTCATACGGTAGAGTACTTACGCGAGCACGCTCATCTGCGTATCAGAACCAATCTGATTTCTTCGGTTATGCGAATAAGAAATACTGCTTCGGTTGCTATTCATGATTATTTACAAGCAAATGGTTTTTACTGGGTGCATACGCCTTTGATTACAGCTTCCGATTGTGAAGGGGCTGGTGAATTATTTAAGGTAACAACGCTTGATTTTGATAAATTACCGCGTGATGATAAGGGTAAAGTTGATTATAAACAGGATTTTTTTGGTAAAGAGTCGTTCCTGACCGTGTCTGGGCAGTTAAATGTTGAAACTTATTGCATGGGCTTATCAAAAGTATATACTTTTGGACCAACATTCCGCGCTGAAAATTCAAATACCACTCGTCATTTGGCTGAATTCTGGATGGTGGAACCAGAAATGGCATTTGCTGATCTTAATGATAATATGACAGTGGCGCAGGGTATGTTAAAACATGTTTTCAAGGCTGTTCTTGATAAAAATGGTGACGATATGGCATTTTTTGCCCAGTTTATCGATAAGAGTGTGGTTGAGCGGCTGGAAAAAATGGTAAATGATGATTTTGAAGTAGTTACCTATACTGATGCGATTGCTAGACTGGAAAAATCTGGGCGTAAATTTGAAAACCCTCTATATTGGGGTGTTGATCTGGCATCCGAACATGAACGTTTCTTATGTGAGGAGCTAGTAGGAAAACCGACAATCGTAACTAATTATCCAAAAGAGATCAAAGCATTTTATATGCGTCAAAATGAAGATGGTAAAACCGTAGCCGCTATGGATATTCTTGCACCTGGTGTTGGTGAAATAGTTGGTGGAGCTGCCCGTGAAGAACGTTATGATGTATTAGTTGGCAAAATGCAGGCTTTGGGGATGGATCCGGCATCGCTTGATTGGTATCTTGATTTACGCCGTTTTGGTACTGCGCCACATGCTGGTTTTGGTCTTGGCTTGGAGCGGGCAGTTAGTTATATTACCGGAGTTCAGAATGTACGGGATATTATTCCGTTTCCTCGTACTCCAAAAAATGTTGCATTCTAATAGGGGTTATATTTAGATGAAAAAACAGATTATCGCAGTTTCAATGCTAGTTGGTGCTATTTGCGGCTGTTCGCAAACCCCTAATAGTATAAGCCTTAGTGCTGCACAAGGGCAATGTGTTACCGGAACAAATCCTGGTTATGAGTCAACGGCTACCACGTATTCAGCTGCATTTCCTATGAATGCAAATTTACCTGCAACTTCTCCATATTGCATCGCACTTACCTTGACTAACAATAATAGCGGACAGAATGCCAATAACATTCAGGTTAATGGCTACGGTTTTACCATGAGTTATGTTAGTGCCTATAGTCCAAGTGGTAATACAACCTATACCGCCAGCATGATTGATTATAATGCAGCTGGGGTTAGTGCAAGTTCGTTTAGTAATACCTATCAGCAAATCAGTAATATTGCACTATTTGATCCCAATAATTGTGTAACTACATTGGGACCAAACGTAAGAACTCTCTATACTAATGGAAATAGCTGTACCTTTTATGTTCAGATTGTAAATGAATCAATGCCAGTTGGTGTCTATCCATTAAATTTTTCGGTTAATTATACCAATGGTAATGCAAACTATTCAGTTGGAACGACGATTAATGAACGCTCTAATCTATACGTTGGCGGAACTTTCCCGCAAAATGTAATGCTAACTAATGCTCAAAATACATCACCGACAATTAATACTTTTGTTTCTGCCAATTCGCCAGAAAGTTACTCGGTTAAATCCATGACTCGTGATGCTTTTGGTAATGTATATACTGGTGATATTTTTGGTAATGTGTATAAATATACCGGAGAATCAATATCTTCTTGGTATCAGATTCCAAATGGAGCAGGTGGATTACCAGGCGGAGCCTCGATTCTTGCCATGGCTGCAGATAGCGTTGGGAATGTTTATCTGATAAACGCTTTGGGGCAAGTTTATCAATTACAATACACAAGCTTTTCTCTTGATGTGAATAGCATGGGGACTGTCAACGTTAACCCTGCAAACCTAACATCAATGCAGGTGGTAAGCAATCAATTATATGTATCAAATAATAATAATGTTTACAATTGTAACCTGACTACGATATCTTCAACGTCTTGTAATCCAAGTGTTTATATTACTGGACCGGATACGGTTATCAATCAGTTGGTTTCAAGTAATAATACTTTTAATATCGCTGGAGCTACTGGTGTTTGGGCGTATAACGGTGGTAGTTGGGTATCTGTTCCCGACTCGGGAGTTACTGGTTTACCTGGTTTACCTGTTGATTCTATCGCTTATTTTAATAATGTTAATTTTGCCGGAACCCCTTTCTGGTATGCCGGGATTAGCCAGATTGAAAGTAGTCAGCCTTCGGTTTATATCGAAAGTGGTAATGCTGCATTTATCCCGTTACTTAGTCCAAGTGGACAAAATATCCTCTCTGGAACGGTTAGTAATGTCATAGTCGATAATGCACAAGGAGTATTTGTTGGTGGGGTCTCATTACAAAGTAATGATTATCCAGGTCAAACGGCACCAGTTGCATATCTAATCTCACCAACTATCAGTACGGCATCTAGTGAGTGGACAGCAATTACTGGTATCAGTGGTACGATTAATGCAATGCAAACAGCATCGCAGTTAACTCCATATTAGGATTTTGTTATGAAAAAAGGTTTACTGTTTGCTATAGTGCTAACACTAGTGGCATGTGGGGTTGAAAATAATATTAATTTCTCTACCACGCAGGGGAATTGTGCTGATGGTTCTACCAATGCCTCCTATTGTATGGCAGTTACTATTCAGAATAATAATGGTGGTCAAAATTATATTAATAGTACTAACTATCCGATAACTAATCTTAGTTTGAGTGTTTCAGGTGCTAGTAATGTTGGTTATCCAAGCGCACAAGGCTCTAGCTATGATCCTAATAACTGTTTGGGTAGTACGATAAATCCTGGTAGTAGCTGTACTTTTTATCTATGGCTAACTGGTGAGTCTTTCGGGGTTGGAACTCATACTCCGATAACAGTCAACGCTAATTATACGGTTAATAATACACTACCTTGGGTAACTAGTGGCAATAGTGCTACTTCGAGTTTGACTGTTTATGAGACTCCAGGTTTGCAGATTTCATCAACGGGTAGTAGTCCTGCTTATAATGGGTATGTGCAGACATACAATAATAGTGGGTTTAATACTCCTTTTAAAGCTGAGTCTGAAAATATTGCCAATGCCGTCGCTAATGATAATTATTATGGATTTCTTTATCTTGCGGGGAATAGCGGAGTTTACTTCTCAGGAAACTCAAATTACGCCGGAAATGCAACAGGTGGCTCTTCTTCAATCAAAGGGGCAACT
>WBZO01005798.1_pt1 | contig 12334 bp, 10 predicted proteins | sample 5204261 | NCBI WGS metagenome assembly WBZO01 (sample SAMN12412400, study PRJNA552823) | activated sludge metagenome | isolation source: activated sludge from anammox sidestream of wastewater treatment plant... | place: USA: North Carolina | collected 2017-09 | reverse complement strand
GGCGAGCGAGCCCACGCGCTGGTCTATCCGCTGATTACTAACGCCGATGGTTCGAAGTTCGGCAAGACGGCCGAGGGTACTAGTGTCTGGCTTAGCCCTGAATACACTTCGCCCTACAGATTCTACCAGTTCTGGTTCAATATTGACGATGCCGACGTAGGGACGTATCTCAAGTACTACACGTGGCTCGACCAGCGTCAGATCGCCGAACTGGAGCAGAAAGTCTTTGACCAACCGGAGCAACGCGAGGCGCAGCGTACATTGGCTCGCGAAGTGACGCGGATGATCCACGGCGAGACAGCTCTGGCCAGGGCGGAGCAAGCTTCGTTGGCGCTCTTTGGCGGCGATGTTACTGGCCTGAGCGCGGCCGATATTGAAGATATCTTCGCCGAGGTTCCATCGAGCGAGGTTGCGAGAGAGGCCCTGAGCGATGGCGTGGCGGTGGTTGATTTGCTGGTTAGCAGCGGATTGGCGAGTTCCAAGGCCGATGCTCGCCGCGCCATCCAGGGTGGGGGCATCTACCTGAATAACGAGCGCGTCGCAGATGGAATGACAGCAGGGTTAGCGCAGGCTATCGAAGGGCGCTTCCTCATCTTGCGCAAGGGTAAACGCCAGTTCCACCTGGTGCGGGTTCGCTGACGGGCAACGCATCTGTCGCCTTGTCCGTTAGCGTGCTTAGCCGGTTAATGGGCTGGAGTGACGCAACGTATAAACGGGGCCGGACGGTTGTAGCCGGCTCTCGATCAGGTGGATAGCGTCGACCGGTACGGGCAGGCGTGGAACGTCGCCTGTCCAGGCGGCGCCCTGTGCGGCTCGCTCGTCCTTCACCCGACCGAGTGTCAGATGGGCGCGAAAAGGCTTGTCTTCCGGCAGCCAACCGAGCGGGTCAAGCCTCTCATCCAACGCGACCTTAAGCGGTTGCAGGTGACCTGCGTCGTCTGATAACCCTACCCAGATGACGCGCGGCCGTCGCGCGTTGGGGAAACAACCAATTCCCTCTAGCTGCAAGGTGAACGGTTTGTAGCCGGTGGCGACGGCGTCAAGTGCCGCCTGCACGGCCGGCAATGATTGGACATCTGTATCGCCCAGGAAGCGGAGCGTTAGATGCATCTGTTCCGGCCGAACCCAGCGCACCGCGCCCCGCGTGACTTGACTATCCAGGGTGCGGGAGACGTTCCCCAGAGCCTCTTTCACTTCGACGGGCAATTGTACGGCAATGAAAGCGCGGATAACGGCCATGACCGGGATTAAACCAGTGACGGTCGGATACGGCAACCGGCGTGTTTGCTTTCATTGTCCCGGCGATCTATTCGCGCTACCATAAGCATGCCTATGACCTTCGATCCAACTCTTTATCCCCATCGTCGCCGTAACCCATTGACCGGGGAATGGGTGCAAGTGTCGCCCCATCGCCTTCAACGGCCGTGGCAGGGCCAGGTTGAAGACCTCGATGACGGGGTGCGCCCGCCGTATGATCCGACCTGTTATCTGTGCCCGGGAAATGAGCGGGCCGGAGGCGTCCGCAACCCGGAATACCGCGATACCTTCGTCTTCACCAATGATTATGCTGCCGTGTTGCCCAATGTTCCGCCGGTAACCGGCCTGGCTGATGCCGGTCCGCGCTCCTTATTGCGCGCCCAGACGGTCCCCGGAACTGCCCGCGTCATTTGTTTCTCGCCCCGCCACGATCTGACGTTGCCGGAAATGGATCTGACGGCCATCGTTCGCGTTGTCGAGACATGGATCGAGCAGACGATCGATCTGGGCCGCGATTATCGCTGGGTTCAGTTGTTCGAGAACAAGGGCGAGATGATGGGCTGCTCCAATCCGCATCCCCACGGCCAGGTATGGGGCATCGATACGTTGCCCAATGAACCGGCTAAAGAGGACCGGAGCCAACGGGAGTATTATGCGGCCGAGGGACGGCCGTTGTTGGTCGATTACGCTGCGCTGGAACTTGAACTACGTGAGCGGGTCGTTATCGAGAATGATGACTGGCTGGTCGTTGTGCCTTACTGGGCGGTCTGGCCGTTTGAGACGCTTCTGCTGCCGCGTCGCCGTCATATCCTGCGCCTGCCCGATTTACAGGAAGGCGAACGCCTCTCTCTGGCGGAGATTCTCAAGCGGCTCCTCACCCGCTATGATAATCTCTTCCATACCTCATTCCCCTATTCGATGGGCTGGCATGGCGCCCCCTATCAGCCCGACTCCCAGGATCATTGGCAACTGCACGCTCATTTTCTGCCGCCTCTGTTGCGCTCGGCAACCATCAGAAAGTTTATGGTCGGTTACGAGTTGTTGGGGGAAGCTCAGCGCGATCTGACTGCTGAGCAGGCGGCCGATCGCTTGCGCCGGCTATCGGATATCCATTATAAGAAGTTGACATAAATTCACCTGTTTTCACAGTGTGGATGAGAGAGCCGGCGCGGCAGGTATTACTTTTTGTATCCGAAGAGTCGCAACCATTCCTCTATCTCTTCGGCCTCTCGCTCTTCTTGTGATTTGCGCTTTGGCGCCGCCGGCGTGGCTGGTTTTGGCTTGGGGGCGCGCCGTTGCGGGCGAGGCGTTTCCGGTTCCGGGCCGAAGATCGCCAGCCACTCCTTCAGCTCTTCCGGACTCATGGCCGAAGCATCCGGGCGCTCTGTCTGTTCTGCCTCGTCCTTCTTAAGACGGCGATCGGTGATCATTTCGGCGGCGAACGCTTCCGAGCTTTGCACAGGTACCCGCCGGCGCGCGGCCGCCTTGGTTATTTCCTGGTCGCTGGTCACGATTATATATTCTGGCGGGTTGCCGATGGCTTTGATGCGACGGATCAGAACGGCATCGGCCGACGAATTATTGGGGGCGAAAATGACTTTGACCCCGCCGCCCGACAGCTGTTTGTCTACCCCGGCTGGTAACCCGGCATCGAAGATCACCGTCACCTTGCGACGCCGATCGGCCATCGCCCAGCGGCGCAGCAGTTGCACCAGTTGGGCTTCGTCGTCGGGATCTTCCAGCGACAGACCGGGCGTCCGCGCGATCAGGTTATGGCCGTCGATCAGGTAGTTCATCGCCTCTAGCCGACCGCTTCCAGTCCGGCGATGCTGGCCGCCAGTCGTTTGATGCCGATGCCGGGGAAGGCTACGGTCACTTCTTCATCCGAGCCGGTTATTTTGCTCTCGATCACCGTGCCCTCGCCGAACTTGCCGTGGCGTACCTTTTGACCTGTTTTGAAGTTTGGGTTGGCCGGGCGGTCCGCTCGTGGCTCCTCCGTCCGGCTATACGGCTCCGGCAAGCGCGATTCCGCCGGCCGGGCTTGCTCAGGCCGGGCTGGCGAGCGGCGTTCATGATCGCCCCAGGCCGTCTGTTGTCGTGCCTGGTTGTTATTCCAGCTTTTCCGGCCTGTATCCCATGTGCTGGCCCGGTCGATGCTTTCGCGCCGGCGTGCGCTAGGCCGCTGTCCGTCGATGAACTCTTCGGGAATATCGGCCAGGAAGCGCGACGGCACGGCCACCGAGCTGTCGCCCCACGATGTCCGCCGGAACGCGTGTGACAGGTAAACAGCGTCACGAGCGCGAGTCAGGCCGACATAGAACAGGCGGCGTTCCTCGGCTAATTCATCCTCGCTATCCATTGATCGGCTATGGGGCAGGAGGCCTTCTTCCAGGCCGGTGATGAAGACGATGGGGAATTCCAGCCCCTTGGCGGCATGGAGTGTTAACAGGGTCGGAGCCTGAGCCTCATGGTCGAGGTTATCGGTCTCAGCCACGAGGGCCACCTGCTCCAGGAAGTCGCTCAGAGCTATGTCGCCGCCGATCTCCGCCACACTGCGCAACTCCATGACGTTGGCCCAGCGTTCCTCGCCCTCCTCTGTGCCGTCTTCCAGGTAGGCGCGATAGTTTGTTTGCTCCAGGATGGCATCCAACAAATCGCCAACGCTGACCCGGTCGCGCAAGGCCAGCCACCCGGCGAACAGGCCTCCAAACGCGTAGAGGGCGCTGTAGGCGCGGCCGTTGAACGGGTGTTGCACGTCGGGGTCGGTCGCCAACCTGACGAGCGCCTCTCCCGGTTGTAATTCCAGGGCGGCCGCCCAAGCGGCAAACTGCGTCTGGGTCTGCTGTCCAATGCCGCGCATTGGAGTGTTGATTACCCTGTTGAAGCTCACGGCGTCAAGCGGGTTGTGAACGAGCCGCAGGTAGGCGATGATGTCCTTGATCTCGCGCCGTTGGTAGAACTGGGTGGCCCCAACCAGCCGATACGGGATGCCCGCCTGCACGAAAGCTTCCTCGATAGCGCGGGATTGGGCATTGGTGCGATACATCACGGCGAAGGCGTTGCCGTTATAGCCCTGTAGCATCAAGCTTTCGATGGTGTTGACAACCGTGGCCGCCTCATCCGATTCGTTATAGGCCTCGCGAATGATGATTTTCGAGCCTCCCGGTCGCTCGGTGAAAAGCTTCTTGGGGATGTGGTCGCGATTGCGGCGGATCACCTCGATGGCTGCGTCCAGAATGACCTGTGTCGACCGGTAGTTTTGCTCGAGGAGGATCGTCTGGGACTGTGGGAAATCACGGTAGAAGTTCTGGATGTTACGATAGTCGGCCCCGCGCCATTTGTAGATCGACTGGTCGGAGTCCCCGACGGCGAAGATACTGTTCTGTTCGCCGGCTAACTGGCGCAGAAGGCGGTATTGCGTGGCGTTTGTATCCTGGAATTCGTCGACCAGGATGTGGCGATAACGCTCCTGATACTTTGCCAATACGTCCGGCCGCTCGTCGAAGAGCAGCACAGTGTTCATCAGCAGGTCATCGAAGTCCATCGCGTTGTTAGCCTGAAGCGTCAGTTGGTAGCGTTCGTAGACGCGGCGGGTCACCTCGCTGACGTAGTTTGTGGCTGTATATTCCGCGGGCGATATCAGATCGTTTTTGGCGCTGCTGATGCCGTTGAGCATCTTGCCCGGCGGGAATTTTTTGTTGTCGATATTGAGTTCTGCCAGGACATGCTTCACAACCTGGAGTTGGTCTGCCGTATCGAAAATGACGAAGTCGCGCTGATAATGCGTTAAATTATCGACTTCACGGCGCAGGATGCGGGCGCAGATAGCGTGGAAAGTGCCCATGAGAAGCCCCTGCGGCCGTCCGTCGAGCAGCTGTTCGATACGATGCTCCATCTCCCGCGCCGCCTTATTGGTGAAGGTGACGGCCATGATGTGCCAAGGGGAGACGTGCATTGCGCTGATCAGATAGGCGATGCGATGGGTCAGGACGCGGGTCTTGCCGCTGCCGGGTCCGGCGACGACAAGGATGGCTCCGGGAGGCGCGCCGACGGCCGCACGTTGGGCCGGGTTCAGGTTATCAAGTAAATCCATATAACCAATTCTATTACATCGAGCGCTTTGGGACAGCCAAAGCTGTTTTCAGTCTCCCGCGCCTGGGCATCATCGTTTATACTTTTATCAGGTGCTGCGGTCATATCCGGGCATTTGGCGGCCTATGGAATCGCGATTATTTATAGAAGTTTCTGTCCTCGTCATCCTCACCCTGATCAGCGGCGTTCTCGCGATGGCGGAGTTGGCCATTGTGTCTTCCCGTCGCGAGCGATTACAAATGCTGGTCGATAATGGCGATAAGGGAGCGCTGATGGCCCTTCACCTGTCGCGAGAACCGACCGCCTTTCTATCGACGGTACAGGTTGGCATCACACTTATCGGCATTCTGATCGGCGCGTTTGGCAGCGCTTCGCTTACGGACGCGCTCGCACAACTGATCGCGCATGTAGAGGTACTTGAGCCTTATAGCCGGACGATCGCCCTGGCTGTGGTTGTGGGCACGATTACTTTCTTCAATGTGGTATTGGGCGAGTTGGTGCCCAAACGTTTGGCTTTGCGCAACCCGGAGCGTTTTGCCGCTGCGCTAGCCCGGCCGATGAGTCTCCTGGCGAGTGTTGCCCGGCCGCTCGTGCGTTTGCTCACCCTGGCGACTATGTTCTTCTTGCGCGTTCTCGGTATCAAAGGCGATCTGAGCGAGACGACCGTCACTGAGGAAGAGATCAAGGTTCTGGTGGAACAGGGGGCGCAGGCTGGGGTTTTTGAGGAAGTGGAGCGCGACATGGTGGAAAGTATCTTTCGTTTCGGCGACAAGCAACTGCGCTCGTTAATGACGCCGCGAACGGAGATCGCCTGGCTCGATATCAATGATCCGGAAGAAGTCATTCGCGAGACGATCAGCCAATCCCATCATTCCCGCTTCCCGGTATGTGATGGCACACTCGATCGGGTCATCGGCACGGTTGACGCCAAGGATCTGCTGCCCGATAGCTGGGCCGGAAAGCCGTTTGATCTCAGGGCCGTCCTCCGGCCGCCTCTGTTCCTGCCCGAGACGATGCTCGCATTGCGGGCCTTGGAACGATTCAAACAGACGGGGATACAGGGGGCCTTGCTGGTCGATGAGTTTGGCGGCGTCGAAGGCATGGTGACGCTTATCGATATGATGGAAGCCATCGTCGGCGACATTCCGACGGCGGAAGAGATCGCTGAACCGCCGATCGTCGAGCGCGAAGACGGTTCCTACCTGGTGGACGGCTCGCTTGATGTCGATGATCTGAAGGATTTGCTTGACGTTGATGAGTTGCCCGACGAGGGAGATTACCAGACGCTGGGCGGGTTCATCGTATCGCTGATCGGCCGTTTGCCACGGGTTGGCGATCGGGTTGAATGGGAAGATTATCGCTTCGAGGTCGTCGATATGGATGGAAATCGTATCGATAAGGTCTTGATTGCCAAGCCGCCAGCGACCTGAGAGGTGGCCTTCTCGCTGTTTGACACCAACCCTCGCCTCTGTTAGAATTCCTCCTCGCTGGCCCCATTCGTCTAGTGGCCCAGGACGCGGCCCTCTCAAGGCCGAAACAGGGGTTCGAGTCCCCTATGGGGCATCATCCGCATGTAGTCGTACATGCGGATTTTGCTTTCTACAGGCATTAGCGATTAGTTGAACGATTCTGGTTTCTTCGTCTGAATCGGGTGGAGGGAACGAGGCAAACCCTGGCGGAATCTGCTACAATGGTGGGTAAATCGAGGCCCGTCGTTGGCAGGAAAAGGGAAGTGATCGTTCCCGCGGCGGCCGTCGTACCACGGAATGGATAATCCGACCCAAATCGACCAATATCGCTACCGGCGAATTCTGCGCTTCTTCTCTGGCGTCATCGCCAACATCGTCTGGTGGGACCTGATGATGCGCCGGCTGCCGGTGGCACGCCAGCGAGCGCTGGCTACCCGGCCGGAGCGTTTTCGCGAACTGGCTCGTGAATTTCGCGGTTTGGCCATCGAGATGGGCGGGGTGATGATCAAGCTTGGCCAGTTCCTTAGCGCGCGCGTCGATGTCTTGCCGTTGGAGGTGACCGCAGAACTGAAAGGGCTGCAAGACGAAGTGCCGGCGGCCGATACAAAGATCATCATGGGCTTGTTGCGGCAGGAATTAGGCGATATCGACCGACGCTTTGAATCGATTGAGCCACAGCCGTTGGCTGCTGCCTCTCTGGGGCAGGTCTACCGCGCCCGACTGAAACCCCCGCGCGGCGAGAGCGGGCCGGGCGCGTCAGTCGTCATCAAAGTGCAGCGACCACAGATCGAATTTCTGGTGCGTACCGATCTGGCCGCGTTGCGGGTTGTCGCCCGCTGGCTCATGCGCTACAAGCCGATTCGCAAGCGAGCGGATGTCCCGGCCCTCATGGAGGAGTTCGCTCGCACGCTCTGGGAAGAGTTGGATTATGAGTCTGAGGCGGACAACGCCGAAGAATTTGCCCGTATCCATGCCGATAACCCCAACATCTACATCCCCAAGGTCTACCGCGAACATTCTACTCGCCGCGTCGTCGTGCTGGAGGACGTAGAAGCGCTAAAGATCGCTGACGTGGACGGTTTGACTCGCGCGGGGATTGACTCCAGGGATGTAGCCAGTCTGCTGCTTGAGGCCTACTTCAAGCAGGTATTTGTGGCCGAGTTTTTTCATGCCGATCCCCACCCGGGCAACCTCTTCGTCCGGCCGACGCCTCTCACCCCTGCTGAACCTGACGGCGAACGAGGCTTTCAGCTGATCTTCGTCGATTTCGGTATGGCGGTTCGCTTGCCGGAGACTGTCGGAGAGAATCTGCGCAAGGTGCTCATCGGCGTCAGCCAGCGTAGCGCCAGCCAGCTTACTGAGGCTTATCATGATCTGGGCTTCTTCCTGCCGGGCGCGGATATAGATCGGATTACCGAGGCCCAGGAGGTTATCCTCAATCATATCTGGGGCCGGAACCTGCTCGATTTGACTCAACCCGATCCCAAGGAAGTCGAAGCTATCGGTCGCGAGTTTCGCGATCTTCTGTTCTCCTTCCCGTTCCAGATCCCTCAGGATTTCATCTATCTTGGCCGCGCCCTGGGGATGATTTCCGGGCTGGTTTCACAGCTTGATCCCCAGATCAATCCGTGGCGAACGATGGAACGCTTCGGCCGCCGGCTCATTCAGGACCAGAGTCTGGCTGAGTTGCGCGAGCGTGGATTGTTCGGTCTGGTGGAGATCATACGCCCCTACCTGGAAACCCCGCTGCGCATCCAACGATTGTTGGAGGAGGCTGAGAAGGGCCGGTTGCGCGTCCAGTTAAAGACAGACCACGAAGCGTTGCACCGGCAGGAGCAGATGGAGAAGCGTGTCAGCCAATTGGGCTGGAGCATTGTCTCGGCCGCGGGGATTCTCTCGGCCACGTTGCTCTATCTGGAACACCGGCGCGAGCGGCATAACCGGCGTGATTAAAGCGATCGCGTTTCCCATTATGTCAAATTGGATTTATAAAGTGGCCAAAGCCGTCGCCAGTTCCAGGCGCAGTGCCGGCTGATCGAAATCAGCGTAGCGTTCCGGCGCTTCGGCCATCAGTTCCTCCAACCTGGATTGCTGGAACGCGCGATAGATGGCCGCTTCCTCGCGATGTTCCTCTGTCTTGGCCATCAGATCGACGGCGACGCGGGCGTCGTTCAGATCGCCCAGGAAATCTTGCATCGATCGGCTGACCTCGATGAACGCGTTGCCCGCTTCTCCCAAGACTTCTTTGAAGAAAGATAGCGTATAGCGCAGTTCCTTGAACTGGATACGTAATTGATGAAGTTGGTCCTCGGTGGCGTCGGGCAGCAGATCCCCGTAAGCTTGCACGGTCCCGAGTCTCTGGAAGACCATCGCAGGCAGGGCATGGCGGACTCGGATAGGGGCGGCATTGTCGCTCGCGGCGGGCAACCCCGAACCGGCGGTGCCTGTCAATTGTGCATAACGTTCGAGAACAGCGGCGACCGAAGGTCGGGCCAGATATTGGCGCAAGGCATCATCGGCCGCGATCTGTTTCGTATCCCAATCGCCGGCCAGCTCAGTTAGCGACCGTTCGGCGGTCTCGTTATAGATTGCCAGCTTCATACGGAAGACGGTTGTATCGCGGCAGGGAGCCAGTCGTCGCATGATCTTGCGCAGGCCGCGCCGGTGTGGGTCCAGTTCTCCGCCGGCGAAAAACGGGGCGAATAGCTTAAAAAGCGTGAACGTGCGCCGGATCGCCTTGCGCGTCTCGTGCACGGCCCTTGCCTCGGTTGACAGGCGAAGATCGGGCCAATAGGTTTGCACGATGGCAAGCTCGTTGGCCATGAGTAGTCGTCCGGCCTCGACCATCAGGAGATCGGGGATGACCATTGAGAGCGTCATGGCAAGGATAATTCTATCACATTTATGCCGTCTGGTTTGCCCCAGGGACGGGGCAAACGTATAATCAGGTCCGAACGGCATTGAACGGACAAGATTGCCGCATGATAGGAGCGAGCTGTGGCCATTACTGCAAAAGTAAAAACGGAAGAAGAACGTCGGGCTGAGCAAAAGGCCGCCCTGGAGCGGATACGAAATGGCCTGGCGACTAAAGTGCGCATTCTCGTCGCCCTCGATGCGTGCCCCGTCTGTCGGGCGGCTGAAGGGGTTTATGATTTCGACAACGTCCCCGAATTACCGCTGGAAGGTTGTTCAAATGGCGGCGAATGTTATGCCGTCTACGCCCCGGTCCTTGACTTCTATGGGCCGTAGCCTGCCCGTCTCTTAAAGCGGAGCGTGGCTAAAAATCGTTCGGTACGCCGTCTTCATCCTCTCCGTCGTTAGATTCCCAGGGACGCGGCCGGCGCGGCCGCCAACTGTGACCGTTGCCGAACAGATCGTCCTCATCTGCCTGCTCCAGGCCCAAGTTATAGACGATATCGGCCAGATCGCTAGCGTCCACCTCCGCGCCGCCCTGCTCCACTTCATCCAGTTGGGATTCCAATACATCTCGCTCGACCAGCTTTTCAGAGATGCGTCGCCGTAGATTGGCGGCCAACTCCGCCAGCAGATCGCGCCCTTGTGCCTGGGCCTGCTCGAACTGTTCCATCAGTCGGGCGCTTTGATGCTTCCCCAGGGTCGCCAATTCCCTGGCGATCTCGTGAAGGCGATGGCGACAGCGCTCGACCTCGCGTTCCAGGGCGGCCGCCAACTCCTGTAGCGTTTGGGGGACGCGCGAGATGCTGTCCGGTTCGTTGGCCAACCGCTCCAGCGCCTCCAGATCGCCGGCGGTATAGGCGGCATTGATGGCCATCATCAGGTCGGTACGATAGGTGCGGTCAGCCTCGTTCGGCGCCAGATCGGGATGAAAGCGATGAGCCAGCTTGCGATAGAGTTGCTTCAGCGAGACCAGGCGCTTGCCTTCCAGTGATGGAGTAGGTTCTTCCACTTTGGCTCGATAGCGAAAAGAGCCGGCCGAGGCGGCGCTCTCTTCAAAGCGCCAGGATTCCCCGACAGGACTTGCGTCATCCTGATCCAGCCAGGCGACTGAAAGGCGCCGTAGTTGGCGACGCAGGTCGTCGATGTCAGCCTGCAGAGAGTCGAGCCGCCGGTAGAGCGGATCCAGCCGAGCGCGAAGCCGATATTCGAAGGCGCTAACGGCTGCCAGCCGTTCGGCCAGCTGCGCCTCGGCGTCGATCAGTCGTGGTCGTAATTCGTCCAGAATGGTTTGCAATTCATTGACGCGATCGCGCCATTCCGTATCCGTATAGAGGAGGTCGGTATCCATAGCCTGTTCCAGCTTTCATGATAGCACACTCGCCGCCTGATGAGGCAATAATTTGTGGCTCAATGCTCTTGACAGGCCGATCCGGCGGCGTTACAGTGCAATCAATTGCGGAGCTAATCACATGATCCAAACAGACAACTTAACGAAAAAGTTTGGCGACCAGGTTGCTGTCGATCGGCTGAGCCTTACGATTCCCGAGGGGGAAGTGTTCGGCTTTCTGGGGCCGAACGGCGCGGGCAAGACGACCACGATTCGTATGTTGACCAGCCTTATCTCACCCACCTCCGGCGGCGCGCACGTTCTGGGCTATGAGGTTGGCCGCGACGACCAGCAAATCCGCCGCAACGTCGGCATCCTGACCGAGACGCCCGGCATGTATGATCGGTTGTCAGCGCGCCGCAACCTCACCATCTTTGCCAAACTCTATGAAGTCGAGCACGTGGACTACCAGGTGGAAAAGTACCTCAAATTGCTGGGCCTCTGGGAGCGGCGGGATGATCCGGTGGGCGAATTCAGCAAGGGTATGCGACAGAAGCTGGCCATCGGCCGCGCCCTGTTACATGAGCCTCGGGCGTTGTTTCTCGACGAGCCGACGGCCGCCCTCGATCCCGAAGCGTCCCGCCTGGTCCATGACTTCATTAATGAGTTAAAAGGCCAGGGGCGTACTATTTTCCTGTGTACCCACAACCTGGATGAGGCCGACCGACTCTGCGACCGTGTGGCCGTATTCAAGACCCATCTGCGTGTGCTCGATGCGCCGAGTTCATTGCGACAGCAGGTTTATGGCCGGCAGATCGCCTTTCATCTGGCCGGCTCCGCGGACGCCTTTTTGCCGATCGTCCAGCCCCTGTCTTACATTAAAGAGGCTAAACTGTCTGACAACAAGCTCATCCTGTCGCTGGATGACCCCGAGACCCATAATCCCGACATCATCCGGGCGTTGGTGGCCGCGGGCGCGGCTATCCAGTTCGTGGGCGAGTTGCGCTACTCGTTGGAAGATGTGTACTTGCAATTGATGAAAGAGGACGTGACCAAGGCCTGATAAGGCGGAGTGGATATATCCATGGATAAAATTATCACCATCACTCGCAAAGAATGGGCCGAGATGTTCAAGAACAAAATGGTCTTCTTCACGGTCCTCTTTTTACCGCTCCTCCTGGCTATCATGCCGCTGGGGATGTTGGTTGCCTTTAATAGCGTCGAGGGGATGAGCGCCGAGATGAACGATCCGTCGATCATGACTCTGGCCGGA
>WBZO01005797.1_pt1 | contig 12336 bp, 13 predicted proteins | sample 5204261 | NCBI WGS metagenome assembly WBZO01 (sample SAMN12412400, study PRJNA552823) | activated sludge metagenome | isolation source: activated sludge from anammox sidestream of wastewater treatment plant... | place: USA: North Carolina | collected 2017-09 | reverse complement strand
AGTGGTTTTTCCTACACCTGGTGGACCCCAAAAAATCATTGAAAAAACTGCGCCTAGCTCAGTGGCTACCCGTAAGGGTTTTCCAGGTCCGACCAAATGAGCTTGACCCACAAAATCATCGAGCGTTTCAGGACGCAACAAAGCTGCTAACGGCAAAGCCGAGTTATATGAAGGAGTTATCACCCTCCCATAGTAACAGAAACCAAAAGAAACGCGAAGCCCTAGGCCGGTTTAGACATCTCGTAGCGTTCGTGAGTAAACTCAATCTTCCGACGCATCACCTCTTCAACATCAATATTGAGCTCAATGCCCAATAAAATCACACAAGCCAAAACGTCTGCAAATTCATCTTCGACATTTTCGCGACTGAATTTTGCAATCTTGGTGTCACGAGATAAGCTCATGCTCGTCAGAATTTCATCAGACAATTCTCCGAGTTCCTCCATGATCTTCATGGTGCGTGCAAAAACCCGTTGTTTGCTATCAGGCAACGGCCAACGACTATTCAAGTAATCTGAGATGACTGTGTAGTCTGCCACTAAATTTTTGACAGTCATTGGAACAGTTGAATCTGTTGGGTGAGCATCACTGGCCCGACCAACAGCTTCACCATCCACCGTTTGAGTAAGGGGGCGATTTTGATCTGACATACCAGGAAATTATACTCCTTTAGGTATCATTACTTTTTAGCGCATGTGTTTAGCCCGCTCATTGCGAGTTAAATACCGTTTGCGTAAACGTAACGTTTCTGGAGTCACCTCTAAGATTTCATCTTCTTCCACAAAATCCAAGCATTGTTCTAGAGACATTATCATGGGGGCGTTCAAAGGAATCATAATGTCAGCGTTCGAACGAACGTTCGTAAGTTTTTTGGCTTTACAGACATTAAACTCTAGATCATCTTGCTGTTTGTTAAGACCCACAATCATACCTTCATACACGGGGACGCCTGGCTTGATGAAAGAAACTCCACGATTTTGCAATCCTTCCAAAGCGTAACTCGTAGAGTTACCACTGTCGGTAGCAATAATCGCACCACTGCGCAACTTAGCAGCCACGTTCATCAACGGGAAGTACCCAATAAAGCGACTGGCAAAGACACCGTTGCCACGAGTCTTGGTTAAGATATCCCCCCGAAAACCGAGCAGATTTCGACTTGAAACTCGATACGTTAAGTGAGCAATCCCTTTGTCATCAGTAATACTGTCGAGCAATTCAGCTTGACGTTTGCCCAGCTCTTCTGTGATCGTACCAATAAAGGTGGCATCAATATCAATTGTAAGCTCCTCTACTGGCTCACATTGATGGCCATCAATTTCTTTCAAAATTACTTGAGGTTTGCCCACCTCAAGTTCATAACCCTCACGGCGCATGGTTTCAATCAAGATGGCCAAATGCAGTTCGCCTCGGCCAGCGACCATGAATCCCGCTCCATTAGGACTTTGTTCAATCCGCAAACCAATGTTAATCTTCTTCTCGCGGAGCAAGCGTTCTTCAATTTGACGAATGGTACAAAACTTGCCTTCACGACCTGCAAATGGAGAGGTATTAGCCGCCACTTGAATCTTCAAAGTCGGTTCAGTCAACTTAATCATCGGGAAACCGGTCGGATCTTGAGGATCAGCTAAAGTTTGACCAATTTGAATATCCTCAATCCCGGTTAAAGCAATGATGTCGCCGGTTTGGCATTCAGACACTTCTTCTCGATCCAAACCTTTACTAGTCATCACCAATTGCACCGTGGCATTACCTACCAACTCATGTTCTGCCAATTTAACCAAACGTTGGCCCTTTTTCACCACACCTTGTGACACCTTGCCAATGGCGTAGGTCCCTTTGTAAGCATCAAAGTCGATGTTCGACACTAACATCTTGAAAGGTTTGGTAGCATCAGCAGCGGGAGCTGGCACTGTTTCCACAATTTGTTCAAACACTGCGCGTAAATCTGCTGGAGCTGAAGGATCAGCTGGTAAACTCTTCCAAGCTTTACCCTCACGACCAATGGCATAGAGCACTGGGAAATCTAAATAGGCTTCGTCATCGGCCAAACCCAAAATCAGTTCTTCTACCTGGCGTAAAACTCGATCAGGCTCGGCATCTTTACGATCAATTTTATTGACCAAGACAATGAGCTTCAGTTTCTGCTTGATGGCTTGTTGCAATACAAACTTGGTTTGTGGCAAAGGTCCCTCTGCAGCATCAACTAACAAAATGGCTCCATCGGCCATGTTAATCACCCGTTCCACTTCACCACCAAAATCAGCATGGCCTGGAGTATCAATGATATTAATTTTGTAATCACCGTAAAACACGGCAGTGTTTTTGGCCAAAATGGTAATGCCTTTTTCGCGTTCCAAATCATTCTTGTCCAAGATAGTTGTCTGAGTCATCTCAGCTTGGTTATCCCGAAAAGAGTGAGTCTGTTTCAATAACCCATCAATCAAAGTGGTTTTTCCATGGTCCACGTGAGCAATAATCGCGACATTTCGAATCTGCATAAAGTGTACTTATCTGGGTGCTAAAAATAGGGTCGGCCTCCCCGAACCCGGGCAGAGAAGCAAGAGGAAGATTATACCACGATATACCTGAAAAAACTATTATGAGCCTATATTTTTAAGCTCAGAGCCTAACTCCAATATTCGGGGTATTCCTGAATCAATTGATCTCGCTGACCGAACCCCCGGGGGATAAATGGTCTGAAACCATGCAAATCCCCATGACGAGAGCGAAACACTGACAGCAACTTATTGACGTATTGTTGCAGATCTTCAGCAATCGCCACATTTTCAATGTAAAAATACTTTTTGTTCACCCGTTCTTCATCATCAGTGGCTACCCCAGAACTGGAAGCACTCGAACGAGCTGTAAAGGTGCCCAACTTAAACATGGCTTGTAAAAAGCCTTTAGTATATGAACCCGTATCCACAATCATATCCAGGGGTAATGATAAGGCGTGTCGATTGAAAGGAGTGGTATAGACAAACTTAGTCAATCTTTTAGTGGTGACAATACAGATGCTTTTTTGCCACAAAGCGTTTTGCCACCAAGAACCAACAACTACCACCGTAGCAGCTGCAACCACAGTGACTAACCCAAAACCAACTGGAATGACCAATCCAAAACTGGTGCGCAAAAACATGCCCACCAACCAACCCGCCATTAACAACGCCAAACCCATCCCAAACACCATCGCTAAGCGAAAATAGTGCATGATTTCATTCTCACGAACCACAAACAAAATTTCTTCATCTGAATTCTGTCCAGGGAAACGATACCCATTATAAGGAAATAAATACTCTGGCTGCGTAAAAATCTCACTCATAGTTATAATAATTATACCGCCAAGGGAGATTTGAGTTAGGAGCGTTTTAAATAAAAAAGCCACTGACTCATCCCAAAAGGGAGCAAACCATGATCGCTGCCAAAATTATCCGCATTATTGAACAAGGTGAGCGCCAGCAAGCCGGCCTAAAGTTACCATTTCAAACGCTGGAAGCTCGTATCACCAGTGGAACTGAAGTCGGACTGCTTCGTATTATTCAGCAAGAGGCTTCTCCTCAGACTCCAATTACACTTTACAAAGCAGGTGATGCTGTTTGGCTGGAAGAAACGGTCTTGCTTAATTCAGGTGAGGTAGCTACCACCAGTGCAACTGCCGAACGAAGCTGGATAATTGCTGATTACAACCGTCAGGAACCTTTAATAATTTTAAGTTTGCTGTTTGCCGGACTAGTCATTGCTGTTGCCAGGTGGCGAGGCTTCTGGTCTCTGATTGCCCTCGCCTGTTCATTTTTAATCATTACTGGAATCAGTTTGCCACTTATTATGACTGGTTGGAATCCTATTCTAGTGTCAGTGCTAACATCAGGTTTAATTTTGCCACTGAATTTTTATCTGTCTCACGGCTGGGAACTAAAAACTCATATTGCCATTGGGAGCACTATCTTGGCATTAATTCTCACCAGCGTCTTAGCCCAGGTCTTTATTCAATCAGCCCACCTATCAGGCATGGCCGCCGAAGAGACCAGTTTCTTAATGTTTGAAACTAACAATACCTTAAATTTTCAAAGCCTTATCCTGGCCGCTGTCATTGTCGGAGCTTTGGGCATTTTGGATGATGTCACCGTGTCCCAAACTTCAGTCGTGTTTGAGTTGAAAAAAGCCAATCAAAGCTTTGGCTGGCAAGAACTGTATCAACGTGGCATGCGGATCGGCCAAGATCACATCAGTTCCATGGTAAACACCATGATTCTCGTGTATGCCGGTGCAGCGCTACCACTCCTCCTGCTTTTTTACAAAAACCCCAAGCCATTACCAGAAATCTTAAGTCTGGAAATCATGGCTGAAGAAATCATTAAAACTTTAACTGGAAGTATTGGTCTCGTTTTAGCCGCTCCATTAACCACCTTAGTGACTGCACTCTTGTTGGGAACCCAGCTTTTAAAACCTAGTGAAAAAACCGTTACAAAATCACACTCTCATCTTCCGGCTCATTAGCGTTATACGGTAAGACATAAATATCTCTTCGCCCATCACTACTCACATCTACGAGTTGGCCTTCTCCTTTAAGAATGCGTTCAAATGGTTGACAAACTCGACAACCAGCAACCCCATTGGGGCAACGGAAACGTTCCAGTTTGCGAGCAAGTTTAATTTCTTTACCAATTTTTAAAAGCTCTTGAGTCGCTTCAGTGGGATTGGGTAATTCTCGAGGTGTTAAGCCATCTCCAAACTCTAGATACCAATAACTTGCCGCCGTTACCGGGCGTTTCTGACAGTTTTTGGCCAATAAATAATAAATCGGTAACTGCAATGACTCTGCTTTCTCTTCATTCCGACTGGTTTTGAAATCAATAATGTGGACTGAATCCGTTTCTGGCAGATACTCCAACCAATCCAGTTTGCCACATAAAATTAATTCATCGGTTTCTGAAAGCCAATAGTAGGGCAGCTCGGCTTTTAACTTTACTGCTAGCTTTGTCAAAGGTCCTGGGTTTTCCATAACCTTAGTCAGCATAGCTTCACCCCGCTGAAAGTATCGTTCTTCTTGTTCTTGACTGGAAAAACCACCTTTTAAGCCACTGATCTTGGGCCACCGCTCTTTTAAGGTGACTAATAATGATTGCTTAAATCGCTGATCCGTTGGCAATTGGGACAACCCCTCGATGATTTCGTGAATGATTGACCCCAAGGCTAAAGCTGGCGTCATCTGTTGGATTTTGTGTCGGGTTTGGGGGTCTTTGTAAAGATTTTTTAAATAATAAGCGCGAGGGCAAGCCTGGAAATCACTGATAGAACTATGAGATAACCAGACAGCTTGAAATTTATCAGGAGGCATACGTGAGTTCAGTATACTAGAAAAGCAGAAGAAAACACGAACCGATTTTTATTCAATTAACCCAGCTTGCTGACGCAAAAGATCTAACTCAGTGGGATTCAAGGCCCGATACTCTCCAGGCTGTAATCCTCCCAAACTCACTGGCCCAAACTGGATGCGTTTGAGTTTTAAAACTTCAAGTTCTACATGAGGCAACATCCGGCGAATCTGGCGATTTTTGCCTTCACGCAACGTCATTAAAAATGACCAGCGTCGCGTATCAATTGGGGTTGCCTCAATCTCACAGGGGGCAGTAACGCCATCTTTTAATCGCACGCCTCGACGTAACATTTCCAATTTTCGTGGCGTCACTTCACCACTAATCCAAACCAGATACGTTTTTGGTAAATGAAAGCTGGGATGCGTGACTCGTTGAGCCAGCTCGCCATCATTAGTGACTAAGATTAAACCTTCAGAAGCTTGGTCAAGTCTGCCTACTGGGTACAATCGCGCCTTTTGGTTTTTAAAATATTTTAAAACTGTAGGACGATTCTCTGGGTCCGTCACTGAAGACACCACTCCCACTGGTTTATACAAAGCAAAGTATTTTAAGGCTACTGTGTCAGGAGTTTCTAATACTGGCTTGCCCTTCACAGTAATGACATCTTTGCCTGGTACAACCATTTGACCTAAGGTAGCTACCTGGCCATTAACCTGAATTTGCCCATCAGCTACCAGCGCATCGATCTTGCGTCGGGCGGCCACACCTAGAGCAGCTAAATATTTATTGATGCGCTCGGCACCAGCAGCTTTCACCATAGTTACATTATATGCTGAACTAAACTGTTAAACCTAATGTCTTAGCTGCAGTGGTTAATGCCGTAGCAAATGTCTGCAAATCACTCGCAGTGTGTGCGGCACTAATCTGAACTCTGATTTCATCTCTACCTGCTGGCACCACGGGATAGTTAATACTAGTCACCAAAAATCCGGCTGCAAAGAGAGCTTCCTTCAAAGCCTTCGTTTTGGCAGGATCGCCCACCAGTACGGGTTGAATCGCATGCGTTGATTGCACCGCAAACTTCAAACCAGCTTGTTGCATTAACTCAGCAAAATGAACCAAATTCTCACGAGATTTTTGGAGCAACGCTTGACCAGCTGTCTCGGTTAAGAGTTTCACAGCTGTCAAGGCAGCCCCCGCCGTACCTGGAGAAATTGAGTTGGAATAAATGTATGTCGCACAAGACTCTCTGAGGTAATCAATCACCGCTTGATCAGCCACCACATACCCACCATCAGCCCCAAAAGCTTTACCAAAAGTTCCCACTAAAACATCAGCTTTGGCTCCGGTAGCTTCTTCTACTCCTCGACCTGTCTGACCGAAAACCCCCACTCCATGGCAATCATCCACAATCACTAGCACGCCACTCGGAAATTGTGGATCAAATTCATCAGTTACCGCTCTCAAGGCCTTTAAATCTTGATACTCTCCCAACATACTGAAAATACCATCAGTTACTAACACCACACGATCAAATTTTCCCACATTTTCAGTCAATACACGGCGTAAATCAGTGAGATCTAAATGTTTAAATACTGCCCGTTGAACCGATGGCAAATTAGCCACCCGAATACCCTCGATAATACTGCGATGGTTTAATTCATCTGATAGCACCAAAACATTATCTTGTACTAAAGAATCTTTACTCTGTCCCTTAATTAAGGATGAAATGACTGCCAAATTAGCAGCAAAAGCCGATGAGAACACCATTGCTGCAGCTCGACCATGGAACTGGGCTACTGCTTTTTCCAGCTCACTATAAATTCCCAAACTACCTGAAATAAACCTGACTGCCCCAGGCCCCGCTCCATATTTTTCTGCGGCAGCCGCTTCACCAGCTTTCACTACTGGATGGTGACGTAACCCCAAATAGTCATTGGAGTTAAAAATTTGATAAGCCTTACCTTCAATAACAGCCTTTGGGGCGGCGCTGTCGCTAAACTCAAAACCTTCAATCACTAGCTCATGACGCTTAGAAGTCAACGTTTGTAAAAACTGTTGCGTGCTCATAAAAAGGCTCCTTTTTCTAACTGGTTTCTAGCTGTAATGTTTGGGTCAGCATGTCAAAAAGTTTTTGGATTGTGGCCTCATTTTGATCAGTATTTTCAAAAATCTCCAAATGACCAAATCTTTCTCTGCTAATAGCCGCTTCAATCAAGGCTTGTTTTCGCGCCGTAGTGGCTTGAGCAGATAAACGCTCAGAAATCTGTAGGTCACTCAACCCACGCATTTTTAAACGAGACTTTTGAAGTTCTCTTGGGGCGGTCACTAAGACTACCTGATTGTTCACAAATGACAGTAAGTTATTTTCTGCCAATAAAGCCGCTGACAAAATAATCAGCCCTTGTTTGCCATAAGAAGCTCGACGTAAGCGAACTAATAGTGGAGCTCGCATTAATTCATTTAAAACCGCCAATTTATCTGGATCAGCAAAAACTTTTTCTGCTAACGCCGGTCGCGAAATGGCTCCTGAGTCGGTTTGAATTTCCGTGCCAAAGTGCTTGATCATTTCAGCCCGAATCGCTTGGTATTTTGGTTCCGATAATTGTTCCAAAATTTCGTGCCCCAGGGCATCAAGCTCGACATGATGGACGGGCAGGTCAACAGCTTTAGCTAAATCCATCAACTTTTCAGTGACATACGTTTTGCCCACCCCAATCTCACCAGTCACCCCCAAAAACACCTGATTAGATAAACGTTTTTCCAGCGCTTGCTTGACTACCAATGGCACATATTCATGAATTAGGCCTTGGCCTAGTTGTAGTTCTTTCACCGCACTGGAGCTAATTTGAGTCAGTTCAGACCGAGTAAATAAAAACACTGTTTCCAGATCAAGTTTTTGACCACCTCCCAGTAAATACAAGTTGCGCTCGTAATCAAAGTCTTTTGTGTCTCTAATTCCCCGTACTAAAACAGTGGCCCCCACTTCATACGCAAAATCCACCAACAAGCCTTCAAATGATTTCACTGTGACATTAGATATATGAGCCAAACTTTTTTCGGCCAATTCCGTCCGCTCAGTCAAATTGAACGTATAACTTTTGTTGAGATTAATCCCAATCGCTACCACGAGTTGATCAAATAACTTCGCGGCCCGCTCAATTACATCCAAATGCCCCTTGGTAATCGGGTCAGCGGATAATGCATAAACTGCCAATGACATGAAGCTAAACCGTTGTAGCGATAGTACTCTTCGAACTAGTCTCACCCGGTTTACTCACTGCATCCAATTGAGCTTTTAACTGAGTGTACAAAACATAGCCAGCTAAAGTACTCACTGGAATGGTAATGATCAAACCCAAACCAATTGCCAACAAACCTACTAAATTCAGCAAAATCAGCACCCAGCCAAAACCAAACAACTGCCATTTAATGCCTTGAGTCAGCTTGTCACTAACTGCCATAGCTTCAGAAAAACTGAGCTTGTCGTCAACTAAAGCATAAGGTGCAAACATGTATTTCAAAGCCCAAATGATACCGGGCACAATCAACAGTAAAAAACCGAAACCAACAATCAATCCCGTTACTAGGCTCAAAATAAAATACTGCCACAGATGTTGCACTCCAGCAGTGAAAATTTCTGAAATCTCCGCCTGTTGGTTTCTGACTACCTTCAAGATGACTTTCATCGCTCCCACCCCGATCAAAAGGCTCAAAACCTGAGCCGCGAGCATACTTAAAGCCGTCAAAATCCCTTTTTCATCTGTCAAAGCCACTCGAATCACTTCTATCACCAGACTAACTCCAAAAATCGAAGCCCAAAGACCTAGTAAGAAAACCCATTTTTGTTTCAAGATTTTCCAAGCCTCACTCAAAACTTGACTGGTTGAAAATTGTAGAGAAGTACTAGACATGTCTCACCTTATAACGCGGTTTTTATTATGTAATGCGTTGAATGATTATACCGCCATTTGACTCATCCCTGAAAGGGATAGCCCATTGACCTGCTGTTTCAGTAGCCTATGATAGAATCCATTCTGTATAAAAATTATCGAGACTATGTCACAAAATCCTCCTGAGGATCCCGTTAATATAAAGAAGCACGAAAAAGTTATCTACATCTCCAATCTTTCTGAAGATGTCTGGCCCTTCATTCAGGCCATTACCAACCTCAATGAACGCGCTCACGAGATAGACGAAAACGCCAACTTAGCAGATCGAGAGTTATTCGGCGCCGTCGACGAAACAGACCTGGTTTTTATCACTCCAAAACCTTTTGATCCCAAATTTTTGGAATATTACCAAGACTTGATGGGTGTCCGGAAATTGGAGGTTTTGAGCCCACGGACTCACAGTGGCCAGACCTGTACTGACATTATTGAAGATCAAGAACTCTTCGAAAAAATTGTTTCTATCGCTAATGGCGTTAAAAAACTCACGTTGTTGAGTTACTCCACGTCATTTCAGTTTTTGAAACTGGCCGATATGCTGCGGGCTCGGGGTATCACGGTGTACACTCCAGAAGCCCCTGAAGAAGAAGATGCCTGGACCGTAAACTTTTATGGTAGTAAATCTGGTATTCGTCAACTGGGTCAAAAAAGTGTTGCTGAAGAGCCAGACTTTATGATGGCAGATGGCTTGGTTTGCGCTGGCATTATTGATGCTGCCAGAATTGCTGCCAAAAAATATCTCAAAGAAGATGGTGTAGTTATCAAAACTAATAAAGGCCACTCTGGAGCCGGGGTTTTAATTTTCCGTGAAGGTGAACTGCCCAGCGAATATCACGAGTGTGAGAAAGCCATTCTAGAAATCCTGAAGAAAGATGAATATTGGGACCGCTTCCCCATTGTGATTGAAGATTTAATCAATGTGAACTTAGCTGTCGGTGGTGGTTTTCCTAACGTTGAATTTAAGATTCGCAAATCTGGCGAAATTGAGGTTTTATACTTCTGTGGGTTACGCGTCGATAAAAATGGCGTCTTCCACGGTGTGGAAATGCACGAAGATGTTTTGAATGATCGCGTAGAAGCTCGAGTCACTGATATGGGTTTCTTTGTGGGTGAACAATATGCCCGTGATGGCTATCGCGGTTATTATGATGTAGATCTGGTTTCGGCCAAAAACGGCGACATTTACGTTTCAGAATCTAACACTCGTCGCACTGGTGGCACTCACGTATTCAAGACTGCTCAAAAATTAATTGGCAAAGATTTCATGTCTGATTCCTACACTTTGTCAGACAATAACTATGCTTTGCCAAAGGGGATTAAACCTAGTTTTGAAAAAGTGCTAGAGGTTTTGAGTCCGGTATTGTTCAACAAAAAAACTCGCGAAGGTGTAGTAATCACTGCCGCCAACTTACTAAAACAAGGCAGTTTGGCGTACATCGTGTTTGGTCACAATAAGAAACGCTCTCTAGAAATAGAAGAGCAGATGTTCGCTCTGTTACAGTCGCTCTAGGATTCCAGAAACTGCTTGATGATCGCTCAATCCTCGATGTAACTGGACTTCACTAACCTGATATCCAGGTTTGGTAAACAAATAATCCACCATTAATTCTAATTCTGGATGTCTGTGAAACTCACTATCTAAACTCGTCGTAACTTCAGGGGGGATATTGTCTTGAAATTCTTGGATGAGTTTTTGGTACAGCTCATTCCCTCGTGGCACATTAAAGTCGCCACACAGTAAACCAGTTTGAATCTGGTCATGATAAATCTGCAACAATACCTTTAAACTTTCCCACTGAGGCAAACACGGTTTTCCATCTGGCGACCACGTAAAATGCGTCGTTGAGATCCGAAAAGTTTGTTCAGCTTTTTTGATGTCGGCCCATAAAACTGGTCGATTTGGGGTATTGGAATCTCGATCGTTAATGAGTGGAATATTTGCCTGGTGACCAAAGTAATACGCTTTTTCTGTCTCAGTAATCGGAAAAATACTCAGAATCGCAATGCCATACTCTCCTAAAGCTGCAAACCCAAAATCATTAGGTCTATCAATAATCAAAGTGGGAGCAAATTCGACACTCACCTTTTGACCCAAACAAGCTGCAAATCCAGGTAAATCTACTTTAAAGACCTCTTGCAAGCAAACTACTTCAGGTTTGTGTTGTGTCAAAAATGTTTGGACTCGCTCAACATGTTTGTGACCTTCAACATTTAATGTCAAAACTTTTAAGTTTGTTGCCATACGTAAATTTTAGCGCACTGCAAATTCTTGAGTTAGCAACGCTCGCTTTAACCGAGATCCCAGGCCATAGCCACCAAGATTCCGCCAAGATTGCGGCACAAATCCTGTCGCCACTACTCTGTGACATGGCACAATAAATGGCCAGGGATTATCGCCACAGGCATTTGCCACTGCCCGATAGGATCGAGGATTTTTAATCAGCATAGCAATATGTCCATAACTTTTGGTTTCTCCAACATTAAGCAAATTAATTTCCTGCCAAACTTTTTGCTGAAAAGGTGAGCCAAAATGCTGCCACTGAGTCTCCAACCAAACCGATACAGCCACTCGCAGTGGTTCTGCAGCCAAAACTTGGTCATGAACCAAAAAATCTAGCCACTGCCAATAGGCTAATAATACCCAAAAACTTTGCATGTTCTTAGAATAACATGTAAATGAAGGGGCTCACTGGCGAAGTACTTGAAAACAGCACCAAGACACCAAAAATCGTAAATACCACTAGAGGTGGGATCAACCACCAATTTTTATTTGCCCAGATAAACTCCCAAAGTTCTTGCCACATATTAGCCTCCTTTACGTTTTTTAGTTTTGGTTTTGGCTACTACATAGTGTCCTAAAACAAGGTAATCAATGTCAGTATGTAAGAAACACTGAATGGCATCAGTTGGCGTACAGACAATCGGTTCACCTCGCACGTTAAAAGAGGTATTAATAATGATGGGCACTTTAGTTTGTTGTTGATACTTCTTAATCAAATCATAGTACAAGGGATTATCTTGCCTGGCTAAAGTCTGCAATCGACCACTGCCATCCACATGCACTACAG
>WBZO01005795.1_pt1 | contig 12336 bp, 10 predicted proteins | sample 5204261 | NCBI WGS metagenome assembly WBZO01 (sample SAMN12412400, study PRJNA552823) | activated sludge metagenome | isolation source: activated sludge from anammox sidestream of wastewater treatment plant... | place: USA: North Carolina | collected 2017-09 | reverse complement strand
CGGCGCCGCGTCGTGGCAGACGTTCACCCGGGTCGTTTTCCCGTTGAGCTGGCCGGGTATCCTGGCCGGCTTCCTGATGTGTTTCGGCTGGAATTTGGGCGTCTATGTCGTACCCATCCTCCTCGGCGGCACCCCGCAGCAGCGGGTGCTTTCGCTGACTCTGCAGCAAAAAGCGATGAGCCAGTTCGATTACGGATTGGCCTCGGCCATGGGCGTGGTGCTGATGGTGCTCGCCTTTTCGGTGACCTGGATTTCGCTGAGATTTTCGCGTGGAGCATTGGGTGCATGAACGAGACGGTTCGGACCCAGCTCCCAGCGAGTCTTGCGGATACCCGGCAACGGCGCGGCCGCTCGCTTGGCTCGTTGGTGCGCAGCGGGCTTCAACATGCCTATATCTGGTTTTGGCTGATCATCTTCCTCGTGCCCTTTCTGGCGACGGCCGCCTATTCGTTCGAATCGCCGCAGGGCGGGTATTCGCTCGAAGCGTATAACTTCGTCAAGGGCGCGTTTCTCGGCAATCTGCTCTATTCCCTGCAACTCACCGTCATGGCCATCGCCGGCAATCTCATCATTTCGATACCGGCGGCCTATGCCATCGTTCGCCATGATGTTCCTGGCAAGCGGTTGATCCTTTCGACCCTGAATGTGTCGCTTTATGCGCCGGCGGCGGTGATGGGCCTGAGTTTGCTCATTACCTATGCGTATCTGCTCGATTTCCTGCCGCTCACGCATACCACCTGGGGGTTGCTGGCCGCGTATGTGGTCGGAACCTTCCCGCTGATGTTGTTGCCGATCATCGTGGCCTTGCGCGATATGCCCTTGCTCTACGAGGAAGCCGCCCGCACCCTGGGCGCCAATCGTTTCCAAAGCTTGTACCGAATCGAGCTGCCGTTGCTCGGGCCCGGTATCGGCGCCGGTATCCTGATGACCTTCGTCATCGTCTTCAACGAGTTTCTGGTCACCCTGTTCATCGCCGGGCCATCGAACCAGACCGCGGCGTTGCGCGTCTATGGGCTGACCCGGACGGCCGGATTCTCCCAATCGACCGCGGCCGCGGCGGCCACCATGCAACTGGTGTCGTTCGTGGTCGTGCTCGTCTTCTTCAAACTGGTTGGTTCACGCTATCTGAAAGGAACCTATTTTGCGTGACCTGTGCGGAGAATCGTATCGACAATGGAGTAAACAGTGTCGCGCGTTCAACTGATCGGGATCGAAAAGCGCTACGGCGACACGGTGGCGGTGGCCGGGTTCGATGCGGACATCGCTGATGGCGAGTTCGTGACGTTGCTCGGACCGTCTGGTTGTGGCAAGACCACGCTCTTGCGGATGGTGGCCGGATTGGTCGAACCGACCGCGGGGCATATTCTCTTCGACGATCAGGTTGTCGATGTGGTCCCGACGCACAAGCGGAATGTGGGGCTCGCGTTCCAGAGTCATGCGCTCTTTCCGCATATGTCGGTCGCGAAAAACATCGCCTTTGGGCTGCAAATGAAAAAGATGCCCAAAGCGCAAATCCAGCAACGGGTCGACGAGATGCTCGACATGATCGAAATGACCGGTTTCGGCGATCGTATGCCCGGCCAGCTTTCGGGCGGGCAACAACAACGGGTGGCGCTGGCCCGGATGCTGGCCACCGATCCGCGGGTGTTGCTCTTCGACGAACCGCTTTCCGCGCTCGATCGCAATCTGCGCGACACGCTGAAGTATTCGATTCTGGATCTGCAACGGCGCACCAAAAAGACGGCGATCTATGTCACCCACGATCAGTCGGAAGCGTTTGCCATCTCCGACCGAATTTTCGTCATGAACAAGGGGCGCGTGGAACAGGCAGCCGATCAGCTCGATATCTATCTGCGGCCTGCGACCGAGTTCGTCGCCAATTTCGTGGGCGATAACAACGCCATTCCCGCTACGATCGAATCGATCGCTGTCGATGCCGATGGAGTGCGGACCGCCCGCGTGAAAGCTGGCGCGGTCGAGCTGAGCGGGTTCGCCCCAGAATCGCTGGCGGTAGGTGACCGGGTGCTGGCATTCGTGCGGCCGGAAAATATCGAGGTGGTGGGCGCCAATACCCGCCGCGAAGGGGATGGGTTGGTCAGCGGAACGGTCGAACAGATCGTCTTCGAGGGGCCGACCGTGCGCTTGACGGTCGATGTCGACGGGGTGCCGGTGAACGTCTCGGCCAGCGGCGTGGAGCGGTTGACCCTGCTGGACAAGGGAGACAAACAGGTCACGCTGCGCTTGCAGGACGTTTCGCTGGTCAAGCAATAGGACGAGCGTTCGCGACTCGCCCGATGGGCGTTTCCCGGGCCCGATCGATGGACCACCCGCTACGCCGGTATGCGCCCGTTGTAAACGGGACAGATGAGTTGACGCTATTCGCGGGGCGCGAGTGGGATGGACGTCGTCACCTTCATGGCCAGCTCCGGAACATGAGGTTAATTGTTCAGTGAACGCAAATGGGGCGGCGTCATTGCCGCCCCATTCCTCATGCTTCTCAAGACGCAGGGCTCAGGGCCCAGGACCCTAAATATGGATCGCGTGACCGAGCCAGTCGTGCGCGGCTTCGCCAATGACCTCGGACACGGTCGGATGTGGATGCACCGCGATCGCCAGTTCTTCCGGGGTGCTCTCCAGCAAGCGGGCGACACCGCCTTCGGCGATGATCTCGGTCGCATGCGGTCCGATGATATGGAGACCGAGCAGATCCTTGGTATCGGCATCCGCCACGATCTTGGCGAAACCATCGGTGTGTCCCTCGATGGTGGCCTTGGCATTCGGTTTCATCGGGAATTTGCCGACCTTGACGTTATACCCGCGTTCCTGAGCAGTCTTTTCCGAGAGCCCGACACTGCCGATCTCCGGTTCGCAATAGGTGCAGGAGGGCACATTCATCTCTTCGTTCAGCGGGAAGGGATTCAGCCCCATGATGTGCTCGACCGCGATGATGCCGTGGTGCATGGCGGTGTGCGCGAGTAGCTGCTTGCCGTTGACATCGCCGATGGCATAGATATGCGGGATCTTCGTTTGCTGCATGTCGTTGACCGGGATATAGGATTTCTTCGTTTCGATCCCGAGCTTTTCGAGACCGATATTTTCGATGTTCCCTTGCCGCCCGATCGCAACCAGCAGGGTTTCGCCTTCGACGACGCTTTCCTTCCCCTTGGCGTCCTTGACCCGAACCTTGAAGCCGTCTTTGGTCTGCTCGAAATCGTCGGCCGTGGGTCGGGCGCCCTGAATGACCGGGAGTTTCTGCCGCTGGAACGAGCGGGCGAGCTGGGTGGAAACCTCCTGGTCTTCCTGCGGGACGATATTGCCGATCAGGGTCGTGGGCGTGCCGTAGCGATGATAGACGGAGGCCCATTCCACCCCGGTGGCGCCACCGCCGCGCACGATGAAGCTCTTCGGCAACTTCTCCAGCACGACCGCGTGGTCGGAATTGATGACGTGCTTGCCGTCATAGGGAATACCGTCGATCGGGCGGGGGCGGGAGCCGGTGTTGATGATGATGTTCTTGCCGCGCAGGCTGAACGGCGCGCTGCCGTCCTTCGGCTTGACACCGACCGTGTGGTCGTCGAGCAGCTCGCCGCGGCCCATGAACACGGGGATCTTGTATTTCTTGTCGAAGAGGAAGAGCAAGCCCTTGTATTGGCTTTCGACGACCTTGAGTGAGCGGTTCAGCGCGCCGTCGTAGTCGAACTCGATATCGCCCTTGACATGCACACCGAATTCGGCCGCGTTCTTGACCTGATCGTAGACATCGGCGGACTTGAGAAAGGCTTTGGTGGGAATGCAGCCGCGGTGCAGACAAGTGCCGCCCAGGATGAGCTCTTCGACCACGCCAACTTTCAAGCCGAGTTGAGCGGCGCGGATCGCGGCTACATAACCGCCCGTGCCGCCACCGAGAATGACCAGATCGAATTCATGGGTTGCCGACGATACGTCCGCCATAGGTGAGGATGATCCCTTCACTTGGTAGCTGCGCGCATCCCGGATGCACCCGCAGCACGTCGCCCCGAAAAGGCGATACTTCCGACGCGATAAGTATATCCGGGTCGATCCAGGCAGCCTGGACCCCGGGTCGCACATCCATATACGAGTGGAGGAGACGAAACGTCGATGCCGGAACAACGCCCTGAACTCTACGATGCCGTACGGGAACTCAGCGAGCTCCCCGGACCAACCGGTCATGAAGATGCCGTGCAGGACTGGATCGCCGAGCGCTGGGGCCGATTTGCGAAGGTGGAGCGGACCCGCGTCGACAATGTGATTGCTACTGTGGGTGGTTCGGGACGGCGGCTGCTCATCATGGGTCATGCCGACGAAATCTGTTTCATGGTCAAGAGCGTCAGCGACGATGGCTTTCTGCATCTTTGGCCCTATTACGGCGATACCCGCGGTTATCCGCCTCGCTGGGTCATGCCGCTCAATCAGCCAGCGCTGGTTTTGACCGAAAATGGTTCCGTACCCGGGTTCTTCGCGACGACAAGCGGACACGTCTTGCAGAAACGGGACGAATCGGCCCGCTGGGAATGGAATGAATGGTTTGTCGATCTCGGGCTTTCTTCACGAGCCGAGGCCGAAGCGCTCGATATCTTTCCCGGTTGCCGGGTGATCTGGAATCCCAAGGTCCAGCGCTATGGCGATCATCACATCACCGGCAAGGCGATGGACGATCGCGCCGCGCTGGCGATTGCGACCATCGCCGGAGAGGAACTGGCGAAACGGAACGATCTGGCCTACGAGGTTTGCCTGGCGTCCACGGTGCAGGAAGAAAACGGGTTGATCGGCGCACAGAGCATTGCCGACTCGCTCGATGTCGATCTCTGCCTGAATCTCGATGTTGGGTTGGTCGGAGATCATCCAGGGCCGGACGTCAAGGACTTTCCGAACAAGATGGGGCTGGGGCCAGCCGTGGTCTATCAGGACGCGTCGACCCATTATTCCCGCAAGCTTTCCGATCGTATTCTGAAGATCGGCAAGGCGCACGAGATACCGGTGCAACGGGCGATCTACCAGCAATATGGCAGCGATGGCGCGGCGCTGGTCCGGCGCGGTTCGGAGGTCGCTCTGCTCACCTATCCCACGCGCTATACGCATTCGCCGGTCGAAACGGTGGACGAGCGCGATCTCAACTGGTTGGTCGATTTGATCGTGGCATTCGCGACGACGCAGAACTGACGCACCGTCGACAACTCGAATCGGGCCGAGCCTACGTCGTGGGACAGGGTGATCCTGGCGTTCGATGCTGTTCGGAAGCGGGCTGGAGTGGGGCTGGGATTTCCGGCTCGCGTATCGTCCATTCCTCGACCGATGAGGAATTTGCGCTGCCTCGCGATTCGAGTGGAGGACGCATGCCAGCCGGATCGGGTAAGGTACCGAGTTGGCGCGCAAGGTGCCGCCGAACGGAAACGGCATGAATAACCATGCCAATGCATCGAGGAGCATCATCTTTTGGATAGGACATTGTCTCGCCGGACCCTGTTGGCAACCGCTGGAATTGGAGTGCTGAGCGCTACCGCATTTCCCGTGTTTGCCACTCGCGCCCAGGAGTCGGCGCAGTCGCACTCCTTTCCGAACAGCAACGAGCTGATCTGGGTCGCTCCCTGGACAAAACAGGAAGAGCAAGCGGTTGCGGAGATCCTGCCCGACTCGATCGGACTACAGGGTGGCAACCAGGGAGAACTCATCGTCGGATATTACGCAGCCTCGACAGACGCCGATACTGCCGCGAACGCATTTCTCTCGTTGCTCCTGGACGATACGTCCCAAGCCGTGAGTGTCGCCGGTGGCGGAACGACGAGCACGACCGGAGAGGCGCCGTTGCAATCGGAGTATCGCGTTTACCACCTGACCGCGGATGGTCAGAACCTGGGGTTGTTTGTCCAGCTCGATGATGGTCTGGGGCTGACCGTTTTCCTCGCTCCGGTCAGTAACTTTGCATCGGAGATGACCTCGGCGCACGATTCGGTCACGCTGAATGGAACCGGGATATTGGAGGGTGTCGATGGCGCCGCGCTCCAGCTGCAGTTGGAAGCCCTCGCTGATTCCGCCGCGTGGGAAGGTGAATATACCGACGAGTCCGGCGTTGTCCATGTGCAGTGGCGAAACGGTTGGACGATCGTGTCGCAGGACGAGTTTGGGATCGAGCTCACCAATCCGGTGCAGTCCATCATCGTTGGCACGCAACGCGTGTCGTTCGATGGACGGAACTGGCAGCAGGCGGCGGAGTCACTGTTCAGTCTCTATACCGAGGATCAGGGACCGGCCGTCACTGCTTCGGAGCTGGTTGTAACCGACAGCAGCATCTCGTTCGTTACCGATGGCCAATACGGTCCACGTATGGTCCAGGCGATTCCTTCGGATAACCCCGAGCTGTTCGTGCAGATGCTTGCCATTGAATTCGACCCGGCCCAAGCCGCGGCGCTCCTGGATGACGTGCGTGGGTCGATGCTGGTCAATGGCAATCCTCCGCTGCAAGGGCTGGACCAGCTCATCAGCATCCTGGCCAGCTAATCATCGATAGATGGAAAAACAATCCCCAGGGGCGATTGCTCCTGGGGATTTCCCATCTCTGGGATGCTCGGATCCTGGAACCGGTGTCACGTGTTGTAGACGAGGAACCCGCGGATCAGATCGAAGAGTGCATCCGGCTCGTCGTAAATGACTTCATGGCTGCTGCGCTCGAAGATGCGCAGATCGGCCTGAGGAATCAGCGAGGCGATTTCCTCGGAAAATTCCGGCGCGCAAATCCAGTCGTGCTTTCCAGCGACCACGAGGGTCGGACAGGTAATGCGGTGGAGTTGGTCGCGCACGTCGTAGGTGCGCAGGAATCCGCTGAACCCCTCGTTGATCGCATCGATCGAATAGATGCCGCGTTCGAGACCGTCTTTGGGCATATCGGGTTTGTATGAATATGAGTACATGGGTTCCATGACGTCGAAGTAATGGATGAGTTCCTCTTCGGTCTGGAAGTTCCCAGCCCAGAGTGCTTCGCACACCTGTTTTTGTTCAGGGGTGCCCCGCTCGGCCAACAGTTCTTTGGCGCGGTCGAGTGTTCCGGCGTGAGCGGCAGTCACCAGCGCGATCAGATGAGAAACGTTTTGCGGATAGCGGGCAGCGTACGAGAGCGCCACCATACCACCATAGGACGCGCCAAGCACCACGATCTTGTCGAGTCCCAGGTACTGGCGGAGCGCCTCCACGTCTTCGATATTGTTTTCGAGAGTATAGGTGGATCGGTCGCCCCGGGCCGAGCGCCCCTGCCCACGATGGTCGATATAGACGAGCTGCATTCTGTCGGTCAGCGGATCGAGACCCGGTTTGTAATAACTGTGATCACCACCGGGACCACCGTGTAACACGAATGCGACCGGACGTTCGACCATGCGGGGACCATCGGGCACGAGTCCGGCGCCATCGATATCGAACCAGATTTCGGTATCCCGGATTCGGGCTTTCACAACATTCTCCTGCACTGCGAATAACGAAAATCAATGGGAACCCATACGGGGATCGAGCGCATCGCGCAGTCCGTCGCCGACGAGATTGGCGCCGAGCACGGTGACCGTGATTGCCAGACCGGGAAAGGCCATGATCCACCAGGCGCTGCGCATATAGGGGCGGCCATCGGAGAGCATGATCCCCCATTCTGGAGTCGGCGGGCTGGCGCCCACGCCCAGGAACGAGAGCGCCGCACCGACCAGAATGGCGGTGGCAACCCCCAGACTGGCCAGCACGAGGATGGCGGCCAGCGTATTGGGCAGAATGTGCCGGGTGATCAGACGCAGTTCGTTCGCGCCGGAAGCGCGCGCTGCCTCGACATAGGTCGTTTCCTTGATCTGCAAGACGCTCGATCGCACGATCCGCGCGAAACTCGGTATCCAGGCGACACCGACCGCGATCATGGCGTTGTAGAGTCCCGGTCCCAGCGTCGCGGCAACGGTCAATGCCAGGAGAATGCCCGGCAACGCCATCAGCGCATCGATCAACCGCATGAAAAACCCGTCGATGATACCGCCGTACGTTCCGGCGATCACCCCGATGAGCGTGCCAGTCGAGGCGGCGATCGCGACGGCGATGAATCCCATCTGGAGCGAAATCCGCGCGCCGAATGCGACCCGGCTGAACACGTCGCGCCCGAGATTATCGGTCCCCATCAGATGGGTGCGGGATGGCGGTTTCATGACATCCCGCGAAATCTTGATCGGATCGTACGGAGCGATTACGGGCGCCAGCAATGCGAGCAGGATCAGAAGAGCGATGATCGACAACCCGAGCACGGCGCTCCTGTGATGCACCAGCCGCCAAAGCGCCGAGCGGGATTTGCGCGGTCCGACCGATCCCAAATGCGCCGATGTTTCCATGACCGAGATTGTTGACGTGGCGTTGGCGGTTGCCTGACCCATGAAAAACCGTGTGCTCCCCGGACGCGGCGCCGCGCTAATACCGGATACGCGGATCGACGAATCCGTACGAGATATCGGTGATCAGATTGACGACGAGATAGATGACCGCCGTGAGCAGAACCGCGCCCTGCACCAATGGAAAATCCTTATTGAGGATGCCTTCGACGATCAGTCGGCCGATCCCTGGACGCGCGAAGATCGTTTCCACGATGACCGCGCCGGACAGGAGATAACCGAAATTCAATCCGAGCAGCGTGATCGATGGCAGAAGCGCATTGCGCAAGGCATGACCGGTAAGCACGGTACGTTCGCGAAGACCTTTGGCGCGCGCAGTCCGCACATAGTCGTCCCGCAGCACCTCCACCATATTCGCGCGCACCAACCGGGCGATGAGTGCGATTTCCTCGACCGCCAGCACGGTTACCGGCAATACGAGCGACCGGATCCCCTGGGTGCCAGTGGCGGGTAGCCATCCGAGCGAAATTGCGAATACGAAGATCAGCAACAAGGCGAGCCAGAATCCGGGGATGGATACTCCAAGCAGACTCACGACCATGGCCAGACTATCGATCCAGGAATTCTGGTGGGTCGCCGCTATGATCCCGAGCACGAACCCGAGTGTGGTAGCGACGACGAGTGCGAGCACGGTGATTTCGAGTGTGCGTGGAAAGCGGTCGAAGAATTCCTGCACGACCGGTTGCTGGGTGCGGATCGACTTCAGATTCCCGGTCACCAAATCCGAGACGAAGTGCACATATTGCACGGGCAGCGGGTCGTTCAGTCCCAGTTGGTTGCGAACGCTTTCGACTTCTTCGGCGGACGCGCCGGATTTGCCCATCATCAACCGCACCGGATCGCCGGGCGTGAGATGGATCATCAAGAAAACGACGATTGAAACGAGGAAGAGGACGGGCATCATGGTCACGATGCGCCGCAGCGCAAAGCGTATGATCATTCGGCTACCCGCCCTGCTTCCCGATTACCGCTAGGAACTCACCGTCACATCGTAGAGCCAGAGATAGTTGCGGAAATCCTGCTTCACGTCGTTGTAGCGGCTCTGATACGCAATGGCCGCGCCTGGGTTGCCATAGAGCGGCACGATCAGCGCATTCTCCATGATATGCGCCTGCACCTTGGCGTAGATTTCCGTCCGCTTTTCTTCGTCGACGGTGGCCTCGCCATCCACGAGCAACTGGTCGAGCTCCTCGTTACCCCATTTGCTCCAGTTGTAACCGCCATCGATGTTCTTGCTCAGGAACAGGTTGTTGAGCACGACGGGATCGCTGCTGACCCAGGAATTGTCGTAGAGATTGACTTCGCTATTGTTGATCGCGTCGTCGGCTGCCGCACCATCCATCGGGATGAGCACAAGTTCGATACCGACCTCTTTCCAGATCCCCTGCGATAGCTCATCGAACGGCGTGGTGAAGTCCGTGGCGGGCAGGGAGACCGACAGGCGCTGGCCGTCCTTTTCGCGAATGCCGTCCTTGCCTTCCGTCCAACCAGCTTCGTCGAGCATCTGCTTTGCTCGTTCGGGATCGTAGGGATAGAGCTCTTCTACGGCAGGCGAGTAGTACGGGGTGGTTTCCCAAAGCGGACCGTAGGCCGGACGCGTTTGCCCGAACATGCCGATCTGCACGATCAATTCCCGGTCCAGCGCGATGTTCAGCGCTTGCCGTACGATGAGGTCGTCGGTGGGCGCCTTGGTCGTATCGCAGAACAACGTTTCCGGCAGTCCTGGATTCAACGGGACATTGGTAAGAAAACTCGGATTCTCACTCAACCGGGGAATCTCGTTGAGCAGCGGAGTCTGGATGAGATTGGCGTCTCCTGCCTCGAGTGCGGCGAGCCGGGTCGAATTGTCCAGATAAAAGCGGAAGGTGATCTTGTCGAGATATGCCGGGCCGGTGTGCGCGAAAACCGGTGACGCCCAGTTGTAGTCGTCATTGCGAACGAGCGAGATATGGTCGTTTTGCACCCATTCGACGAATTTCATGAACCCGGTGCCCACGGGGTTGCGCAGGAATGCCTCTCGGTCGGCCTGCACGGCGGTCGGGGAGGGGATGGCCAGAAACGCCTGACTGGCGCTATCCAGGAACGGCGCATAGGGAGCCGAAAAATGGACCGCGGCGGTGGTATCGTCGATGACCTCGGTATGGTCATACGGTCCGAGCAGACTCGATGCAAAACCAGAGCGCGTTTCTGGATCGACGATGTGATCGAACGCGAATTTTACCGCTTCCGCATTGAATGGGGTGCCGTCGTGGAAGGTCACGCCGGTTTTCAGTTTGAAGGTGTACACCGTGCCGTCTTCATTGATTTCCCACGATTCGGCCAGGCCGGGATAAAACGTGCCGTCGGTCCCGCGCCAGATGAGCGTGTCGAACACATTCATCATGACCCAGTGGGAAACGGCATAGGGAGTTACGGCCGGATCGAGATTGTCCATCTCATAGTTCAGGCCGACGATGATCTCTCCGCCAGGGGCGCCATCCTGGGCGGCGATGTGATCGACGAATAGCACTCCCGGCGCCAGTGGCGCGGCGAGTCCCGCTCCAGCGGCGAATTGCAGCAGCCGTCGCCGGGTCAGATGCGGGGATTCGGATCCATTCGCTCGATCCAACTTGGAAAGGTCGTTCGTCATGACTCGCTCCTCATTTCTCCGGTGAAATACTGGCTGGAGACGGTTCTCCCGATCCTCGTTGCCGGCCCGGCGATTCGGTTGACCCGATCGTTGTTCGACAAGCGACGGCCGACAGCGTTTTCGAAAGGTCCAATTGGCGCGCGATTCTATCATATTTCACCCGACTGGTAAGAATGTTGTTTTTCTACGTAAACACTGCGAGCGGTTGATCCGAATGTGCCGTTCCATTCCAGGCGAGTGTGCGGTTGCTCCGTCGTAATGCATATCGAAGACGAATGGCCGAGAGAGATTGGTATGCTGGAGTTTCATGAACGCACCCGCGGCCCGAATGTATGAACGGGCCGCTTCGTGGTGATTTGTCCGGTTCCCGATCCGTTTCCGCCCGTCTCCGATGTGAAGAGCGGAGCGTGGATCGTGAACGCGAGCCACCGGTATGTCAAGACTGAAAGGAATGATCGACATGGAATCCCCCGAATCGAATCGACCGGCGCTGGTCGGGTATGCGCGGATTTTCGGAGTGGATATTTCCCCTGAGGACACGGCGCTGGAGCCGAGCGTCCGTGAATTTCTGGGTTTTCTGGACGATATGAATGCGCTCGATCTGGCCGAAGTCCCGCCGGCAGCCGTCTACGATCCCGCCTGGCTGCGCATCGCCGGGGTGGAGCGATGACCTGGCTCGATGGCGATCCCGCCGATCTGACGATCTCCCAGGCCAGTGCCGCGCTCCGCTCGGGTCGATTGACCGCGGCCGAGTTGGTCGAAGCGACTCTCACCCGCGCCCAGCGGACCGAACCGGAATTGCACGCCTATGTGAAGCTGACCGGCGATGCCGCCCGGGCGACCGCGGAACAGCAGGACGACGATGCGCGCGGCGGGAGCTTTCACGGACCGCTGCACGGCATTCCGCTGGGTATCAAGGACATTTTCGATGTGGCCGGATTGCCGACCAAGTGCAACTCGAAATCGCGCAGCAGAGTGAAAGCCGCCCAGGAGGATTCGGCATCGGTCGCGATGTTGCGCCAGGCGGGCGGTATCGTCATCGGCAAAACGGTAACCCAGGAGTTCGCCGCCGGGGTGGTTAGCCCACCGGCCAGGAATCCGTGGGATCCCAGCCGGATTCCGGGGGGATCGTCGGGCGGATCGGCCGCGGCGGTGGCGGCCGGGTCGGCCATGGCGGCGATGGGTTCGGACACGGGCGGGAGTATCCGTATCCCGGCGTCGGTCTGTGGGACCGCGGGTCTGAAACCGACCTTCGGCGTGCTGAGCACGAAGGGCGTCTTTCCG
>WBZO01005794.1_pt1 | contig 12336 bp, 11 predicted proteins | sample 5204261 | NCBI WGS metagenome assembly WBZO01 (sample SAMN12412400, study PRJNA552823) | activated sludge metagenome | isolation source: activated sludge from anammox sidestream of wastewater treatment plant... | place: USA: North Carolina | collected 2017-09 | reverse complement strand
GTCGACCGAGCCGCTGGAGGGGTAACTTGTCGTCGCCGCTCGACCTCTTGCCGCCTTGACATCAAGACATCAAAACCATTATGCTTTGATGCATGCGGACCACCCTGACCATCGACGACGACGTGGCGGCTGAACTCGATCGCTTACAGCGTAGCTGCGACGTGAGCTTGAAGGAGCTTGTCAACGACGCATTGCGTCGCGGCTTGCGCGACCTCACCGCGCCGCCGAAGAAGCGCAAGCCATTCCGGACGCGATCTTTCAATATGGGCAAACAGCTCATCGACATCGACAACGTTGCTGAAGCGCTTGCCTACGCCGAAGGCGAAAATTTCAAGTGATTCTGCTTGATGTCAACTTGCTGGTCCATGCAAGCCGGGCAGAGGCAGAACAGCACAATCGTGCACGCGGCTGGCTCGACGAACAACTCGGTGGCCATGAGCGGGTCGGCCTGCCATGGGCGAGCGCGCTAGGCTTCCTGCGCCTTGCGACCAATGCCAGGGTGTTTGAAAACCCCCTGACGATGCAACTCGCCTGGCAGCAAGTCTCGATTTGGCTTGCGGCCGATGCCGTGTGGGTTCCGCAGCCGACAGAACGGCACGCGCGGGTGCTCGGTGATCTGCTCGCTCTGCCGGGAATCCACGGCAATCTCGTCCCCGACGCACATCTCGCGGCACTCGCCATCGAGCATGGCTTAACCCTATGCACAACCGACGGCGATTTCGCGCGCTTTCCGGGACTGCGTTATCTCAACCCGCTCGCCGCGTGAGTTCGGGACTTCATTTCGGCGCGGCTGCACACTAAGGACGTGCGCCGGCCCGGCACCGGATGACGGAGAAGCGGATCATGCTCGTCGGCGTCCTGAAAGAGATCAAGGACAACGAGTACCGCGTCGGGCTCGTGCCCTCGACGGTGCGCGAACTCACCGCCAACGATCACCGCGTGCTCGTCGAGACCGGTGCCGGCGTCGGCGCAGGGCTTGCGGACGCCGACTACGTTGCCGCGGGCGCCGAGATCGTAAAACATGCGGCCGAGGTTTACGCGCAGGCCGAACTGATCGTGAAGGTCAAGGAGCCGCTCAAAGACGAGCGCTCGAAGCTCAAGCCTGGGCAGGTGCTGTTTACCTATCTCCATCTCGCGCCCGATCCCGAACAGACCGAGGATCTGCTCGCTTCCGGCGTGATCGCCATCGCGTACGAGACCGTTACCAGCCCGCAAGGCACGTTGCCGCTGCTTACGCCGATGTCCGAAGTCGCCGGCCGGATGGCGCCGCATGTGGGGGCGCGTTGCCTCGAAAAGGAGAACGGCGGGCGCGGCGTCCTGCTTGCCGGCGTGCCGGGCGTTCCGCCGGCCGACGTGGTGGTCATCGGCGGCGGCGTCGCCGGCAGTCACGCGGCATTGATCTCGGCCGGCATGGGCGCCACCGTGACGGTGGTCGATCGCAACCCGGAGGCGCTGCGGCGGATTTCCAATCAACTCGGTTCGCAAGTGCGTACCGTCTTCTCAACCCGCGATGCCGTCGAGACGCTTTGCGGCCGCGCCGATCTCGTCATCGGCTCGGTGCTCGTGCCCGGCGCTGCCGCGCCCAAACTGATCTCAGCCGCAACCGTGAAGGCGATGAAGGCCGGCTCGGTCATCGTCGACATCGCCATCGACCAGGGCGGCTGCGCCGAGACCTCGCGGCCGACCACGCACTCGAAACCGACCTACGTGGTCGACGAGGTGGTGCATTATTGCGTGACCAACATGCCGGGCGCGGTTGCCCGCACTTCCACCTTTGCGCTCAACAATGTGACCCTGCCGTTCGTGCTGGCGCTCGCCGACAAGGGCTATCGCCGTGCGCTCGGCGAGGATGCGCACCTGCGCAACGGCCTCAACGTCTATCGCGGGGAGGTCACCTGCCGTGCGGTATCGGCCGCGCTGAAGCTCAAATACGTCCCGCCCGAGCAGGCGCTTCGGCTCTGACGAACCGCCGGGCCATCGAACAAAATCGAACGTCCGCGCGTTGAATTGGCGGGCGACGATGGTATTCGTGTGGCGACATGGCGTCCCCGATCGAACATTACGCGCTGATAGGCGATTGTGAGGCGGCTGCCCTGGTCGGTCGCGACGGGTCGATCGACTGGCTGTGCTGGCCGCGCTTCGATTCGGAAGCCTGCTTCGCCGCCCTCCTGGGTTCGGATGATCACGGCCGCTGGCGAATCGCCCCGCGCGACCCGCAAGCGCGCGTAACGCGGCGCTACCGCGGCAAGAGCCTGATCCTGGAAACACGCTTTGAGTGCGCCGAGGGCGCCGTGACGCTCGTCGATTTCATGCCTTTGCGCGGAACGTGTCCGAGCATCGTGCGTCTCGTGATCGGCGAGCGCGGCTGCGTGGCGATGTCAGCCGAGCTTGTCTTGCGCTTCGGTTATGGCGCGGTCGTGCCGTGGGTCACCATGCTCGAGGACAAGACATGGCGGGCGATCGCCGGACCTGACATGGTGGTGCTCCGTACGCCGGCCCATCTCGTGGGCCGCAATATGCGCACCAAGGCGGATTTCACCGTGTCGGCGGGCGAGACGGTGCCGTTCGCCATGACCTATGCGCCCTCGCACGTGCCGCTGCCGGATCCGCTCAATCTCGATGTGGCGATCGAGCAGACGGAAGGTTTCTGGAGGCAGTGGGCGGGGAAATGCAAATCCGCCGGGCCTTGGACCGACATCGTTGCGCGGTCGCTGATCACGCTCAAGGCGCTGACCTTTTGGCCGACCGGCGGAATTGTTGCCGCAGCGACAACGTCACTGCCCGAACGACTGGGCGGCGTGCGAAACTGGGACTACCGCTTCTGCTGGCTGCGCGACGCAACGTTCACGCTGCTCGTGCTGACCAACGCCGGTTACCTCGACGAGGCGCGGGCCTGGGGCGACTGGCTCGTGCGCGCCGTCGCCGGCAGCCCGCATCAAATCCAGGTGCTTTACGGTATCGCCGGCGAGCGGCGGATGACCGAATGGGAGTTGCCGTGGCTGCCTGGCTACGAGGGCGCCAAGCCGGTGCGGATCGGCAACAAGGCGCATGAGCAGTTTCAGCTCGACGTCTACGGCGAGGTCGTGGATGCGTTCTATCAGGCGCGCCACCGCGGTCTTGCGCGCAGCGAGGCGACGGCGGCGTTGCAGGTCGCGCTGCTCGAATATCTCGAGCAGGTGTGGCGAGAGCCGGACCAGAGCATCTGGGAGGTGCGCGGTGGCCGGCGCCAGTTCACCTATTCAAAGGTCATGGCCTGGGTGGCCTTTGATCGCGCCGTGAAGGGCTTCGAGGCGTTTGGAAGCGGTGATCCGCGGCGCGCGGAACGCTGGCGGCGGCTCGCGGCGGAGATCCATGACGACGTCTGCCGGCATGCTTTCGACCCGGAGTGTGGGAGCTTTGTTCAGTCGTATGGCAGCAAGAATCTGGACGCAAGCCTGCTGCTCATGCCGGTGGTCGGCTTCCTGCCGGCGGACGATCCGCGCATACGGGGCACGGTGGCGGCGATCGAGCGGGAGCTCATCGTCGACAGCCTGGTCATGCGTTACAACACCCACATGACGCCCGATGGACTGCCGCCGGAGGAGGGAGCCTTCCTGGCGTGCAGTTTCTGGCTGGTCGATGCCTATGTCATGCAAGGCCGATGGAATGATGCGCGGGCATTGTTCGAACGGTTGATTGCGCTCGCTAATGATGTCGGGCTGCTGAGCGAGGAATATGACCCACGGGCAGGGCGCCTGGTCGGCAACTTCCCGCAAGCCTTCACGCATGTGGCGCTGGTGAACAGCGCGTTCAACCTCGCGCGTGCCGCCAAGCCCGCAGAACGCGCCCTCGTCAAGGAAGGAAAGTTGGCCGGATAGAACGCCGCGCTGAACTTTCAATTGCCTGGGAGCGAATGGCCGCGACCGCTCAGCAGATCAGGCAGCTCTGGCACATGCGAGCCACCTCGTTGACCAGCGTATCGATCGAGGTGTGAATTTCCTTCACCAGGGTCTTGATGCGAGCTTCCTGGCAGATCGACTTGTCGGCTGTGATGCTTTTGTTGCGTTCATGCAGCTTCTTGCGGAACTGGACGACGACCTGCTGCAACGTCGCGGGTGTAATGCAGGCCTGCACTGCACCGATCACGCGCCGCTCGATATTGGACGGCTTTCCGCAGAAGGTCGCGAAGGATTCCATGCTCGCAAACCGCTCGACCCGCTGCCAGAGCGTCTGCTGCTGCTCGCTGGTGAGCATCTCCATACCGAGCTTGGCTGGAATGACATCGTCCCTGGCGGACACGGAGGAACCCGACACCAAGCCCCCGAGCACAATTGCAAGGATTGCCAATTGCGTTCGAAATCGTCGCGTCATATCTCCCCCGAAGAATCAGCCGCGATGTAGGCGGCGGGCAAGCTACTTGGGCATTTGGGCGACTTCAAGCACGCGGGCAGCAGTCTTTTCCCCAGTGTGTTGTTTCGGACAAAGATGGCAGCTACGCGGCGGATTTGTGCAGGTGGCAAGCCCTCCGCTTTCGCCGCGGCGCGGCTCGTGGCAACATCGCAGCCTCGCCCTGAATCTTCGGGTTCTGACGGAGGGCCTGGATGCGCGGCAATCTGGTGCTGATTTCGCTCGTGGCAGTTGGCCTTGCCGGCATGCTCGGCTTCGGCGGCGGACAGGCGGCGCCTCCGACCGGCGCCTTGTCAACCGACCGGTCGGCGAACGCAGTTCCCGTCGACACGGAACTCGTAATCGCCGTCGATGTGTCCTATTCGATGGATCCCGACGAGCAGGCGCTGCAGCGCGAGGGCTATATTACCGGCATTACGTCGCGTGAGTTTATGCAGGCGTTACGCGGCGGCATGCATGGCAAGGTGGCGGTCACCTATTTCGAGTGGGCCGGCCCCTACGACCAGAGGATCGTCGTGCCCTGGCGGCTGATCGACGGCCCGGAGGCGGCCGACGCTTTCGCCAACGAGATCGCCCGCGCGCCCTACCGGCGCGCTTCCCGAACCTCGATTTCGAGCGCGCTGACCTTTGCCAAGACGTTGTTCGACGGCTCGGGCTATCGCGGCATCCGCCAGGTGATCGACGTGTCGGGCGACGGCGCCAACAACAGCGGCGGGCTGGTGACGCTTGTGCGCGACGACGTGCTCGCGGCGGGCATCACCATCAACGGCCTGCCGATCATGCTCAAGCGCCCGAATTCGTTCACGATGGATATCGAGAATCTCGACGTCTACTACGAGGATTGCGTGATCGGCGGGCCCGGCGCTTTTGTCATTCCGATCCGGCTGCGCGAGCAGTTCAAGGACGCGACGCGCACCAAGCTGGTGCTCGAGATTGCCGGACAAACGCCGCCGCGGCGCGTTCTTCCCGCGCAGGTCCGCCCACCGCGCATCTCCTGCACCGTCGGCGAAACAATGTGGCGCGAGCGCTGGGGCAACTGAGATCAGAGGTCAGATGTCAGAGATCAAAATTGGCGATCGCTCTGACCTCTGACCTCCGTCCTCTGAAACCGTGCGACCAGTTCGACGTGCGGTGAATAGAGGAACTGATCGACCGGCGTCACCTGTATCAGCCGATAGCCGCCGTCGGCGAGGATGTGAGCATCGCGCGCGAAGGTCATCGGATTGCAGGATACCGCAACGATCAGCGGCACGGCGCTGCGGGCAAGTTCCTTCGCCTGCATCTGCGCGCCTTGGCGCGGCGGATCGAACACAACCGCATCGAACGACTTGAGTTCGGCCGGCACGAACGGCCGGCGGAACAGGTCGCGCACGACGGCGTCGATTGGCCTCAAACCTTGCGTCGTCTGCGCGGCGCGTTTGAGCGCCGCAATAGCCGCTGCGTCGCCGTCTGCTGCCGTCACACGCGCGCGCTCGGCGAGGCGCAGCGCAAACGGTCCGATGCCCGCAAACAGGTCGGCGATCGATTTCGCTCCCGCGCAGTGCGCCACGACGAGGCGCGCGAGCCCGGCTTCGCCCGCCGCCGTGGCTTGCAGGAAAGCGCCGGGCGGCAGTGCCACGCGGGCGCGGCCCATCGTGACGGTGGGAACGCCGCGCTGGGCGATGAGGTCGCCGTGGCGGGTCAGACGTGCAAGCTTGTGGCGTCCGGCGACGCCGGCAAGCTCCCTTGAGCGCTCCGCCGTCAACGGGCCGGAGCCGCGCACGTCGACATCGAGGCCCGGCTCGGTCGCGGTGGCCTGGATGTCGAGCGGCTTGCCTTTGCCCGCGAGCGTCTCGGCGATGTCCCAGGCGGCTGCCAGCGCGCCGTCCAGCGAAGGCGAAAGGATAGGACAGTGGTCGATCGGTACCACCTGGCGGGCGCGCAGCGCCGCAAAGCCGACTTCCAGCACGTCGTGAGTGCCGCGCCGGGCGTGAAAGACCGCGCGGCGGCGGCCTTCGCCATGCGCCTCGACGATTTCATCGACGTCCGGCGTGAGGCCCACATCGCGCAGCGCCTCCGCCACTTGTTCGCGCTTCCATGCGCGATAAGCGGGGCCGCTCCAATGCTGCAGGGCGCAGCCGCCACAGGCGCCGAAATGCGCGCAGACCGGCGCAATGCGTTCTGGGCTTGCCTGCTCGACCTTGTCGAGACGCCGGCGGTCGGGATGACCGGGCCAGGGTTCGACCGCGATCTTCTCGCCCGGCAGCGTGTAGGGCACGTAGATTGCGCCAGCGGGCGTCTTCGCAATACCGTCGCCGCGCCGGCCAAGCCCGGTGATGACAAGGCGCTCAGTCACGCGTCGCTCCGATCAGGAACTCGCGATTGCCATCAGCACCGGTGATCGGCGAAGGCATGAGACCGATCACGCGCCAACCGAGCGATATGACGAATGCCTTGATGTCGTCGCAGACGGCGACGTGCACCTGCGGGTCGCGCACGATGCCTTTTTTGCGGTCGCGGCGGCCGGCTTCGAACTGTGGCTTGATCAGGGCGACGAGATGCGCCGGCGGGCGGGCGCAGGCCAGCGCCGCCGGCAACACGAGCTTGAGCGAGATGAAGCTTACGTCGATGACTACCAAGTCCAGCGGCTCGGAAAACAGTCCGGGCGAGACGCTGCGAACGTCAGTGTGCTCCAACGCGACGACCTCGGGCCGCGACCGCAGGCTCGCATGCAACTGGCCGTGGCCAACATCTACGGCGTAGACACGCCGCGCGCCGCGCGCGAGCAGGACGTCGGTGAAGCCGCCGGTCGAGGCGCCGACATCGAGACAGATGCGCCCGGCGGGAGCGAAGCCGAATTGGTCGAGCGCCGCCGCAAGCTTCACGCCGCCGCGCGATACCCAGGGATACGCAGGCTCGGCGCGCAGCACGGCGCCGATCGGGATTTCATCCGACGGCTTGGCGACGGTTACATCGTCCGCCGTCACGCGGCCGGCCGCGATGGCGGTTTGCGCCTTGGCGCGGCTCTCGAACAAGCCGCGTTCGACCAGGAGACGATCGATGCGCTGGCGGGTAGACATGGGCGCGGTTGTCCATCGCCGGGCCCGACATTGCAAGCCGAACAGAATCGGCGCCCGCGGTCCTGCCGCGCGGGCCGCAATTCGCCGGTGCAATCCTTTTGGAATTCGCTAAGATTTCCTCGCGGTCCAGCTTGCAAGCAAGCCTAATTAGACCCGGCGCCGGCGAGCCGCACCGAAAGGAGACCATGGCGAAGAAACCTCGAACGAGCATCCTGGAATCAACCAAGACTTACGAGGAGTGGCTGCACGCACAGCTCGGCAGCGACATCGTCCCGGCGGACCTGCGCACCAAGCACGCGCGCATGGCGGAAGCTCCCTTTCCGTTCCTGCGCGCCACCTACTGGCGCTGGGCGGAGACCATCTTCGATCTGTGTCCCGAGCTTAAGGGGGCGCCATCCGCCCTTGGCGTCGGCGACTTGCATCTGGAAAATTTCGGCACCTGGCGAGACGACGACGGGCGGCTGGTCTGGGGTGTGAACGATTTCGACGAAGCCTCCGAGATGCCGTATCCGCTCGACCTCGTGCGGCTAGCGGCCAGTGCGATGCTTGGCTGCCCGCATGTCGGCACCGCCAAGACCATCTGTTCCAATCTGTTGCGCGGATATTGGCGCGGCCTCGATAATCCGCGGCCGATCACGCTCGATCACGACTTCGCCTGGCTGCGAGAGCTCGTGGTCGTGCCCAACCGCGAGCGCATGCATTTCTGGACCAAGATGGAGGGGCTCAAGGCCGCCAAGCCGCCGCCGCCGCGCCGCTACATCAAGGTGCTGTCCGACGCGATGCCCGATCCGAAGCTCAAGATGGCGCTCAGCCCGCGCACCGCGGGGCTGGGAAGCCTCGGACGTCCGCGCTGGGTCGGCTTTGCGCATTGGCGCGGCGCGCCGGTGGTGCGGGAGGCGAAGGCCGCGTTGCCGTCGGCGTGGACGCTGTCGAACGGCGGATCGAAAGATCTCAACTGCTACAAGATCGCCACCGGCCGCTATCGCGCGCCCGACCCGTGGTTTGCGCTCAGCGACGGTGCCGTGGTCCGCAGGCTGTCGCCGAATAATCGCAAACTCGACGCCGAGTCGCACCCGCTCGAGCTGATCAGCAAGAAGTATCTGCGGGTGATGGGACGGGAAGTCGCCGCCATTCATCTCGGGCAGGGCGATCGTGCGGCCGCCATCAAACGGGATCTCGAAAAACGCGATACCGACTGGCTTGCTTCCGCCGCCACTCGCGCGGCGAATTTCGTCCGGCGGGAGCAGAAGGACTGGCGGCGTGCCCAGCGCGGTACCGGTCGGAGCTGACAACCGTATGAAGCCGCCCGGCGCGGACCGTCCGTGCCTACTGGGCAAACGGATGGGCGGGCGCTATCGTGCATCATCAACATTGGAGGCTGGAATGCCGAGCGGCACTGTGAAGTGGTTCAATCCGACAAAGGGTTATGGGTTCATCCAACCGGCCGGCGGCGGCGCGAAGGACGTGTTCGTCCATATTTCGGCCGTCGAGAGGGCGGGACTGACGAGCCTCAAGGAAGGGCAGGCGATCGAGTACGAGATCGAGGTCAACCGCGGCAAGGAAGCGGCGGTCAATCTGAAGGTCAAGTGACCGGCCGAGCTTTTTGCCGCTAGTGCGGCGGATTTGACGTTCCTACCAGTATGGCCGCGTGTCGATCATAGGAACGTCAAATCCAAAGCCGCACTAAAATCATAGCGTTGCTAGTGTCCCTTTGGTTCCGACGCTTGTAAACGCGCTCGCTGCAAAGGGATACAAGCGTCGGAACCGGGACACTAGCCGCGCGGGATTGCCGCGCGCCATCCCGCATTCGGCACTCGATCCCGTTGACGCGCGTAGGGCCGCAGTTCACGGGGATCGGGCTCGCACGATCAAACACGTCGGCGCGTGCCGGATGCGGGCAGTGTTTGCCGCAAGCGGTTCATGTCGGCCCACGGGTCTTGCTTCAATCCGCCGAGGCGTCTGCCGAGATTAAGCACCGTGTACTGGTTGGCGCCCTTGGTGCGGCCCAGTTCGTCCCAGCTCACCGGCACCGACACCGGCGCGCCTGCGCGTGCGCGCGTCGAATAGGCTGCGACCGAAGTCTGTTCGAGCGAGTTGCGGAAGTAGTCGATGAAGATTTTTCCGCCGCGCAGCGATTTCGTCATCTTGGCGACGTAGCGCTTGGGATCGTCCGTAACCATCGCGCTCGCGACCGTCTGCGCGAAGGCCTTGGCCTCGTCCCAGCCGACGCCCTTGACCGGCAGTATCACATGCAGGCCCTTGCCGCCGGAAAGCTTCACGAAGCTTTCGAGCTTGACGCCTGCAAGCCGCGTCCGCACATCGCGCGCCGCCGCGACGAGACTGGACCAAGGGACATCCTCGCCCGGATCAAGATCGAACACGATGCGGTCGCACAGTTCGAGGCTGTCCATTTTCGAACCGCGCACATGGATTTCGAGCACGCCGGCCTGCACCAGCGACAGGAGACCATCGAGGTCTTCGATGGCGATGATCTGCCGGCGTTTGCGGTCGATGAGGGTGCGCAGGTTGGCCTCGGTCAGTCCGGTGGAGGCATGCTTCTGGAAGAAGCACTCGCCCGCCGTGCCGTCCGGGCATCGCAAAAAGGCGAGCGGCCGTCCGGTCACATAAGGCGCCATCCATTGCCAAGCCGCACGATAATAGTCCGCTAGATCTTGCTTGGTGATGCCGACATCGGCCCAATAGACACGATCGGGATGCGTGAACCGCACCTCGCTGTCGTTGGAACTTGTCGCCTTGGGTTTGGCGCCGCTGGGTTTGCCCACCGATCTCGGGTTCCGCGCTGACGCGCTTCTTGCCCGGCGCGCCGGCCGTCTGCTCCCACTCTGACTTTCCGTTGTCGCATTGGTCGCCATGGCTGGTACCTCGCGAACGACTTCCCTGGCGGGCTTATCCTCCCGCATGCCCTTGAAGGCGGCCTGCCGCACCAGGTTGTCCGTGGTCCAGCCGCCGAGATTGGCCTCGATCACCATCGTGGGCTTGACCCAGCGCGCTGCGCGGCGCTCGGCGCGTGGGAGATCGTCGAATGGGGGCTTGTCGATTTCGAGCAGGTGAAGCCGTTTCCAGAGGTCTTTCGCTGTCGCCTGCGTGTAGCCGGTGCCGACCCGTCCGGCATAGTGCAGCCGGCCGTCATCGTAGTAGCCCACGACCAGCGCGCCGATCGCGTTATGCTGCACGTTCGACGGCGCATAGCCGCCGACCACAAGCTCCTGCGCATTCGAGCACTTGACCTTGACGAAGGCGTCCGACCGGCCGCTGCGATAAGGTTCATTGCGCTTCTTCGAGACGAGTCCCTCAAGTCCCATGCCACACACGCGCTCGAGCATGCGGGCGCCGTCGTCCTCGAAATGCTCGCTCAGGTGGATCGGCCCCTGCCGACCATGGTCGATAAGCTCGGCGAGCGCCGCTTTGCGCTCGATCATCGGGAAAGCTGTGAGGTCGTGACCGTCGCAATGCAGGAGGTCGAACGCGTAATAGATGAAGGCTTCGCTGCGGCCCGCCTTAAGTGCCGCCTGCAAGGCCGAGAAGCTCGGTACGCCGTTCTCCTCGACCACGATCTCGCCGTCGATCAGAGCAGTGTCGGCGGGAAGCTTGCCGGCCGCCTCCGCGATGTTCGGAAACTTGCTGGTCCAGTCGAGCCCTTTGCGGGTGAGCAGCCGCACCTCGCCGTGATCGAGCCGCGTCTGGATGCGGTAGCCATCGAACTTGACCTCGTGCACCCAATCGGCGCCGTCGGGCGCAAGCGCGCGCAACGTTGCCAGCGACGGCGGCACGAAGTCGGGCAGAGCGACTGCGTCTTTCGCCTTCTTGGTCCGGCTTGCCTTGCCGCGCTTGCTGCGCCCGGCGCTCGCCCGTCGCGCTCGCTCGGCCCGGCGCGCGGTGGCGCTGCCGCGAGTCGCGCCGGCGCGCACGTTCGCCTTGACGCTGCGGTTCGAGTGCCAGACCCGCGCCTTGCCCTTGCCTTCCGCGATCTCCGGAATCGAGCGGCCGGAGACGACGGAACGCGGCATCTCTTCGAGGATGTCGCCCGCCTTCGCGCTGCGCGCTTCCTCGTCGTCGGCCTTGATCAGCAGCCACGGTTCTTTGGTCTCGCCTTTGCGGCCGTGCATGCGCACGAGGTGCCAGCCGCCATGCAGCTTCTCGCCTTCGAGCCGGAAGGAGAGATGGCCCTTCTTGTAGCCATCGTGCGGATCGCCTTCGGGGAACCACTCGCCACGATCCCAGATCATCACGGTGCCGCCGCCGTACTGGCCCTGCGGGATGGTACCTTCGAAATCGTTGTACTCGATCGGGTGGTCCTCGACGTGGACCGCCAGCCGCTTCTCGTGCGGGTCGAGGCTCGGACCGCGTGTGACGGCCCAGCTTTTCATCACGCCGTCGAGTTCGAGCCGAAAGTCGTAATGCAGCCGGCGCGCGTCGTGCTTCTGCACGACAAAGCAGTTGCCCTTGCGCCGCGCCTGGCGTCCGTGCGGTTCGGGCGTTGTGTCGAACTTGCGCTTCTTGCGATAGGTCTGGAGGCTCACGGTCTCGCTCGTGCTGAAGCACTTGACGCCGGCGGTCACCGCGCCCGGCACTGGTACGACACCACTAAACGGTGTCCCCTGGCAATTCGGCACGCTGCCGTGACCAATTCGCCATGTCGCGGGGAAAACGCGGCATTTGTCCGGGCAGTTCCGAGGGGAAACCTGCCGGCTTTCAATCGTTAACGAGTTACCGGGTTCCCGGTTTGTTTGCCGGGCCTGTTCGATCTGGTTAAATTTCCTGCAACCCGGTAGTCTGCCACGATCGTTCTGTCGGTGGAGTTGTTCGTTTGTCTCAAACCTCCAAGACCCCTCTGCTCGATCAAGTCAGAATTCCTGCAGACTTGCGGCGC
>WBZO01005792.1_pt1 | contig 12339 bp, 10 predicted proteins | sample 5204261 | NCBI WGS metagenome assembly WBZO01 (sample SAMN12412400, study PRJNA552823) | activated sludge metagenome | isolation source: activated sludge from anammox sidestream of wastewater treatment plant... | place: USA: North Carolina | collected 2017-09 | reverse complement strand
GATCGAAAGGCCGTGGGCCGCGTGCGCGAGGACCAGGAGCCCCGCGAACGCGGGCAGGCCCAGCACGATCAGACGGAGCGCGAGCGAGCGAGCGGGCGCGTCCATCACGACGTGCGTGAGCCACTCGGGCGCGACGACCGCCGCGACGGGGACGAGGAGCGCGAACATCGACGACGTGGCGACGAGCTCGCAGAGCGCGGCGAAGCGCAGGGCGGGCATCACCGGTCCATCGGGCAGCGCCTCGAAGAACGCCTCCGCGTCACGCGTGGTCGAGCGTGCCGTGGACCAGAGGCGCCCGAATGCCGGGCCGGCGGGCCGCTCCCACGCGACGATCGCCACGATCCCCGAACGGGACTGCTCATGCTCGCAGCCGGGGCAGTCCGGATCGTCGCAGAGCGCGCAGACGACCGCCGCGGGCACGTCGACGAGCTCGCGATCGAGCCGCTCTTCGAGCGACTCCTCGCGCGATCGCTGTCTGCGGAGCGGAGCCATCCTCCGGGAGCATGGCTCCATCACGGGCTCCGCGCCAATGCGCGCACGGCGGCGCCGACGCCGAGACGCCGGCGCCGCGTGCAACTCACGTTCGATTGGGCTGGGCGTCTCACGCTAGGTCATCGTCGTCTTGCCTCCTTTCTGGCTGGTTCGGAACCGAGTGCGGAGCACCACACGATCGGCTTCCTGGACCCAGGCGCCGTGTGGCGCCCCGCACTCTCTTCGTCCGCTTCGCTTCCGCGATCGCCGTTCGCGCGCGCTGCGAACGACGACCCGCGCGCAAGAGCACGACGCGCGCCAGGGACCCGATCGAGTGATCTCACGCACCTACAGGGCGTGACCATATGGCCGGGCCACTTTTCCCCTGGCCCGGGCCAACTGCCCCGCGCGAAGCTACTTTCGCCAGCGCAAGTGGAAGCCGCGCGAGCGCGGAATCAGTGGACCGGCTGGCCCTTGGACGTACCCCGCGCGACCTTGATGTCGTCGACGCGGCCGCCGAAGCGGAGCGACACGAGCACCGCCACGATCGAGACCGCGAGCACGGCGTAGATCGGCCAGTCCCAGGTGTATCGCACCGGCACGAGCCCGCCCCGCGGGGGCTTCGCCAGCAGGATGCCCACGGAGACCGCGGGGATCGCGCTGAGGAAGGCCGCCGCGACCCGCGCGCCGCGCATGTGCATGATGGTCCGGCGACTGAGGACCGTCGGGATCAGGACGCTCCAGCCGGCGAACGCGGCCCAGAGCCATCCGATCCGCTCGTGCGCCAGCGTGAAGCCGGACTTGGCGTCGATGTAGGGCAGCGTCAGGCGGACCCAGGGCAGGAAGAAGAAGACGATGCCGAGCGCGGCGAGCACCACGAGCGCCGCGCGGCCGCGGCCGGCGTACGTCCAGGGGAGGAGCTCCATCTCGGGTGCGGTCGGGACGCCCCCTTCGTCGTGCATCGCGTCGATCGAGGGCGGCAGCTTGTGGAGCTGGGCGAGCTCCATGCCGCAGACCGGGCAGGCCTTCGCCTCGCCCTCCTCGAACATCTCACGGCAGAACGGGCAGGCGAGGAGCGCCACGCGACGAGCATAGGCAGACCGGGACGAAGCGACCATCTCCCGGTGGGACAGGCGAAAGGCTTTGCGGGTTCCCGCGCGAGGAGGAGAATGCAGCACATGGCACGACCCCCCAAGCTCGAGCGCAGCGACGTCGACGCCTGGCTCGCCGCGCACCCCGGCTGGGCGCGTGAAGGCGAGGACGCGATCGCGAAGCGGTTCGATCTGCCGGACTTCGCGTCCGCGCTCGCGTTCGCCGTCCGCCTCGGGATGGTGGCGGAGAAGCGCGATCATCATCCCGACGTGCTCATCGGATGGGGCAAGGCTCGCGTCGTCTGGACGACCCACGACGCCAAGGGGATCACCCGACTCGACCTCGAGCTCGCCGAGGCCACCGACTCCCTGTCGAGGTCATGAACGAAGAGACCGTCCTTCGCGAAGCTCGCACGCGCGTCGAGGCTCGCATCAAGGCGATCGTCGGCGAAGGCGACATGCCGCGCTTCGCAGAGGCGCTGACGCACCCGAGCTATGCGAACGAGTCGAGCGAGCCCGACAACCAGCGGCTCGAGTTCCTCGGCGACGCGGTCCTCGGTCTGTGCGTGAGCGAGCTGCTCGCGCGGACACGTCCCGAAGCCGACGAGGGGACGCTCACCCGCATGCGCAGCGGCCTCGTCAACGCCGAGGCGCTCGCGCGGTGGGCGCGTGCCGAGAACATCGGCGAGGCGATCGCGCTCGGCCGGGGCGCGCGTGCGGGCTCGGAGCGCGAACAGACGAACGTGCTCGCGGACGCGGTCGAGGCGCTCGTCGCCTGCGTGTACGACGCGCACGGCCTCGAGGGCGCGCGCAAGCTCGTCGAACAGGTCGTCAAGGAGCCGATCCAGGAGGTGGAGCGGCTCGGATCGCGGGATCCGAAGAGCCTGCTCCAGGAGCAGGTGCAGGCGCGCGGCCTGCCGGCGCCGACCTATCGGGTGAAGGGGATGCGGGGACCGCAGCACGACCCGACGTTCGAGGTCGAGGTGCTGGTCGGCGAGGACGTCGTCGGCGTGGGCGAGGGGCGCTCGAAGCGCGTCGCCGAGCGCGCCGCGGCGATGGCGGCGCTCACTTCCCCGAGTCCGAAGCCCGCAACGGCGACTTCGGGATCGAACGAGGGATCGTGAGGCCGGCGTCCGTGGCGCCGAGCTCGATGATCTTCAGGAGGTCGTAGTTCACCTCCTTGACGTTCCTCGCCCGGAGGTCCGTCATGAGCTTCTTCTCCGCCGCCTCCGTGCGCTCGCGGTAGAGCGTCGTGCGGATCTGCGCGGTCGACTCCTCGAGCGTCCGCTTGTTCGCCGGCACGGTGGCGCGGCGCCACACGACGGCGAACGCGCCGGCCTCGGGCACCGGCTGGGGGACGAATTCGCCGTCCTTCACCCCGCTCGCGGCCTGGACGAGCGCCGGGTCGACCTTCAGACCGGCCTCGTTGCTCGTGCCGTCCGCAGCGAGGAAACCGAGGTTGCCGCCACGGAAGTTGGTCGCTTTGTCGATGCTGTGCTCGCGCGCCAGATCGTTGTACTTTGCAATCGTGGGCTCGCGCTTCGCCGCCGCGAGGACCGTCTCCGCCTCCTCGCGCGTCTTGCAGAGGATCCGCCAGAGGTTCACCCGCTCGGGCGAGTCGAACCGCGAGCGGTTCTCCTCGTAGAACCTCTTCACGTCCTCGAGCGGAATCGCATTCGGCGAGGGCGTGTCCTTGCGGAGCGCGCGCAGCGTGGCGCTGGAGCGCGCGCGCTGGAGCTGGTGCTCCCACGGCAGCTCCTTGGCGAGGCCGCGCTGCTCGGCACCGGCGCCGAGGAGCAGCTCGCGGACGACGACGTCGTCGATGTACTTGTTCACGATCGCCTCGCGCGAATCGCCGAACGTACGCAGCTGGAACGGCGGGATGGCGGCGAGCCGGTCTTCGAGCTCGCCGACGGTCACTGCCGTCTCGCCCACGCGCACCGCGACCTTCGCGCGCCGCTCGGCATCGGCCGCCGCGTCGGTCTGCGCGTGGGCCGGCGCCATGGCCGCCACCGCCAGCACGATCGCTGCGAACCGTACGAAACCGGGGCCGCGCGCTCTCACGGCCCGGTGAGGTAGCAGAAATCCGCGCCCGGTGGTCAGGGCTTCTTCGGACGGCCCCGTTTTGTGCCGTCGCCGAGGACCCCGGCTTCGCGAAGGACCTCTTCGCCGATCCCCACGAAGCGGTAGACCTCGGGCCGGAAGTCGTAGGCGCGGTGCAGGCGTTCGACCACGCCGACGATCGCCTCCGGCGGGACCGTGTTCTTCCGGACCTTCGCGACCTTTCGGATCGAGCTCAGCGGCTCGCCGAGGTCCATCAGCTCCTGGACGCGCTGCAGGATGTCGAGCGGCTTGAGCTCACGCGTCCCGCGCGCCTTGCCCGCTTCGAGCTCCTTGAGCAGGCGCTGGCGGCGCTTCTCCGTGCGCCCGTCGAGCTTGGCAGCCGCGGCGCCGCGTCCACCGAGGATGTCGTTGAAGACGCGCGCGACGCGGCGCTTCTCGATCGCCTCCGGGCTGCCGCGCCGGTTCGGTGCGCGGCCGGGCCGTGCGGTCTCCGTGCTCTCCGACCTCGCTCCCTTCACCGATTTCGGTCGCGTCTTCAGCCCCGGCATCGTGAGGTCACGGTACGGCGTTCAAACGCCCATGTCAATTTCGCCAATCTCGCCAATCAAAGCGGGGATTCATCGCTGCGTCATCAAGCCGAGGAGCAGGACCGCGAGGGCGATGAGCCAGATCGGCCATGTGCGGCGGAGGAAGTCGCCGAGGCTCTCGCCGAACGACGTCATCGCGCGCCGTGTCGACTCGCGTCGTCCGACGACGCGCGTGGCCTCGCGATCGATCTCCGCGCGCTCCGCCGCGTCCATCGGATCGTCGCCCTTCAGCCAGTACACGTGGTGCTCGAGCTCGTGCTCGATCGTCTCCTCGAGCTCGGCCTCCCAGTCGAACCTTCCCTCGTCGGCCTCGATGGCCTCGAACGTCCGGTAGTAGACGGTGACGGTCGGCGGTCGCGACGGCGCGCCGAGATCGCCCGCGTACGGCGGCACGTACGATCCGAGCAGCGGCTCGCCGCCGTCGTCGACGGCCGGGGTCCCGCCCTCGACCACGAGCTCGACCTTGTCGCCGGGGAGCGACGCGAGCATCGGCTCCGCGATCGCGTGCGCGCGATCGGCGAAGGCGTCGAAGGGCGGCAGCGCCGTCGCCTCGCCGCGGCTCGTCGGCATGCTCGGCGCGAGCTCGCGCTCGTAGGGCGCGTCGACGTCGTTGCGCGCGTTGCACGAAGGACAGAAGACGATGGCCCCGAGCCGCAGCGGATACGTCGCGCGGAGGAAGAGCTCGGAGACGGCGTCCCACGCCTCGTCGTCGCACGCGGCGAGCTCGTCGGCGCCCGGGCCGGAGACGCCGATGGCCTCGGCGACCTCGGGCGTGACCTCGAAGGTCTTCCGCGCGAGCGCGCGGAAGAACGGCTGTGCCTGGCGCACCGTGCGCGTTCGCAGCGTCACCTCGCCGAGCCCGGGCACGTGGTGCGGGACGCCGGTCTCGTCACGCGCGTCGAGCTCCGGATCGTCGAGCTCGCCGTCGACGTACGGGCCGATCTCGAGCCTCGCGCACGGACGGACCGCGATCTCCTCGCCGCAGTTCGCGCACTCGACCTCGATCTCCTCCTCGGCGACGAAGCCCGCCTTCGTGAGCACCGCGCGGAGGACGTGGAAGTCCGAGAGCTCGAGATCGCGGACGTCCTTCCCCTCGAGGGACACCACACCTTCGTCGAAGAGGGCGAGCACCTCCGAGAAGAGCGGCGCGCCGGGCTCGCGTGCGCGCGGGCTCTTCGGGGTCGAGGCGGCGCGGAGGCGTATCTTCGCGCCGCTCGGGAGCGTCAGCGAAGACGGGAGCTTCATCGCCTCTCTCGGCGCTCCGCGGCGGCGGGCTCGATGCGCATGACGCGGACCACGAACGCGTGGATCGCGTACACCGCGGGCGTCAGCAGGATCGCGACGACGACCTTGATCCCGTACTCGCGGCCGATCTTGGCGAAGATCCAGCCGTACCGATCCGCGGGGGTCATCTTTCCGAGGAACGAGGTAGGGTCGACGCTCGCGGTCCACATCCAGAAGATCAGGTTGATCGTCACGGTGTCGACGACCTGGCTGAGCAGCGTCGAGCCGGTCGCGCGCAGCCACAGGTGCCGCGACTCGGTGAGGGCCTTCCAGAACTGGAAGACCTGGATGTCGAGGAACTGGCTGACCAGGTACGCGATCATCGACGCGACGAAGAGCTGCGCCGAGCCGCCGAAGATCTTCGCGAACTCCGCCTGGGTGAAATAGGTGGACTCGTGCGGGGAGAGCCACGTCGCGAGCTGGAGGACGACGTACGCGAGCAGCGCCATCGCGAAGCCCACGAGCGTGAGGAAACGCGCGCCGCGGCGGCCGTAGAAGTCGTTGACGACGTCGGTGAGCAGGAACGTGACCGGGAAGGGGATGACGCCGACGGAGATCGGGCCGAGCGGCGTGCCCACCGTCTTGCCGCCGATGACGTCGCCGAGGAGCAGGCACGAGACGAAGACGGCGGTGAGGCACACGAAGAGCTTGTCCGACGCCTTCATCGCGCCGTACGGCGAGGTCACTTCGATGCGCTCGGGCGCCGTGCCATCCATGGGCGCGCAAGACTAGCGCGCCGCTCCCCGGTATCGCCCCCGCTTTGTCGCGAGCGCCCCGGGTCAGCCGTCCGACGACGGCGGCGTCTCGCTGACCGGCGGCGGCCCCTCGACCGGCAGGAGAAGGCGGAAGACCGCGCCACGGCCGTTCGGGCCCTGACCGACGTACGAGAGCTCGCCGTTGTGCTCGATCGCGATCCGCTGCGCGATGGCGAGGCCGAGCCCGGTGCCGTTCGGCTTGTTCGTGGCGTAGGGCTCGAACAGCCGGGACGCGATCTCGGGCGCGATGCCTGAGCCGTTGTCGGCGACGGAGAACGAGACGTAGTGACCGTCGGTGTCGGTGGTGACCGAGACCGCCGCTCCGGAGGTCCCCCGCACCGCGTCGAGCGCGTTCTGCACCAGGTTCGTCAGCACCTGGATGACCTGGTCGCGATCGGCGCGCACGGTGGGCGCACGCCGCTGCGCGCGATGCGTGAGGATCACGTCGCCCGCCGCCGCCTTGTGCATCTGCACGACGTGGCGCGCGACCTCCTCCGCGTCCACGTCCCCGAGCCTCGGCTGGGGGAGGCGCGCGAAGCGCGTGAACTCGGTGACGATGTTCGAGATGCGGTGCACCTCGTCGAGCACGGTGCGCGTCGCCTCGTCGAAGTACTCGTCGAAGCGCGGGTCCTCGCGGGCGCGCAGCCGACGCAGCGTCTCCACCGCGGCGCGGATGGGCGCGAGCGGGTTCTTCACCTCGTGCGCGACGCGCCGCGCGACCTCGCGCCAGGCGGCGACGCGGCTCGCGGCGGCGAGCCGGCGACGCGTGACGGCGAGGTCCTGGATCATCCGGTCGAACGCGGCGCCGAGATCGCGGACCTCGCCCGAGCCCTTCACCTTCAGCGGACGCGCCTCGCCGGCCGCGACCTTGCCCGCCTCGGCGGCCAGCTCGGCGAGCGGCCGCGACACGCTGCGGGCGAGGACGATCGCGACGAGGAACGCGACGCCGGCGGCGACGAGCGCGGCGATGCCGATCGCGTGATCGACGGCGGCGAGGCTCTGCTCGAGCTCGCGCTTCGACTTCACGACGTCGAAGGCGAGCACGTTGCCCGCGCCGTCGTCGATCCGGCACGACGTGCGCTCCGAGGCGCCCGGCGGCGGCGGTGCCGGCGCGGACGCGACGGGAGGAGAAGCCTGCGATGCGCTCGGCGCCGGCTGCTGCTTGCCGTGCTTGCCGGGCTTCGGCTTGGGCGGCGCAGGCTCCGCTTCGTCGTCGGGCGCCGGGAGGATCGGACGCCCCCACGAGGGCACGATCGAGACGCCGAGCGTCTCGGCAAGCCGTGCGAGCAGCGGATCGAGATGGCGCGCCGCGACGAGCCCGACGAGCTTGCCGCTCTGTGAAGGATGCCGGCACCGCGTCACGAGCGCCGGCACCGGTCCCTTCCGGATCACGTACCGCGTCGCATCCCCGCGGACGAGCGCATCGACCTCTTCCGCCGGCATGCCGATGAGGCTCGTCGGCGCGACGCCCACCACCTCGCCCTTCTCCGTCGCGAGCAGGAGCTCGTCGACGCCCATGGCCTTGCGCTGATCGCGGACGTTCTCGACGAAGCCGAGGCGCCGCTCGTCGAGGACGTCCTGGTCGATCGCGATGCCGACGCGCTCCACGAGCGCCCCGTTCTTGCACGCGCCGGTGACCAGCTCCTGGTCCGCGCGGCCCTGCCGCTTCACCTCGCTCTGCACGCGCTGGCAGATCGCGTCGACGTCCCGCCGGAAGCGCGCCGTCTCGTTCTCGGCGAGCCGTGTGCGCACGGCGGCGCCGAGGAGGACGCTCGAGGCCGCGGCCAACAGGCCGAAGGTGAGCGCGAGGCGGAGGGCGAGACGCACGGAGGACCCCAGGTTACACGGCTTTTCGTCAACGCCTCACGGGGTGTAAGGCTTCCCGGCGCGGCGCGTTGATCGTGCCAGCATGCGCCGCGAAGACATCCCGATCGAGAGCCCCTGCGGAATGGACTGGAACGGCATGAAGCCGGCCAGCATGAAGAAGCGCTTCTGCGATGCGTGTAAGATGCACGTTCATGACCTCTCGAAGATGAGCCGCCGGGAGGCGAAGGCGCTCCTCTCCGCTCCGCGGACGGAAGGTCTCTGCGTGCGTTACCTCTACGACCAGCACGGCGAGGTGGTCTTCACCGACTCTCTCGTGCGTGCGAGGCGACTCGTGGCAGGCGCGGTCGCTGTCGCGTCGACGATGACGCTCACGGCGTGCATGGGGGCAGCTCCCGCCCCGCGGCCGCAGCAGCCTGCCGCGGTCCAGGCGAGCCCGGACGCCGGCACCCAGCGGTGAAGCCTGAGCACGCCGGTGGCGGTCGTCTCGAGCGGAGGATCGCACGTTGCGTATCCTGGATAGGTGCTCGTCGGCTGACACAAGAGCTCGCCATCCTCGAGGCGACGGACGACGAGGGAATGGACGCATGTGCCGTTCCGGCAGACTTCGAGACGCGTCCCCTCGAGATCGTCACGCGTGCGGGGAACGTCGAGCGTCCCCGTGGCGCAGCTCCTGCAACCCGTGCCTCCGGCCGGGCAGTCCTTGCCCAAGCACGCCGCTTGGGTGAGGAGCATGAACGCGAAGAGGACGGGGCGCCCGAAGTTGCGCGTCGACTTTCTCTCGGCCGCTGCAGCCCGAAAGGAGGAGCGCCGCCGACAGCAACCCCCTCCTCATGGCGGCGGGGTGCCGGGGCCGAGGGAGTCGAGCCGGACGCGAGCGACGTTGTGATGGATCTTCTCCGTGTGGGTGACTCGCTGGCCGACCTTGAGGACCAGCTCCTCGCACGTGAGCGCGAGCGGGAGGCCCCACGCCCAATCAGCGCCGAGCGACGCGATGAACGACCACGCTTGACCATCCGACAGGCGCACCAGCAAGGTCCCGGTCCTACCCTCGGAAAAGGAGCTGAATCGTGCTGCGTATCCGCATCCGACGACGAACGGCGCAGTCCCGAACGGCGAGCCCGTGAGGTCCGAGCGCACGACCCGGCGCGTGGCGAGCGCTCGAGCCGGGTCGGTCGTGAACGGCGCCGTCACGATCGCCGCACTTGGGAAGGGGACGTTCGACGCCATACGCCCCGACGCCTCGATCCACACGAGGTCTGTCCCGTCCGTCCCGAGGTCGGCCGCCCCCTTCGACCAGTCGTCCCCGAACGTGAGGAAGTCCTTCACGCCACCAGCCTCGGTGTAGACCTTCTGCTTGTTGAAAGCGTAGCTGTCCGAGGCCCAGAAGAGCGTCTCACCATGAAAGAAGGCGTAGTTCTGAGCGAGGCCGTTGTCCTGCGAAGATGTCCAGATCGTCTTGATGACCGATCCGTCCTGCCAACGGCTCGAGACGAGCGCGCCGCCCGAGATCTCGAGGAGGCCCGGGGTACCTGCGACGAAGCTGCGGGTCACGCTGTCGTGGTAGTGCTTGAGCACCTTCGGGCGTAGCTCGTCGAGCCGCCCGCCGATCGCACCACCGCCGTATTCGCTCGCGTACCCCTTCACCTCGCTGTCGTAGACGCGGAACGCGTAGTGTTCGCCGTCCGACACCACGCTCCCCGCGACGCAGCGATCCGGATCCTGCTCGCGAAGCGCGACGACCACCGGTCCGTCGAGCGGCGCGAGGATCCGGTAGTTGGCGTCCGCTTGATGGCGTGCCGTCAGCAGCAGGATCGAGCCGTCGGCGCGTCGATGGGCCCGCGTGCCGGGTGAGATCAGTTCGGTCACGTTCTTGCGCGGCGCCCAGTCGAGCACCATCTGCCGGCAACTCGTGCCCGCGGTCTCGGGGTACGAAAGGCACGGCTCCCACCTGATCGGCGGCGGCAGGTAGTCCTTCGACGCGGGCACATAGAACCCGCACGCCGGGTCGTACTCGTGAAAGACCGACCAGCCCTCGAACGGGCTCGGGTACGGCCCGTCGTCCGGCTCGAGCCCCGCGCCATCGCGCTTCGGATATCCCGCTGCGTCCGGAGCAGCGTCCGAGGCCGGCGTCACCGCCGTCCCGTCGCTCGAACACGCGTCCGTCCCAGCGATGAGGAGGACGCCAAGCGCGCACGCGAGCGGAAGAACCCCACCCTTCGCGCGCGTCACTCGAACATCTCCGCGAGCGAGTAGGTCCCGGGCGCGTTGCCGATCGTCGACCGCCGCACGATCGACGTCATCGCCCCCGAACTGTCGCGCACGATGAAACCATACTCGTCCTGGTCGACGATCGGCGCGTCGGGCAGGTACGGCAGTCCCTCTTGCTCGATCTGCGAGGCATACGCCTCGCCGTTTGCATCGAGCCGCACGCGCGCGACCTTCGTGCGATCGAGCGAATGCGAGGACGCAACGAGCAGCACGGTCCCGTCGGCGTCCACCGAGAGAAAGTGGCGGTCCCAGACGTTCTCGTCGAACGTCCAGGAACCGGCGACGTGGACCTCACCCGTCCACGGATCCACCGTGTGGAGGGCCACCGTCTCGTGGTGCTGCTCGAGTAGCCAGAGCTTGTCGTCCGCCGGGCTGTAGGTTGCCGCTCTCGCGACGTCGAAGAAGTCCTCGGCGATCCTCGTCCACCCGACGCCCCAGCGATAGAGTGTCACGTCGTGCAGCGGTGTGCCCGTCGCGGGATCATATCCGCCGATGAAGAAGACGCCGGCAAGCGTGCGTGAGAAGACGTTCACCCAACCTGCGCGCGGCGGCGGACCGTATTCGGAGACGTGCAGGTAGCCGGCCATCTCAGAGGCCGTGCGGATCGTGCCGTGGTCGTCGACCGCGAGGTCCCACAGGTTGTCGCCGGCGTTACTGACAAGGACGCCGAGCACGCGGCGGTCCATGTTGCCCGCCAGGTGATAGGGCTCCGCGGGCATCACGTAGTCGTAGCCGTAGTAGCTCATGAGCTCCGAGTGAAGCGTTGGGCTCAGGACCTCCGCGGCGTCCCACGATCCGCCGTGGTCCTCGAGCACGTGGGGCGGCTCGTCGAGATCGGCGGCGACGAGCGGGCGGATGCGCCGGCGCAGCACCGACTCGTAAGGCGCCGGATCGGGGAGCGTCGGCAAGAGGAAGAAGAGCTTTCGCATCAGCCCCGTGCCCGCGTAGGCGCGCGCGAAGGCCCTGTCCGGCGCGATGTCGAAGTAGTGGTTCGCCAGATCGGGCCCGTGAATGCCAACATACGGGCTGTAATACGGAACTCCAGCCCAGCCGGTGCTCTTTCCGACGACGCTCTCGGCGTGCTGCCACATCGTGCCTTCGAGGCAGGTACCCGTACCCACGAGCGCGGTGTTCGTACAGGTCGCGTAGTAGTACGCGCGCGGCTCGGGGATCAGGCCGTTCGCATTCCAGAACGAGTAGTCGGTCTGGTATATCCACATGTGATTGCCCGCGGTGTCGTCGTAGGTGCGGGGCCACGAGTCGCCGCGCGTTGGCTTGTGCAACACCTTGATGCGGTGCCACGGATAGGCAGGGTCGATCGGAAAGGGCTCGCCATCGTCCAGCGCGCCATCTCGGATGTTCGCAGGCGCGTGGCAATCGAAGAGCAGCTGCAGGTTCGACTGACAGAACCGCGCGGACGTCGAGATGTTGTTCAGAACCGCCGTCTCCGGAACGAGACCGCTCGGCTCCTTCTTGTGCGGGGCAACGTGCTGCGTCCGGATCGTGCCCTGCTTGATGCGTCCGGTGATGAACCCCCCGAACTGCGGGTGTACGCCTCCTACGGGCGTCGTGTGCAACGTCGCGACCGGGGCGCCGCGCGGCACCGGGACCGGATCGCACGCGTCCCCCAGGATCTCGATGCTCGGATCCTGTAGGCGCCTGACGATCTCCGCTTCTTCGTTCGAGTTGACCTGGTTTCGGAGGCTCGTCGGCACGCCCTCGTTGTTCATCGACCCGTTCTTCACGAGCGGGCAGTTGTCCCCCACGAAGAACGGATTGCCCGGCCATCCCACCGCGCAGATCCCATCCCCGTCCGCGTCGTTGCCCGGATCCCAGGGGCACAGCGAACAAGCATCGCCACGGCCTCCATCCCGCGAATCCCGCTGGTCAGGATTCGCGATGCGCGGGCAGTTGTCGTGAATCGGGTGCGCCTCGTCCGGGTTCTGGTCGTACCAGCCGTCGCAGTCGAAATCGTGAAGCGAGTCGCACGGC
>WBZO01005791.1_pt1 | contig 12339 bp, 13 predicted proteins | sample 5204261 | NCBI WGS metagenome assembly WBZO01 (sample SAMN12412400, study PRJNA552823) | activated sludge metagenome | isolation source: activated sludge from anammox sidestream of wastewater treatment plant... | place: USA: North Carolina | collected 2017-09 | reverse complement strand
GAATGTGGACTTTTTTCACAATCTGACGTTGGCACTCACGCTGTGCCCGCCGGAGCGTTGGGATTGCGGGTTGGGTTTGCCGCAAATAGGCGTAGATGCGTTGTTCTCGGCTTTCTTATGAAACTGCTTCGCTACCTTTTTACCACAAACTTTTCGGTGCGCTTTATTTCCCCTTCCACCGTGAGTTCCAAGAAATAAATGCCAGAAGACACGTCTATCAGCGGTAGGGAAATCTCTGATAGGGCTGGAAAATCGTGGGATTGCAGCAATCTCCCATGAAAGTCAAAAAGCCTCAAAGTGCAGGGTTTTGTCAGAGGTTTTTGCAATTGTATATTGATTAATTCTGTCGCAGGATTGGGATAAATCGTCCATCCAGGATTATTGTTTGGCTCTTTTGCTGCCACAACGGTCGTCAGTTGCAGGTTGTCAATTATCATCTCGGTATATCCAATCGGAAAGATGGACGGGTCAAAATAATTTTTCGCCCAGACCTCTATCAGCACGGTGTCCAGCCCTGCCTGCTCAATCGGAAGGACGACCTGAACAACGCCATTCGTGGCAGCCGTATCCTTCCAGGTGCCGATTTTTTCATATAGCCCGCTGCCAGGCTGCCATTGCTTGACCCTTATGCTGGCTTCCCCTTCAGTGTCCACCGTGTCCACCCTGACGGAGGCCATCAGGTATTTGTATTCCTCGGTCGGAACAAACTTGACATGGGCGCAGCCATATCCGGTGGCGCCTCCCCAAAGGTCTCTCGCCGTGCTGGACACTTTCATCGAATAATCTCCTTCAATAGCATCGCTTGTTTTTGCGACCGGAGTATAGCCCATATAGAAATTGTTGGTTTCCCAGTGAACCGGATTTTCGATGCTGTCAATGGTCTGCCATTCCTCAAAATTGCCATTGGGCACTTGAGCAATGCCTGACAAAAATGTAATACAAAATGAGAGGAAGCAAAACCTCTGTTTATTATCATTGATATATTTGTACACAGCTGTGGTTTTTGATAATTTTGGGCTCATCTTCCCAATCTGCTGAATCTGCAAAACTACCCACTGATTTTCAGTCTTTTGTGGGAACAATCAGCCGAAAGGGAAGATGAGCCTAATTTTGACAGTTATCCTATTTTTCGATTTCGGCTTTGAACCTTCCGTTGAGAAAATTAATCCGTTCAGAATACAAAATGCCATGCGTGCCTTGCGACTTCATTTTCAGGTGTATCTCAAACTTTCCTTCTATTTCCCTGTCTTCCAAGTCGAGGCGAGTGATTTCGATGTAGTTAACGCAAGTGGTGTCCGCCTCCCAATATCCGTCGGCAACGTCACCGTCGTCTAATAGCCTTCCATATCCACCAAAACTTTTTGAAGGGTCGGCAGCCCAGTTTATATAATCCAGAATTTGATGAAATCCAATGTTTATAGGAACATAATTAAACGAGAGAACTTCACGAGGTAGGAGTTCTTCAAAATAAGGCTCATATGACCTGAATCTTATTTGAAGGGTGCTATCAGCAATGTAAACTTCACAGTTTCCAGTCCATGATATTTCCGCCAACCCAGGCACTTCCTTTTCCACCATACACACATAACAGTTTTTCAGGTATTCGAGTGGCTCTAAGTCCACGCTGCTCTTAAAAGCGGTCGTGTCGTCGCAGCCCAAAAGAATGGTTCCCTGCATGGGCAACTGTTCATTGTGTTTTTGATTTTTTTCAGGAATTATTGCATGCTCCTTTTTGCAGTTGCTCAAAGACAACACAATCAGCAGAGCAGCGACAATTTGACACGGTAACTTCATTTCAGTAAATTATTGTTGGAAAATAAAAAAGCCATGCGGCGTACAATTGATGCGCTGCATAGCTTTCTCATGTTTTTAACGGACTATTGCCAGTTTCAACACCTTTCGTTGGTCAGGCCCCAGAATCTCGACGAACCAAAGCCCGGCCGGCAGGCTGGAAACGTTGCAGGTCAGCAACCCTTTGTCATAGCCCAGCATCGGCAGCGTGTGAACCGCCGTGCCGTTCGTGCTGATTGCCCTGACGCTTGCGACCACCGGAAAATCTTCCAGCGATACGCTAAACCTGTCTTGTGCGGGGTTGGGATAAATACGGTCGTGTTCCACCAAAATAGGAACTGTGGTTTCCTCATCCCCCTGACCGCTGCTCCTGCAAGCCAGCCTTTGCGAACAGAACAGCAACTTTGTGGCGGTGACGCTGCATCCGATAGGGGTACTTACCGTCAGGCGCAGGTAGAAAAACGGGCAATTAGGGGCTGCTGACAGGTTCAGCGTCGGGCTGTTCGTGCCAAAGTTCGTATAGGTCACATTATTAGTTGACCACGACCATTGATAGGTGTAGTTCGTGCCGCAGTTCCACAGGTTGCCCCATATTTCCTGCATACCGGGCTGCACGTTGGCAGTGGCGGTGAAGGGGCAATCTGGAGTGATGCCAGTGGTAACGGAAGTGTGCGTATAGTCCGTGGAGAACCACACGGGCGAGTTGTTGTTCGCCACCTCGCAGAGTGCGCCCCGTATCTGGGCGGCGTTATCCCGGCTGCCCGCTGTTCCGGTTGATTCGCCGCCGAAGAACACGACCGGGTTGGAAAAATGCTGAATCCGTGTATTGTTGGCAGCATTGTTCGCCATGATGGTATTCTTCCCGATTGCCATGTTCTTGCCGTGCGGACAGCCAGTGGTGAGCGGGCTACTGTGCCGACAACCTATCTCATGGGCAAGTTCGTGGGCAAAGGTGTAGCGGATGGGACCTACGAATGCAACTTGTGTGATACAGAATTTATTGGTATTGGTAGGGTCGAGTGAACTGGCTATCCCGAAAACTGAGCCGTAGTTTTGGTTTGTAAGTAAAATACCCACATCGGCTCCACTCTGCTGTAGTGTTTGTTGGGCATCTGTACTGACTATTAATTTGTTCCTGTCTCCAAGTATATCTGTCGTTAGTAGAAAATCTGGCGTGTAGGAAATAATTTGCACCCTGACCCGCTTGTTGGACACGATGCTGTTGATGAATGCCCCGTTGATGTTGTTGGTCTCCACGAACAGGAACCACAGCCCGAAAAGACCATAGTTAGCATCTAGCCATTGCTGTGCCCCCGGTGTCACCATGGCAAGCACGTCGAGGATGTCGCTGCCGCAGTCGTCCTCGCAGTAGCCTGTTTCTTCCGGTTGGGGTAGGTCGGTAGCGCAAGTACCGGCCTCGCCCTCGGAGGGATTTGTTTTGATGAGCGCCCCTTTTGTGCCGCCCAATGGGTAAAGCACATAAGTGCTGGTCAACAACGTGATACTCCCACCCCTGCCTTGCGAGGTGACATAAAGCGCTATTTCTCCTTGTTCTGCCTTGTCATATACGGCGTAGTCGGTTTCGTTGGCAAAATGGGAGCCAATTACCTCGAAGGAAATGGGCTGCCCGTCGTTCTCTCCCGGAAGGGCGATGGTGATTTTGCCGTTGCTGTCAAACAGGCTCTCCGTTGCCCAGGCGATGTGCTGCACGTCGCCCAGGCGGGGCTGGTTCGTGGCGTAGTTGAGTACCTTGGACTGGTCAGCGTCCAGCCCCGTGTAGGGGCTTACGAGTGTGAATGCGGCAGACTGGGCAAGTACGTTGGTTGTGCAGAGCACGAGGGCGAACAAGATTGCGGATGCAATCCGGATGCGGAGTGGGGCATGATATGCCCGGCGATTGAAAGTACTCTCTTTCATGACGAAATCGATTTTGGTTAAAAAATATCCGCCTTCAGGAATTTTCCCGAAAAACTGGATTAGCCTACCTTGGGGGCGGGAATTTTCCACCATCCTCCGGCAGGTGCGAGTACTTTACATAAAGGTACGACTTGCCGGAGGAATCAACACGCCTCTTCTTCTTTCTTCATTTTATTTTTCTTCGTTTTGTCTTGATTCTAATGTCTGGTTGCCTCGAACGGAAGCACTCACGACGTGCCCGCCGGAGCGTTGGGATTGAGCGTTGGGCGCTGGCGGGCATGGGCGGGAGTGCATTGATAGCGGCTTTTTCTTATTTTTCATTTATATATCTCTTCCGCCAAAACTACAAAAGCCGTTGCGATTTCACAGCGGCTTTTGTAACTGGCAATTCAGGCTCTTGCTATTTCGCTTCATCTTCCTTTGGCTGCTCTTTCTTCACCAATTCTTGCATCCCGTAATATTCGATGGCTTTTTGCTTGAGCGGATTGGTACTCCACTCTTCCCATTCGCAAGTGTAGGGATTGTAGCCGCACTTGAGGGGCTTGGAGTAGATATTTTCAGGGTCTTCCAAGTAGGCACGACAATCGGTACAGATATAGCGAAACTCACAATCCTTACACACTTCAACTTGGTCTTTGTTGATGCTCCAGTATTTTTTGAAGCCGGGCTTTTCGAGGGCTTCCTGCAGGGTGGTGTCCCGGATATTGCCGTAGCTTTCCTTCATACTGGGGCAGTTCTTGATATTGCCTTCGGAGTCTATGGAGATTTTGCGGTTGAGGCAGGTGTTGTGGTGTTGTGATTCTGTATACAACGAAACATTGGCAGTGAAATACCTTTCAGAAACATTCCCACAGTGCAGTTCACTGTCTAAAAGGGACTTGGTGAAAATCAATTCAACACTTTTATATACTAAATACTTGTCTTTTTCACTGCAATGGACATTGATAGAAGTGACCCTAAGATGCTTATCCACCATCTCTTGTATCTCCTCAAATGTTTGAAATCCCTTGCCAAAAGGAAGGAACAAATCAATGGATGTCAGCCTTGAGTTTTTAACCGATAGTAGGATTTGGTGCAGATATTCAGCATTGACATAGGAGAAAAACCGAAGGTGTAGGGCGTTACAACCCAAGCCGTCAAGTTGTCCAAGCGCAGAAGTAACGTCATAGGAAGACTCTTCGGAAATATCAACAACCGCATTGGTGACACTCAACGGCGATTTCCATGACAGGTCAATGACGGGGAACAACTCTGGCATGGCGGTGTGAAATCCAAAATTGTCTTTCACCATTTTTTGGAAAAAATCTTCTAACTCCCTGTCGTACTCATGCTTGTAAAACGACTTTAACTCACCTATTTTCATGAAAACAGACTGTTCGAGCAAACCTGTTAGTGAGCCGGGGACAAACATGAAAGTATTCCGTTGCAAATCACAGATGATACTTCGCTGTGCACCTTTGACAAGCATACAGCAGGCGAACAGTTTGAAAAATCGCTCATCGGAGCACTCATAGTAAACCATATTTTTGGAAACTGCTATTTGGGAAAAGATTTCATCTGGAATAATTTGGAAACGGGTTTGTAAAATGGTTTTATTTCGATGGCGGCGTTGTAAAATTCCCCATAAACAAGTTTCACTGGAGATTCAAGTGATTGACTCTTGGCAACTGAACCCATTTTTTGGACACATAGAGGTAGTTCCCTCTTATTACTGCCCGCTTGAAGAAGTTCATCAATGTATTTCTTCATGGTTTATATTTTTTGCAAGCCAGTTGGCAATCGTTGCTTCAATATTATAGTTACAAGCATATGACAAAAACCCAAATTGACCAACCGGATTTATTTCCAGAAAATAATAATTGCCTTTATCATCAAGAATTAAATCAATTGATGCACAGTTTAAACCAAGTACTGCCATAAGCCTCCATAATTTTTCTCTGATAGATTCATGCAAATGAAATGGCACAATCCTTCTTTGAGAAAGATTCACCCTATAGTCGCATGTACTGGAATCCTCATTAAGAGATTTACTCAAGATTGCTCCAGTCCAAAAAAGGTTGTCAAGGCAAAAGACCCTGATTTCAAGCTTGGCATCTATGTACTCCTGAATAAGGCTTGGAAAGTTAAAGTCAAAATCTTCTTCATTAAAATCACTACTTTTTAAAACCTTCGTGTACATGGAATACTGATACATTGAATCTCTTGAATCAAAAAATGCAATATTGGTTATTGGCTTAACGATAACTTTTTTATGAGAATCGATAAAATTTTTAGCGGCAGCCAGTGAATGCGTATAGCATGTACTTGGAATATTTAGCCCAACACCTACTGCTTCAATTAAAGCCCTGGATTTACTGACATCTATATATTCAAAAGGATTTCTGCCAATTACAGGTAACTTTAGGTTGGAAATGCCAAACAAGATGTTTTTACGGTACTCTTTAACTTCTTCCTTTAAAAATGAACTTATTTTGTCATCCACCTCTTCGTATATGTCTGAATGAAAATGAAAGCCCTTATTAATCCAAATTGCCTTGAAATCATCTGTCGATTTGAAATAGGCACCTTGTTCGTTGTTGATGCCCACATGTATTTCCTCTGAATTTAAAGAAAGTGTCGTTTAGACTTAATGCCATGCTCATGCCAAAGATATTCCATTACCGCATTAGCCATAGTATCATTCAAGCTTGTCAAAATGAGTACCATAGGGTCATTCTTTGATATGATTCAATATGAGTTGCTCTATCTTTTGATAATTCATGTCATCTGTCCCCCTAAACCCCCTTGTCATTGCCAATACTCTCCCATCTGGACCAACCAGTATGTTTTTAGGATACCCCCATCTCATCCTAAACCTGTTCTCAATAATATCCTGCGCATTGGGAATGATTGTATAATTTATCGGATGTTTTAAAATAAATTCATATATCTCTGGTTCCGCATCCCTGCAAATTGATATTATATCCAATTTGCCTTTGTATGTTTCTTGCATTGTGTTTAAAAAGGGAATTTCTTCGACACAGGGAGGGCATGCGATAAACCAAAAATTTAGGAGCGTTAACTTATCCTTATAGTCCACATGTTGTACTTTCCCGCTGATGTTTCTTGCTAAAAAAGTTGGTATCCTATATCCATCTAAAAAATCTAAATCCCTAAGATACTTAGGGGCAAGGCTATTGTTTGCGGTCCAAACCATTGAATCCATTGGCAAATGACTAATCCGGTAATAATATTCCGAAAAATCCTCTTGAGTGTTGGACTGGGATTTGGTTGGAGATTTGCATGAAAATCCCAAGCAAAGTAAAATGGTGATATACATAAAATAAATGCATCTCATAATTATTCATTTTGCAAGCCAAAAACTATTCGCAGGGAACGGCGTTGTTGCATAAATAAGTAAAGAAAGTGATGCCGATTCGGAATTTTATATTGTAATAAGTGGCAAAATACGCCTTAAACAATATAAAGTTTGTCGAATTGGATGCCGTAATGTCAATTAATTATTTTATATTTTCATAATCAAATCACCAGTAGTACTTTAATCATGCAACAAAGCCGCAGGGAACACAACTTGCTCCCTGCGAAGTGAGGTAATAATTAGAATTCCAGTCCAATGTACGGGTCATTGCCGGTTCCGTCCCATCCAGCACCCCACCCAAGTCCTTGGGTTGACACGTCACAGTCAATGTGACCACTTTCCCATTCGAGGTCAACGGTGCCTCTGCCTGAACCAGTAATTTTACCATTTGCACCACCTTTGAGTTCAATAGTGTTTGAAACCTGAAATTCCTTAAATTCTTGCAGTGATAACTTAGTTGTTGCCATTATGCAAAGATTGATTTTTAACGCCTACTCTCTTTTCAGTCGCCCGTCCGGTACAGGGCAGGGTTTTCAGCAATCCCCTTAATAGCAAGCTATCTGGGGCAAACTTCCTCCCTGCCGGTGACAAAATTTGTCACCCTGAAAAAAAAGTTGTCAAAATCAGAAAAATTTTCACCGCCCTTTATCTTGGTGACTTCGTCCCCTTGCACTATAATGATTTTGAGGTCGAAAGTTACTTCCCCGTCGTAAAAATATGTTTGCCTGAAATGGTCGTAGGCTATCGGGAAACCGCTCGATTTCATCTTTTCGAGGATTCGCAGGATGTTCCGCTTAGACATGCCGAACCTATTTGCCAAGTTATCGGGAGTGCCGGTAGCCTTCTTTTGGATGAGCAGGTGCAGCCGCTCCACCGTTTCGAGTTCCTTGAAGAGTTCCATGTTCCGAAGTTTTTATGTGTTGAGGTTGAGTAGCCTGTCCAGCAAGCGCCGAAGCACGCTCCTATCCTTTGTGATGATTTGCGCCGTTCCCGTCAGCCGCTGACGGAAGGGCAGGAGCTTTCCAATAGAACTGACAAGGGTATCCGGCAGGCGGCAAGTGATTTCGTAGAAAAGTTGCCCCTCCTTGTCCTTCGTTGGCAGTGAGGAAATTGCGTCAATCTTTGCTTCCAAATGCCCAAATTCCTTGTAAGGAAATGCGTCCAGTTGCAGCAGAACCCGGTTGCCCCGTTCCGCTTTGCCAATGCCCCCGGCAGGCGGGTAGATGTGTGCGACAATGCCATTTTCTTTCTCGCTCATCGGGACGACGCTCGCCAATACGTCGCCTTGCTTCACGGTCTGGTGCCGGGCGATGCCCGGTGTTAGGGAAAGGATGCCCGCAATGGGCGCATTGAGGAAGTATTTTTTGCGCCATTCGCTGTGTTCGTTGCGAAAACGCAGCGTCAGCTCGTTCAAACGGATGATGTACTCGCTCACTGCCTTCGCCCGCTCGTCCTTGAGCGTGAGGCGGTCGGTGCGCAGTTGCGCTATCTCGACCGAATTGTTGATGATGGCAGTTTTCATGGTTTCGTGTTGCTGTTGCTGGCGCAGGTATTGGGTTTCGTTTTTCTCCAGGTCCAGGTCGCTGACTACGCCCTGACGATGAAGTTCGGCGTTGCGGCGGTAATCCTTTTCGGACAGGGCGAGCTCTTTTTCAAACAGCACCAATTGCTTTTGCAGAGCTGTTGTCAATTGCTCCAGTTTTGCGATTTTTTCATTCACGGAATGAATTTTTTGAAAGATAATGCCTTGGCGTAAAACGTATTGAAAGGTGGCAAGCGTCTGTGCATACTCCGTATAGGTTTGCAGAAGTTCTCCTAATTGGAGGTCTTCTGGAACGGCGACGTGTAAATAATCGGATATGCTTTTGACATTATTGAGCGAATCCACGAATTGGGCGAATGTTTGCACGTCCGCCATGTTGGCGGGATTGTCTATGTACATCACCTCGGCTCCTTTCTCCAACAATTGTCCTTCCTGGCAATAAATGGCTTCGATTTGCCCGCCGGAAGGGGCTACCAATTCAATCGGCGGGTTTTCGGTGGTCAATATGAACGGCGTTGCCAACCGGTCGGGGTAATGGATAAAGAACGCTAAGCCAAGGAATACAACCACGGCGAAGAAAATCAGCGGAATGCCGGAGTGCAGCAACCAGCCGGGTTGCCGTTCCATGAGGTCGTCGAAGCGGATGTCGTCCCGCCGGATGGGCGGGCTGGCAGGTAACGGTGCGTGATTGGTTTGGATGTTTGGCATGATTTGATTTTTTCAGGTTCCCAATTCCAACTGGTTTTTCACCAAGTCAAAATATGCGCCTCTCCGTGCGGTCAATTCCTCATGCGTCCCTGTCTCCACGATGCGCCCTTTTTCCAGCACCACGATTTGGTCGGCATGGCGCACCGTGCTGAGCCGGTGGGCAATGATGACGACGGTTCTTCCCCGAAAAAACAAGTTCAGGTTTTCCAAAATAATGCGCTCGTTATGCGCATCGAGGGCATTGGTGGCTTCGTCCAAGAAAATAAACGCCGGGTTTTTATAGACTGCCCTCGCTATCAGCATACGCTGGCGCTGCCCCTGGCTGATGCCGTTGCCCCTTGCGCCAATCATTGTGTTGAAGCCGAGCGGCAGGGTTTCTACAAATTCGAGGATGTTGGCGGTCTGTGCAGCTTGTCGAACGCCCCCGACCCCTAAAGGGGAGAGAGCGCCTACCGTATCCTCGCTTTCCGCAATATTGTTGGCAATCGTGTCGGAAAATATGAACCCGTCCTGCATGACGACACCGCAGGCACTTCGCCACACCTTGATGTCAATAGCGTTCAACGGTGCGCCGCCGACTTTTATTCCACCTTTTACGGGCTGGTAAAAACCGAGCAGCAACTTGATGAGCGTTGTTTTTCCGCTGCCGCTTGTGCCAACGATGGCGGTGATTTTGCCCTTCGGGATGGTCAGGCTGATGTCTTGCAAAACAGGTTCGCCGATGGGCGTGTACTGGAATGAGAGGTTTTGGATTTGGATGTCCCCGTCGGGGATGGAAGGTAGTTTTTTGACGCCGGGCGGCTCCTCGTCCGGATGGGAATGCACCTCGCCGAGGCGCTCAAGGCTGATGGAAGCGTCCTGTGCGGAGCGGATAAAGCCTGCCATTTGCTGCAAGGGGGCGTTGAGCCTGCCCACCATATACTGCACCGCCAGCATCATACCGAGCGTCATTTGTCCGTCCATGACGGCTTTGGCGCTGAGAAAAGTAATGAGGATGTCCTTCAATTGGTTGATGGTCTGCGAGCCTGCATCCTGCCATTGCCCCAATGCTAAGGATTTCATATGGATGCGGAACAGTTTCGCCTGCACGGTCGCCCAAGCCCAGCGGCGCTTGCGCTGGCTGCCCTGCAATTTCACTTCCGGCATGCCCTGAATGATTTCGATGAGCTGGTTCTGATTGTCCGACATCTTTTGGAACGCCATGTAGTCAATCTCTTTCCGCCTTTTCAAAAAACGATTAATCCATAAAAAATAAAGGGCAGTGCCTGCGATGAAAAGTGCAAAAATGGATAAGGAATACCAAGCCAGCACTGCGCCGAAAACCAGAACAGTAAGCACGGCAAGCACGATATTGAAAACAGACTGCGTCAGGAAGGTTTCTATGCGCCGTTGGTCACCAACCCGTTGGAGAAGGTCGCCGGTGAATTTGGTGTCGAAAAAGCCAAGCGGAAGTTCCGTCAGCTTGTGCAGGAAATCAGCCACCAGCCCAACTCCAAGCCGTGCGCTGATGTGCAGGTAAATCCAGCTTTGGATAAGCCCCACGACGGTCTGCCCGAAAAACAGCATGAGTTGCCCGAACAATATGAGCCAGATGAAGCCGACGTCCTTGTTGTCAATGCCCACATCCACGATGGACTGGGTGAGAAAGGGGAACGCCAACTGGAAAAATGCCGTGAGCAGCAACCCCAATACGAGGTTGAGCATCAGGCGCTTATACGGACGCAGGTAGTTTCTGAAAAAATAGCCAAGCGTGAGTTTTTCCGCCCGCTCGTCATGGTTGTTTTCAAAAAAATGCAAACCGGGTTCGAGCAAAAGAGCGATGCCTTTTTCCTCGTCGCTGAGCCAACCGCTTTTGAATTGTTCGTGCGTAAGGCGGATTTTCCCCGCTGCCGGGTCTGCCACATGGACATGGCGGCGGCTGGTCTTATAGACGATGAGGAAATGTTTCTGATTCCAATGGGCGATGAGCGGTAAAGGCGCTACCCGAAGGGATGGCTCATCGAAGCCCGCTTCAAATGGAATTTTTACTGCTAAAGTTCGAAAACCGGTGCCTTCAGCCGCTTCACCGATGCCCTTGAGGCTGACGCCCTCCCTGTCTATATAGCATTTTTCACGCAGAAATTGTAGGGAGTAGTTTTTGCCATAGTATCCGGCAACCATGCGGAGGCAGGCGGGTCCGCAGTCCATGGCATCGAATTGTCGGTAGAAGAGGAGGTTTGGCATATGGGTGTTTGTTTTATGGTTGTTGAAAATTGGTTTTTGTTTTATTGGTTTTTTTATTTTTTTATTTTATTTTTTTATTTTGATTGCCGCTATCGGCTGCACTCACGCCGTGCCGCCCTGCGTTGGGTTTTGCGGGTTGGGGTTTGGGCGGCATGGTCGTGAGTGCATTGTTGGACACAGCTTTTTCTTCTTTACTCCTTCGATGTGACTTCCTTTTATTGATGGGCAATATACAAAGGGGTCATCGTGTTAGGATTAAAACCTATTGACAGTAATCTACACGCCTCCCTTTTGCTCGTGCATCCTTCGGACATATAATAAACGACCAACTCATTCGGTATCTCTTCATTAGGCTCTCCAAAAAGATGCTTAACATCATTAATGGATAGACTGAAGAAACATTCTTTATAAGTTGTGTTCATTTTACTCTCGAATTCTTCTTTTTTTATTCGCCTATGTTTGTAAAGCAATTTATTCTTTTGTTTCAGCCAGTGGGTACTGATATATTGCCTCAAATCAAGGCAGCCTTTATCTTGAAAATTCACATCATTAGTCACTGGCTTATAGTTGCCGCACGAGCAGACGCAAAGCCCTAATGCGACAGCGAGGATTGAGGTTTTCATATCTTTATAATTTTAGTTGAGAAAACATGATTTTCATCAGTTTGAATCAAAACGTAAATCCGTGAGCCAAAAAAAAGGAAGAACGCCTAAAATGTTGTAAATTAGTGCATTACAACTGATTACCTCACTTTTAAAGCGGCGTTCTTTCATGAAAAAATTTAACATTGAATATACGA
>WBZO01002082.1_pt2 | contig 12343 bp, 11 predicted proteins | sample 5204261 | NCBI WGS metagenome assembly WBZO01 (sample SAMN12412400, study PRJNA552823) | activated sludge metagenome | isolation source: activated sludge from anammox sidestream of wastewater treatment plant... | place: USA: North Carolina | collected 2017-09 | reverse complement strand
AATTGTTCCCTCAGTAATAGCAAAAAGCGCCGAGAGGACGCACAAACCCGCGAATGTCCACATCAGCGCCCGTTGTCGCTGGGGCGTAGTCAATAGTTTGCCGGTCAGCCAAATCAAGAGCCACAACTGGATATAGGTAAAAAACCAATTGCGGTCATCGTCCAAGAGCGCGGCGTCTGGATTTGTGACCAGCATCCACCCAATCAAAACGAGCGCCGCAAAATGGATGGCAGACAATTTCCCGAATGGCTTTTTGAAAAGGACGCGCTCAAGGACAAATGCGCCCAACGTCACGCCGCCGATCAGCGCAACGGCAGAGTTGGCAAAAGGAATGGGCGGCAGGATTTCAAGAATAGGGAGAGTCGCAATCGTCGCAATGATACCCCAATAGGGATAACGCACAATCGTTATGGCAATCGCGCAGGCGAAAATAATCGCCAAGCCCAGGAAAGGTTGTTCGGGCTGACTGGCGCCAAAAATTCCAATTGCCAGCGCCAAGCTCGCCGCGAAAAGGACGATGCCGACGGTTCGAAGTGTTTGAAATGAAAATTTATTGGTTATGCTCATCGCTTGAGGATTTCATTGTAAAGACTCGAGATTTGAGCAACGTGCTGTTCAAGCGAAAAATACTTGGCGACGTGCGCGCGTCCCGCCGCTCCCATTCGCTGCCGCAAATCAGGGTCTCTCATGAGTCGCGCCGTCGCATCGGCAAAACCGGTCACATCACCAGCAGGCACCAAGAATCCAGTTTCGCCATTCACTACGCTTTCGGCAATCCCGCCCGTATTTGGACCTACTACTGGACGCTGCGCCGCCATCGCTTCAATGGCAACGCGTCCGAACGGTTCTTGGGCGCATGGGTGAACGAGAATATCCATCGCATCCATCATTTGAGGAATATCGCCGTGAAAACCAGCCCAGATAAATTTGTTATTTAACCCCAAGCGCGTCACTTGGTCTTTTAACCCTTGATAGTAGCGCCATGGTTGATTGTATGTAGGATTACGATAGCGCCGCGGTTCGGGACCAAAGGCAACAAACCAAAGATGTGGAAAATGATCCGCCAACCGCGCAGCCATTTCAATAAAAACCGAATGTTGTTTCCACACAGAAGAGAGACTAGCCGCCATTCCCACCACGAGCGCATCGTCTGGTACGCCCAGCTCACGGCGTAATACTCTGCCTTTTGGTTCTTGGCAAAAACTTGCCACATTCACCCCGTCATTGACGACCGCGATCCGCTGATACATATTTTGCCGTTCGAAAATCTCTCCAATAAATCGCGTCATTACCAATATCTGTGTGGACAGATTTTGAATGAACCGAACTAACATGGGGTCCGAGAGCCAGAACTTGACGCGCGCTTGCGAGCCAATCCATTCCTTAAGGTGCCAGATGTGTGGGACGCGGCAATGCCGCGCCGCAAGCGCGCCCTCCAATACCATCACCGAATTTGTATAAACAATATCAATTTGATGTTCGCGGATCAGACGGCAAAGCGACCAAACCGGACGAACATGACCCCACGTTTCAAGCAAGCCGCGTGTTTCGGACAAAGTGCGCCAGCCAAAGGGCAAATCCGTCTTGCGATTCCACCAACGCATCGGTACAACAAAGGTCCGACATGCCAACGCCGAAAAGAGCGCGGCTTGACGTTCGTCTGGCGACTGGGGAACGACTAGATAGGATTCAAACCGTCGGCGCGGCAATCCGCGTAATAATTCTATAATGCCTTGAGTCGCCCCTCCCCCCGCTGCGTTTAGAACATACAGGATGCGTACGGGCCGCTCTGAATCGCTCAATCGTCTATCCCCAAACGTTCGAGTTCGCGCCGATGGTAGCGGTTGTAAAAGGGGCGCGCGACGATACGCGCAAGGGGCCCCAATAACAACAAGCCCGTCAGAAAATAAAATTTTGAGAGCCGCAGAGTCGTCTTGGGATATGCCGCCAAGGCAAAAGCCCACATGCGAAATGCTTGTTCAAAGGTGCCATGAACTAATTGAGTCAAGCCGTTCTTCAAGCACACCCGATTCAACAGAATGTCAATCAAATCACGTCTCTGTAAACCATATTCGGCTAAAAAATCATCCGCATATTCGAGCGTATATAAATAATCGTCTATCTGTTGTTTCAAATTCGTTTGCTGAGCTTGCTGATTTGGCGAACCATGCACGCGGTATGCGAAAAGGCGGCGGCGGATGTACGCCACATCTGGATCTTGCGCCAAGAGTTTATAGTGAAAATGTTTGTCGGGACCGATGGTGCGAACGCTATTGTATCCTTCGACCGCTTCCCATAATTGCCGGGGATAAATCACACTCAGAAACGGCGCAAAATTGCGTAACTGCGCGAGCGATTGACGCAGCACATCGCGTCCGCGATACAGTTCCATCGCTGCCAGATTGTCAGTCGAATCAACCTCATTCGGATTGCCAAGCCGCGTCAGCGATTCAAAAGAGTTACGAACGCGCGTTTCATAACCGACGACCTCACCAAGCGCATTGACAAGATCCACGTCCGACATCAAGACTGTATGCTGCGCCTTGACGCCTTGCTGATTCAAAATCGCGGCGCAGGTTTCGAGCGCATCCCGCCGCATCAAATCATCCGAAGAAAGGAGATTGATAAAATCACCGGTGGCATACATCGTTGCGCGCTGCAAGTTGGGCGCAAAGCCAATGTTGTACCGATTGCGAATCAAACGGATACGAGAATCTTTGAACGATTCGACAACTTGGACTGAATTATCCGTTGAGGCGTTATCGGCGACGATAATTTCAAACTTGGGGTAGGTTTGCGCCAGCACGCTCTGAATCGTCTCACCGATGTAGCGGGCATAGTTATAGTTGGGGATGCAAATTGAAAAGGTGGGCTGTTCCATCAAATTCCTGTGCCTATACGCGTCTCGATGTCAAGGTTTTCGCAAGACCAAATGTCCCTGAGACCATTTACGATTAGTTCGTAAGCTAATTACTTCAAATCCACAATTTATCGCGAGGTGTTTTATCTTGCGCTGAGTAACCATTAGAGACATACTGTTTGCAGGACCATCAGGCAGACAACGATAGCCATTACTTCGAATATCGAGTAGTAATTCAGCAAATGGCTCAATGGTGTGATAGAGCGTGCTGATGAACGGGGACTTGGCGGATTTGGCTCGGAAAGAATAAGGCCGTCCATAATACAATGATGCAATTCCGCCTGATCGAAGCACGCGAAACACTTCGGTGATGTAACTTTCAAGCACATCAGGACCGGAAAGGTGAAGGAAAACGATGTGCGAGTAAACAAAGTCAACAAGTTCACTATCAACAGGGAAATTCTTTCCGTTACCGGTATACAGTCTGAAATTGGACAGACCTTTCGAGCGCAACATATCATCCACAACCGCACCCATTGGGTGAATATCAACACCTATGACTTCTTTGAACATGTGCGCCGCCGCATGCAACAATCGTCCCCCACCATATCCAATTTCTAGTGCTACCTTCTCGTAGGATATGGACAAATGCAAGGGTACTGGATCTCGTAAAACAGTCACCGAAAAATCAAAAAAACCGTTCTTAAGTGCTTGTTCGTTATTAGAATCTCCATCGAACCAGCCGAAGAAAGCGTCTCGACCTTGTTCACGATAGACTCGTTCAATTGTTTCGACAAATCGTTGTTCCATAGTATTCATCTGCACTATCTCCGGGGGGTGTGATATTCTTCAAATCGTGCCAATGCTTCTGGGGTGCCCATATCCCACATCTCGTCCGCTATCGAAATGTTCACGCGCCAACCACGCTGGATAAATTTTTGATAGACCGGAATCACATAATACTCGCCGCGCGTTTTCTCGCCATTGCGGATCATCTCTTGGCCGATTTGGACGAGTTCGCACCCGTGAGAAAAATAATATAATCCCGTACTGGCATGATTCGAGATGCGGACTTTTTCGGTTACCTCGACAACTTGGCCGGCGGCATCCGTCCGCGCAAAACTCCACCGGTCGCCCGGTAAATCCGCCACCGAAATAATCCCGTGACACTCTACAGCGCGGTGGGCAATATCATTTTCGAGAGCAGAGACAACGTAGGTATCTGCGCTCGCAATCAGCACATCCTCGTCGTCATTGATTAAATCTCGCGCTGTCAACACGGTACAGAGCTGTCCTTCGGTCACATCGTCGAGCAACAAGAGTTCGTGCCGCGCGCCCAAAGCGTGGGTCAACCATTTCCGCAAACCGTAAGTCGTTTCATGCTCTGCAAGCGCAATAAAAATAATTTTGTCATACTCGAGTTTGGAGATGCTCCGCAAAGCCCATGCCAACATGGGCTGTCCGGCGACTTGGACAAAGGGCTTGGGGACACTGCCTTGAAAGCCCACTAGTCTGGAACCGCGTCCCGCCATTGGCACGATGATTTTCATCTGGCTCTTGCCTCACGTTGGAGTAATTCCATCGTGATTTCTGCCCAATCTGAAAAACGGAGCGCCCGGTCGTCAATATAAACTTCGGCGTTGGGCTTGCCAAAGTAAATCTCATCGTACTCGATGCCGTACTGCTCCAGCCAATCGAGCGTGAGCTTGCCCACATTTTTCATCACCCTGCCCAGATTGCTCTGGCAGGTTGCCATATTCCGCGCGGTCAGGATGATGATATAGTGTCCCGCCGCGCGCAGTTCATGAATCCGCTCGGCAGCACCCGGCAGCGGTTCTAAATCGCTGTAGGACTGGTTAGGTTCTTTGATTGGACAAATTGTGCCGTCTAGGTCAATGGCAATACGCATTACAACACCTCATTCAAGAGCGCCAAGCCGGTTAGAAACATCACCTTTTGCCGTTGTAGTTGTTCGTGATGAATCGGCAGCATCGAAATAAAGAGCAGTCCCTCGATGAAACGGATTTCGTCAAGGTCATAACCCAGTTCGACAATCATTCGATCCAAAATTTCCCCCACTTGACTCGCGATGCCGTCCGCATAAATTTCTACTTGAAAGTCCGTCTCCGCCTCGCGCAGCTCGAACATATCCGCCAAGATAAAATCATACAATTCGTGCGCGCTGTGCCGAAGTTTTGCCACATCATAGCGCGGGTCGCCATAATTGCCTTTGACCCCAAAGCTCCCACGCGGATCGATCAAGCGAATGATTTGATTGTTGAGGTCAAACAAGATGTTTGAAAAGCAATAGTCGCCATGAATAATGGATGCTGAGGTCGTATGCGCTAATTGATGTGCCTTGCGGTGAATTTCTGTGGCGAGAACAGGAATTCCGCGCAGCGAGCGTCCGTTAAAGTTGATGGTTTTCGCAGAAAGCAACGGATGCCACGCCGGGTCCTGTAGGTTCAAGTCCTCGAGGCGCTGCCACGTTTTTGCCACATACATGGATTCGACTGCCGCCGAGGAAAGCGTTCCTGGATATTTGCGAAATTCCCGATGAATTTGCAGCGCCCGCGCGAGGATGGAATGCCAAGTGTCTAGATAAAGGTCGCCATATACAAAGAGTTCGGCAAGCGTCGGATAGCCATAGTATTCTTGAACGATTTGCGCTTGGCCATTGACGCGCTCGTGACTCACGATGCGCGGAGCGAGAATCTGGAGTTCTTGCGGCAGCGTCAAATACCAATCGAGTTCGTCGGCGAGTTTGTCGTCGTACGCGCTGACCTTGGTAATCGTATTCAGAACCGGATTGATCACAAGCGAATTGAAATAGCGCGTCTGCAATAGCTGCCGCTTGGCGGCAAGCAAATTGTCAATGTTTCCGAAATCAAACCATTCTTGGGCTAGCCGCGCGACAATCGGATATTTTTTGCCGTACTCGCTCAACACGTCGCTCAACTCACGGCGTCCAGCGGCGATACAGCTTGCGACACACGCTTGCAAATACGCGCCCTGCGTCAGGTGATAGTAACCGGCTAATGCGGTGTACTCGCCCCAGCCGAGTTCGCATTTGTCCAGGTAGCGCGTCACCCGCCCCTGTTCATCGGTTTGCACCAGACACCAACGCCGCGAGTCAGTTACTCGGCCGCCATAGACAAAATCATCCCCTCCTTCAAAAGAATCCCGAATCAACGTATCGCCCAAAATAATTCTCACCCTTGCCAGCGGCGGCAAAGTTTGGAGACATGCTTGAATAGATTCAAGGATTGTCCCGTCATGGTGCAGACTCACCATTTCTATCGTCATGCGATTGCCAAAAGCTCTCTGCAAAAATGAGCGCAAATGACGATCTTGTTCTCGCACAGCAATCGTTACTTGCCGAATCCCCTTTTTGAGCAAATCGTCCAGAATCCAACCAATGGCGGGTTTCCCGTTGATGGGAATCATCGCGTTGGATTGATTGGTATTGATGGGCAGATTGGCATAGTTAATGCGACCGCCGCAGAGGATAATCGTCTTGAATTCACTCATACGCGCTTGAGCGCAGTGCGTCGCGCAAGTTCGCCCAATCTTTTGACGGACGACCCATCTGTGAAGGTCACATAGTCGCGCACCAATTGCGCGCGTTTTTCTCGATACCAAGAAGGTTCAAGTAGGCAACGCCGGAGCGCCACAGGAAAATCTTCGACGCGCCGAATAATCGGCGCCAGGTCAAGGGATTCAATCCGTCCAAAGTGTTTGCCCAAAACCCACGTGCTAAAGTAACTTTTTGCGCGTTCGGGTTGGTAGGGATGAAATATCGGCACGAGTGTAGGTCGGTCAAAAATCGCGGCTTCCAAAGTAACAGTCGAGCCGGGGGTAATCACTATGGCGGCATGTTCAAGCATATTTGCCATCAAAACCACATCCGCGCGCGTCATATACCACTGCAAAGAGGGCACGTAGCGCTCCACATACGACAATCGAACATCGGGATGCGCCGCGTATTTTTGAAACTGTTCCAGACGCGACCAGGGATGCAAGCGACAAATCACTTGTGGGGATCCCGGAATAGCGCCTTGGTCAATCAAGCCAAGCAATACATCCATCCAACAAGTTTCATCCAATTCAGGAAAGAAATTTCCAAGCGTCGCAAAAAGCAAAATGGGGCGGGCAGGATCAATCTGAAAATGCGCCGCGAACTTTTCTCGCGACCAAATCGTATCGGGCGCAAAATAAGGATCGAATTGAGGCGAACCAATCACATCTACCTCATTGGGTAAATAGCCCTCTAATTCGATTACTTCTTGTTGGTTGACTTGGTTCCACACCGCCAAACGTCGTGGGCGGCTGCGAATTCCCTTGTGGACATTATCCCAACTGCGGACAACTCCCAGCGTCGGGATGCCTAGATGGTGTGCGGCGCTGATTAACTCGGCTTCTCGAAAAAGGTGAGCGTGGGTGGTCAGCAACAGTGCGGGGGGGCGCTGCTTGAACGCATCCAGATAGGATTGTCGCGGTGGATACAAACGTCGTTCCTCCCATTTGATCCACGCTTGCAACAACACGCGGCTATGCAAACGCACCAATCGCCGCCGCATCCAAAAAGCCCGCTGTCGCCAGGAGGTTATATCACACGGCAAGAGCGAAGCAAACTCGACCTCTGGACGTTTCCATTCCCGAATGAATTCGGGGACACGGACTGCTTCGGTAAAGATTGTGACCGAGTCAAAGCCATTCTCTAGCAGATTATCCAACAAACCGTTATAGAATAAATCGCGGACTGTGCGCCCTTCAGTAATCGAGACAGCAATGTTCACAATATTTGCGCTATAATTCCCGCGCTCACCCACTGCCACACATAAAAACTATTGTCGCTTGCGCCATTTTGATATGCTTGCCACTCGCGCCGCACTGACTCGGCGTCAAACCAAACTGTTCCATATCGCGCCAATGCCGTCTCGATACACTGCCCCGCCCATTCTTTCAGCGGACCGCGCAGCCATTCGCGCTGCGGCGTTTGAAGCGGACGTTTCGGCGCTTCAACAACGCCTTGCGGCAGCAGGTCTTGAGCAATTTCGCGAAGCAACCATTTGTGAGCGCCATTGCGAATTTTGCGGTCGGCGGGTTGGCGCAATGCCAACTCGAACAGCCGATGGTCCAGAAATGGCTCGCGCAATTCGACGCTGCGCATCATCGAGACGCGGTCATTGAAACGCAGCGCGCGCGGAATTTTGGCATAGCGCGCGTCGCGGTATTGCCAATTACGCAGCGCATCGGAAAAAGGAGTGGGCGGCTGAAAGGTTTGCGCCAGCGCGCGAAATTCGGGGACGAGACAATCCGGCTGCGTCGAAGCGCTGCGGCTGCCTTGAACCGGTCCCGTTGACTGCGCCGAGCCGCTGGCATCCGCGCGCGCATAATATTCATAGCCCGCCCATTGCTCGTCCAACCCTTGCCCGTCCAAAAGAACGATGGCGCCAAGTTCGCGCGCGCGCTCGAAAACTTTTGAATAGCAAAGGGTGGGCAAGCCGCCAAACGGTTCGTCTTGATGCCATTGCACGCGCACCGCCAAATCGGGGACTTGGGCTGGCTGCAAGAGACAAACATGATGCGGGTGCCGCGTTTGCGCCAACATTTCGCGCGCCCAAGGCAATTCGTCATACCGTTCGTCGCCGGTTACGAACGTAAAAGCGTTGACCGCGCTCTCTGGTCCTTGTACGGCGTGGACGAGACCGAGCAGCGTTGACGAATCTACACCGCCGCTCAAGTTGATTCCCACCGGCACATCGGAGCGAAAGCGCAAGCGCACACTCTGTTCCAGCAGAGTACGATACTCTTCCGCGACGGTCTGCTCCCCACGAGTATCGCACACATCATCGGCGAGTCGCGCGGCAAGATCGTACCAACACCATTGTCGAAGTTTTCCCGCTTGCCATTCCAGAGCATGTCCCGGCGGAACCGCCGAGATGTCTTGCCAAAAAGTTCGCGCGCTGTGGTCATACAGCCCATTCGTCAGATACGTCGCCCACGTGACCGTATCTGGACAGCGCGGAACTCCGGCGGCATGAAGCGCTTTGATTTCACTGGCGAGCGCCAGCGCATTTTCGTTCCACCGGGCATAGTATAAGGGTTTGACGCCAAAGCGGTCCCGCGCGGCAAACAATGCGTTGGCGCGCGCATCCCAAATCAGAAACGCAAACATCCCGATAAAATGATCGAGGCACGCAACGCCCCAGCGTTCGTATGCCGCGAGGATTACTTCGGTATCCGTTTGTGTGCGATACGGGTACTCGTCCAGTTCCGCGCGCAGTTCGAGATAATTGTAGATTTCGCCGTTAAAGACAATCCACACCGTACCATCGCGGTTGGACATGGGTTGATGACCGCTGGGCGTGAGGTCAATGATGCTCAAGCGATTGTGTCCCAAGCCCACGGTCCCAGTTTCATCAATATAAATGCCTTGGTCGTCTGGTCCGCGATGATGTTGAATTTTGACCATCGCTTCCAGTTGTCCGCGTTCCCAGCCCTGCCCGACGATACCGGAGATGCCGCACATGGCGTTATCTCTCCCCCAGCAAACGTTCCTGCATCAGTATCTCCACCATTTTCAAATCGAGCTCGTTATCAACACTGACCGAGCGTTCGGGAGGCATAATGTATGGACGAATCACATCGCCCCAGAGCGACCCGCGTTCTATCAAAACATCGCGGCGCGTCAAGTAGATTGCGCCATTCCGCATAAACGCTGGCGGCTGATAGTTTTGCCGGCGCGTGCCTTCCTTTTCTTGGATGCAATAGGGCAGCAGCTGGTCATTTTCGATGCGCTTCATCAAAATCGGATGAACCGCGAAAACCTGTACGACGCTGATAACGGAATCACAACCGCCTTGCTGCGCGAGCGCGAGCGCGGCTTGAATGTCTTGAACGGTGCGAAATGGGTCTGTCGGCTGCAAGAGCAAGACCCAATCCAGATGCACCTTGTCCTGCTCTTCGACGAAACGAACGGCGTGCTGCAAAACGGGCGCCGTCGGCGCGTTATCGGCGGCGAGTTCAGCGGGACGCAAGAACGGCGTTTCCGCGCCGTACTGCCGCGCAATCGCCGCAATCTCCGCATCGTCCGTACTGACCAGCACGCGGTAGAGTAAATCACGCGCTGCCAGCGCCGTTTCAATCGAATAAGCGATCAGCGGCTTGCCGCACACCGGACGAATATTTTTGCGCGGCACCCCTTTCGAACCGCCGCGCGCGGGGATGACGGCGAGAACCTTGTGAGCGAATTGATTAATCACGTTTAGCTGGTTTAACAAGAGGTCGAACGCGGTGCCATAGAGAGTGCAAGGTTGGAATAGCCAACAATCTGGTTTTGACAGCAAGCCAACGATGATAAAACAATCGAGAAAGGTGAAATTTATAAGGATGGCGTGTGACCGCCACAAGTACGGAACCATATCCTGCGGCTTGAGCTGCCTCGGAAGATGTTAAAGCCAGAACCATCGCGTCGTTTTTTGTCGCAAAAGAATCCACAGCGTAACGAACTCCCTCGTACTTGTCCGAGTAGTCGTGACAAAGGATAAACCCACCTTCGGCAAGTCGCGGCCATAATAATTCGAGTTCGCCTTTTACGCTTCCATAGTTATGCGTGGCATCAACTAGCGCCAGTCCGAAAGATTCACCAGTCTGATCCAACCAGCGTGTTAGTGATTCAGGTAGAGATCCCGGAATCAAACTGAGGCGATTGCAGGATTCCAGATCCTGTATCATTTGACTCTTTCGCAGTTCAGCCACAACTGCCGGTAGATCGAAACCTACTACGTACCCATCTATCCTATTTTGACTCAAAAAATCACACATGAATTGTGTTGTCAGGGCTCTATAGACCCCCAATTCGATAATGAGATGTGGGCGCGTTAGCAAAATAAAATGGCCAAGAAGACTTTTTTCCATCATTGTTAACGAACCAGAATCATCGGTCAACTCTGGAAATCGAATTAATTCTTGATAAGATGACTGTCGCATCAATACGTAATCTTTTTTTCGATGGTCAGCGGTACGTCCGCCAGCAAATTCGCAATCCGTTCGCCCGCGCGTCCATCCCCATAGAGCGCGCTGGAAGGATAGCGCCCATTCGCCAGATGCTGGCGCGCCGCGACGACGATGGCTTGACGGTCATAACCAACATCCATCACGTTTGGACCGCGTTCGCGTCCCGCCTGCCGATTGCCGACGTTCACCACCGGCGCGCCGAGGAACGCGCTCTCGCGGATGCCCACACTCGAATTGCCGATCAAACACCTTGCCCCAATCAACAGCCGCAAAAAATCTTCCGGCGCGAGATTTTTGAAAAAGTAAATGAATGGCACGTCGTGCGTTTCGCGAAAATGCCGAATCCCTTTCGAGATGCGGTCCGAACCGGCATCCACGTTGGGCCAAAACCAAAACGTGGGACAGCCGAGTTCTTGAACCGCCGCCAGAGTTTCTTGAATTTGCGGCAGCGCGTCTTGATATTCCGTCGTGACCGGATGCTGCATAACGACCAGATAGCCCGCGCCGACATCAATGGGATGTCCGACGCCGCCATACTGCGCGAGCGGATCGAAATGATTCGTTCCCTCCGCCAGCACGCGCGCCGCGAGGTCCACCGAAGGACAGCCGGTCACAAAAACAGTCGCCGGGTCTTCGCCCAAACGGATGACGCGCTCCGCCGCGCGTTCGTTCGCGACGAAATGCAGATTGGCGAGCTTGGTTACAGCGTGGCGCACCTTTTCGTCAATCGAGCCGGTCACTTCGCCGCCCTGCACATGCGCGACAGGAATGTTGAGGTACGATGCCGCAATCGCCGTCGCAATCGTTTCGTAGCGGTCGGCAACGCTGATGACCACATCCGGTTTCAAGTTGTCGAAAATCGTCGCGAGCTCCAGCACGCCCATACCGGTAGATTTCGCCGTCGTAACCAGATTCTCACCCTCGACCACCATATACACGACGGCATTCGGCTCAAAGCCGTCCGCGCGGATGATATTGACGACGGGTCCGTAACGTTCGAGAATTGCCGACGCGCCGACCACGAGTTGCAACTCAAGACGCGGGTGTTGTTGAACTGCCTCTAGCACGGTTTTGATGCGCGCGTAACTGGGGCGCGCGGTGATGACGACGCAGACGCGGCGGATTTCTGATTTTTGATTTTCGATTTTCGATTTGGAATCGGTCAAAGCCATAACCCTGTTCACGCTTGGCGCATCGTCTTGATCAAGCCAGTCAATTTTTCCGCCATAAAAATTTCGGTGCGCGCCATTGATTCGAATGTCGCGCCGCCGATGTGCGGGGTGATGAGCAGGTGATTATGCGCGCGCGCATATTCAAAAAGCGGACTCGCGCGCCGCAACTGCGAATCGCGCTCGTGATGGATGACGTCCAACGCCGCGCCGGCGAGATGTCCGTTCGTCAACGCTTGCATCAAAGCAGTTTCATCCACAATTTCGCCGCGCGACGTATTGACGAGGATTG
>WBZO01005789.1_pt1 | contig 12344 bp, 9 predicted proteins | sample 5204261 | NCBI WGS metagenome assembly WBZO01 (sample SAMN12412400, study PRJNA552823) | activated sludge metagenome | isolation source: activated sludge from anammox sidestream of wastewater treatment plant... | place: USA: North Carolina | collected 2017-09 | reverse complement strand
CTATCTCTCGCTCCTGTCCCAGCCTGCGGCCCTGCGCGCCGGCTAGGAACCCAATGCCAAAGAACAAGGCCGGCTTGCGCCGGCCTTGCTTTCAACTATTACTGTACTGTCCAGTACACTAGAACGGTTGTGCACACATACTCAGCTCTCGATCACCAAACCTGACGCGCAAGCACCTGAATGTGCATCTATTTTCCAAAGACTTTCTCACCCCCACCCTCTCTTTTGGTAGAGAACCCGACGACATCTCTAAGCACTGTACCTTTTGCTCAACCATCTCGGTTAGTCCGACGCCCCCTCCTTAGCATCCGTGGAAAGCAAGCGAGGCCACTCAGGGGATGTGCCTTGCGTAAGCTCGAACATCGAGCATCGGAACCGTCGCCATAGCCTGCAGCCGCGCAATGAGCTCGAACAGGAATCGGGTCGCTGGACGAGTTGCGGCCTGCAGGCTGTAGGAGCTTGAGGTCTCATCGAACGTAAAGAGTCCACCTTCAGCTACACAGCCCAGATCCAGCCGGCCATCACCTAGATCGCTCCTTAGATGCTTTTCCATCGTGTCGCCGAACTGCGGTGACCACGAACAGTTCAGCGTCAAGAGGCCGCCAAGTATGTGAGGGGGTGCCTTGGGACTCTTGGGGCCATCGACGGTGGGGACCGGCATGCTGGTCCGGTGTAGACGACGTACGCTCAAGACCTTCTGCTGGGCATACTGAATGTGCCCGGCGGTCATCTCTTGCTTGGCTTCAAACACCGCGTAGATGCTTTCGGCCGGCACCACCAAACTGCCCTTGAAGTCGAAGACTAGCGGCGAGTACTGGCGATCGTGAATGACAACATCGATCTGCTCGCTGAACGAGCCCTCGCTGTCGACGACGTGGGCCTTGGTGGCTCTGTAGCGGAGAGGTAGGTGCTTGTTCAGGACCTCGATCCACACGGACTCGCTCGCATCTCCCACCTCCGTGGGATGGCCTATAGCTGTGCGTGCGCGTCGAAGGTCATCCTCTACCGACTGGTGAAGATGATCAAACAGTCCTGGGAGTGACCATGAACCACTCATGCGAACTCGGCCCCCCAACTACTCTGTAGCGCTGCTCGTGCCGCACTGGCGATGCTGCGCTTTTCGTTCGCCGTTAGGTCATCCGAGATGATGTTGTTGGTATTGGAAGGATCGACGAACCTTGCGCCTTCGAGGCTATCGCGGAGGAACTCAAGAGCGACCACCACATTGCTAGACAGGTTGCCGGTCAAGCGCCCATGAAGTGCACGGATGGCAGCAAGCTCCAAGTAGAAGGACGGAAAGGTGAGGCCTCTACGGTTGCGCCAGATCTTGAGCAGGCGGATCTCGTCAGTCCTCCCAGACTGAGATACAGCGGCGATGTGGCGAGAGACGTTTGTTTGCAGGTGGCTCTGCCGCTTGTTGCTGTAGAGCCAGTGATCGTTGCCGTAGGCGCTTTGTCTGCGACCCGGCACGACATCCACGTCATAGGACCCAATACGCATCCCGATAGATACGTTTTGCTTCCTTGGCTTGAAGCCTGCTCCATCAAGCGCGTTGAAGAGTGTCTGGTAGATATTGGATAGGGTGTGCTCGGTAGTTGAGGACAACGAAACGAACAGATCAATGTCTGTACCGGACCGAATGGCCGTGCCTTTCGCGAACGAACCACTTGGCTCGACGCACAGGACCAGTTGCCCACCCCACTTATTGATCGTCGGCTCGAGCAACCCCTGCACCTGGCGGACGGCAGAGTAGGGCCCGGCATCAACAGCGTACTGGGCGAGAACCTGTCGTAGATAGTCGTCGCTCATGGCACGGCACCTTCCTGGCCATACAGATGCCGCTGGAACCCGACGAACACCTGGCGCACCTGCTCCGGCTTTCCAAGCTCGGCGAAGGCATCATTCAGCGCCTTGTACCGAAGCCGCAGCAGCGGTGAGAGCTTCTCCGCGTCGAGTTCGTCGACTCCCTGCTTGACGTACTGCGCGAGCACGAAGTCGATGAAGGCCTGCTGCTTGTCGGTGAACTCGCCGGCGGACGCGGCACGTGCCGCTTCGGCTCTGGCCTCGCGCGTCAGCGGATCTCGTGCGTACGCCACGTAGGCGAGCACATCGAAGAGGTCGCTCTTCTCGGCTTCGATGATCTTCTGCATCTCGGCCAGCGGCTCTTTGCCGAAGCCACGATCCGCTAGATCAGCCAGCAGCTTCTTGCGGGTCTCTGGCGCGCTCCAGATGCGGCGCAGCTCGTCCTCGTCCTTGAAGAACTCGGGCAGGGTGCCGAACAAGGCTTCGAGGAATTGGGCCGCAGACATGGGCCGCCCATCCGCACTCCAGAACGTCGTCGCGCTCATGCTCTGGATTGCGCGAGCCTTGCCGTCGGCCAGCTTGACCTGGACCTTCTGCTTCGGCGCCTCTGGCTCGCCTGGCGGCAGAGGATCGGGCTCGCCGGGCTCTCCCGGCTCGCGCGGCCCCCTGGGCTCTCCGGGCTCTCCGAGCTCCGGTTCCTGCGGCTCTCCGTCCCACTCCGGGTCGTTGAAATGGTGGTGCGCCTTCACGAAGTCATAGATCGTGAAGTGGTCCTTGCCGTCGTACAGGCGGGTGCCGCGGCCGACGATCTGCTTGAACTCGATCATCGATCCCACCGGGCGCATCAGCACGATGTTGCGCACGTTGCGCGCATCCACCCCGGTTGAGAGCTTTTGCGAGGTGGTCAGGATCGTCGGGATGGTCTTCTCGTTGTCCTGGAAGTCGCGCAGCGCCTGCTCACCCCGTGCACCGTCATCGGCCGTGACGCGCACGCAGTAGTCGGGATCCTTGCTCGCCTTCAGCTGATTGATCAGGTCACGCACCATCAGCGCATGCGGCTGTGTCGCGCAGAAGACGATGGTCTTCTCGCGCTGATCAATCATCTCCATGAAGAGCTTGACCCGGTATTCCTCGCGCTCGGGGATAATGATCACGCGGTTGAAGTCGCCCTCGACGTAGCGCTTTCCGGGGACAACCTCGCCCTCGACGATCGCATCGTCCGGCGTGTAGGTGTAGTCGTCGATCGTCGTGGCGATCTGCTTGACCTTGAAGGGCGTCAAGTAGCCGTCGTTGATGCCCTCCTTCAGCGAGTAGGTGTAAACCGGCTCGCCGAAGTAGGCATAGGTGTCGGTGTTGCCCCGGCGCTTGGGCGTGGCGGTGAGGCCGAGCTGCACGGCCGGGGCGAAGTAGTTCAGGATCGCGTGCCACTGGCCTTCGTCGTTGGCGCCGCCCCGGTGGCACTCGTCGATGACGATGAAGTCGAAGAAGTCCGGCGGGTATTCGCCGAAGTAGGGCGAGGGCTGGCCATCTTTGGGCGGGCCGCTCATGAAGGTTTGGAAGATCGTGAAGAAGATGCTGCCGTTCTTTGGCACTCTCCCCTTCTTCTTGATCTCGTCGGGCGCTATGCGCACCAAAGCATCGTCGGGGAAGGCTGAGAAGGCGTTGTAAGCCTGGTCGGCCAGGATGTTCCGATCGGCCAAAAACAGAATACGGGGCCGGCGTGAAGGCTCGCCATCCCCTTTCCAGTCGGTCAGGTTCCAGCGGCTCTGGAAAAGCTTCCAGGCAAGCTGGAAGGCGATCGCCGTCTTGCCGGTGCCAGTGGCCAGGGTAAGCAGGATCCGCTCGCGCCCCTCGGCGATGGCTTCGAGCACGCGTCGGATCGCGATCTCCTGGTAGTAGCGGCTCTCCCAGGCGCCGCCCTTGTCCTCGTAGGGCACGGCGGCGAAGCGGTCGCGCCAGGCGTTGGCCTCGGCAAAGGACTTGGCCCAGAGCTCGTCGGGGGTCGGGTAGGCGGCGACATCGCCCTCCTCGCCCGTGGCCATGTCCACGCCGTAGATGGCTTGGCCATTGGTGGCATAGGTGAAGCGCACGGCCAGTTTCCTGGCGTACTGCTTGGCCTGCGCCAGACCCTCCGTGTAGGGCTTGTCCCAGGCCTTAGCCTCGATAACCGCGAGCTTGGTGTTCCGATAGATCAGCACGTAGTCGGCGATCTCCGCCCTTGCGCGCTGGCCCTTGCCCTGCAAGCGGCCGGGCGCGATGACCTCTCGGCGGATGCGGCTGCCTTCGACCACGCCCCATCCGGCCGCCTGAAGCGCGGGGTCGATATGTTCGGCGCGGGTGTCGGCTTCGTTCATGCCACTGCTTCCAGTTGCCGGTCGGTTGCCTTGCCCGTGAGCTTGCCGGTGAAGGCCTGGTGCAGCAGGGACTTCTTGAGCTCGTCAAGGGCGGCAGTCTTGCGATCAGCGAGATCGGCCAGATCACGGGTCGCAGTTGTCAGAGCCTCGATCCTGGCGACACACTGCTCTTGGGTATCACGCGGCGGTAACGGGACAGCGACCTCAGCCAGCATGCCTTGATTGAGGCTCTTGATGTTGAGCCCATTCCCGCCGTCAATCAGTTTGCGGCGCACAACACGCGACCTCAGAAACTGACAGACATATGGCGGAACTGCTCTGCCGCGATCGACACTGATCCGAATAGTGAATCCGGAGTGCGTGACAGGCTCTCTCAAGCCTCCCACAACCATGCAACGCCCAATCAACTCCGGATTGCCGTTGGATCGAACGGTCAAGATGTCGCCCTCGGATACCGCGTCGTTGGGACTCAGATCACCGTCGAGCGTCACCACGTCTAGGTCATCAAGTGGGGCCCAGAAGTGGCTCTGGAAGTCCTTGACACCGATAATCCTGATGGAGCAGCCGTTGCTTCGCTTGGTGAAATTGACACCATTCCGGAAAGTCGCCAGTTCGCCAAGATGAATAGGCTCCGCACTGTTCGCGAGGTCTGCGAAGATCGCATCGTGCTGCTGCTCGAACACCTCCCGCGCGTTCTGCAGGTTCTTCTCGGTGTTGGCCTTGGCCGTGGCGATGGCCTCAAAGGCCTCGTCGAGGATGGCGACTATGCGGCGCTGCTCGGGGAGGGGTGGCGCCACGATCGGCAACGCCTCTATTTCCGCCTTGTTGATTGATGCAAAGACCGCCCCTTCCTTCCCTGCGATCCGGTCTTGCATACCGAGCAACTGGTAGAAGAGGAAGTCGGCGTCCATGCTGTTCCGGCACCGAATGGCCGCAAGCCCGCGGCCGATGCAGACCTTCTCTCGAGTGAAGTTGACTGGGCCGACAGGCGCCCGAACCGACATGAGGATGTCGCCGGGCAAGGCCTCCTTGGTGACTTGAGTGGTCCACTTCGTAGGCGGCTGAAGTTCCGAGGCACCAAAGTCCTTCTTGCCTTGATAGAACGGCAAGCCGTTGCCGTCTTGGTTATAGAACCGGCCATCCGGTGATTGCCCTGCAATCACTTGCGCATGCGCTCCCAAGGGAACAGCTTCCGTCCACCCCATCACGCCACCAGCTCCCGGATCGTGGCCAGGGCCTCAGCACTCTCAGCATCGAGCGCGGCGATCTCGTCGAGGATTTCCTGCGGGCTGCGCAGCGTGACCACTTCGCCGGCATTCGGGTTCTTGACCGACAGGTCATATGTGGTCGTGTCGATACTGGCCGCGTCCAGCGTCCAGCTCTTTGGCGAGGCCGCGAAGCTCTTCTGCAGATCGACGAACTCCACCAGATCGGCGTCGTTAAGCGCTGTGGTCTTGCCTAGGCTGCGGCCCGGATCGAGCTGGTAGTACCAGACCTGGCGCGTCTTGGTGCCCTTCTCAAAGAACAGCACGACGGTCTTCACGCCGGCGCCCTGGAAGGTGCCGCCGGGGCAGTCGAGGATGGTGTGCAGGTTGCAGCTCTCCAGTAGCAGCTTGCGCAGGCTGGTCGAGGCGTTGTCGGTGTTCGAAAGGAATGTGTTCTTGATGACGATCGCACCCCGGCCCCCAGCCTTCAGCGTCTTGATGAAGTGCTGCAGGAACAGGAAGGCCGTCTCGCCGGTCTTGATGGGGAAGTTCTGCTGGACCTCCTTGCGCTCCTTGCCGCCGAAGGGCGGGTTGGCCAGGATCACGTCGAAGCGGTCCTTGTCCTGAATGTCGGCGATGTTCTCGGCCAGCGTGTTGGCGTGGATGACGTTGGGCGCCTCGATGCCGTGCAGGATCATGTTCATGATCGCGATCACGTAGGCGAGGCTCTTCTTCTCCTTGCCGTAGAACGTGCTCGTCTGCAGGGTCTTGAGGTCGGCCGTGGTCAGGCTCGGCCGGCTGGAGAGGTACTCAAAGGCCTCGCACAGAAAGCCGGCCGAGCCACAGGCGCCGTCATAGATCCGCTCGCCGATCTTGGGCTTGACCACCTTGATCATGGCGCGGATCAGCGGCCGGGGCGTGTAGTACTCGCCGCCGTTCCGGCCGGCGTTGCCCATGTTCTTGATCTTGGCTTCGTAGAGGTGCGAGAGCTCGTGCTTCTCGCTCTGCGAACCGAAGCGCAGCTCGTCGACGTGCTCGATCACGTCGCGCAGGTTGTAGCCGCTCTGGATCTTGTTCTTGATCTCGCCAAACACCTCACCGATCTTGTACTCGATGGTGTTCGGGCCGCTGGCGCGCTGCTTGAAGCCTGCGAGATACGGGAAGAGCCTGCCGTTGACGAAATCGCGCAGGTCGTCGCCCGTGAGCGCCGCGTTGTGGTCGAGCTTGCCGTCCGGCCCCTTGGGTGCGGCCCAGCTCTCCCAGCGGTAGGCCGGCTCGATGATGTAGCGGTAGGGCTTGCCTTCAAGCGCGGCCTCGCTCGCCTTGTCGGCTTCAAGCGCGTCGAGGTACTTCAGGAACAGAAGCCACGAGGACTGCTCGGTGTAGTCGAGCTCGCTGGTACAGCCGGCATCCTTGTGAAGGATGTCGTCGATATTCTTGAAGGTCTGTTCAAACATGGTGGATCGATTCCGTGATCAACACTCGGCGCCCAATATCTTCCATCTTCCACAAATTCATCTGTCCACTCACGACTTCTTCGCTTCCTTCGACTTCTTCTTCCCGCGCTTCCGTCCTGCTCGGTTCATTTCGGGCAGGGGCTTATCCCAAGCCAACAGGTCCATTCTGACGTTATTGGCGTAGGCGTTGTATTGCCACCGCCGAAACTGGTCGAGGAGCCTATTGTTGGTCTCCTCGAGCCGCTTGACCTGCGCCTCAAGGTCGGAAATACGCCGGGTGGCCGCCTCCAAGGTGAAATCCCTTGGCAGTGCCTGCTTTACCTCCCGCAAGTCCTTCTGGCGCTGCTGAAATCGCTCTTTGATCGCGGGATACAGGTACATGGTGTGCTTGGACACCGAGCCAACATCGAGGATCTTTGCGATGCGCTCGCAGAATAGCGGCCATGTGAGCTTGCCCTCCCAGCGATCCAGCTCGCGCATGACCTTGGGCAGAGTCGCCTTGGTAATGATCTTCTTAGGCATAGGGAATCAGGCCAGAACCAACGGGATTGCCTTCGGACTTAGGGCCTCCAAGGAGGGCACCTCAATCACGCCAAGGTCCATGAGTGCGCGCCGCACTGGCGAGGGGTCGTGCTCGTCAGGTATCCGCAGCACCGCCCCCTCTGGAACGCTCGGGTGCTCAAGCGCCATTCGCATGGCCCTGACATGCGCAAGCTTCCATTTGTGGTTGTCCACCCAGCGGTCTGCCCCAAAATCGCCGTCTTCATGGGCCTTCTGAGCACACTCAAGCAAGAGCTCGGTCTGCGCTTCCAGCAGGAGGATGCGTTCCAGTGTGACGTAATCACCTTTGATGCAGACATGCTCCTTGCAGGTCATGCACTCGCGATGTTTCTGACACGGCGCCATGGCGTAGTCGTGAACGCACATGCCGTAGAGCGTGGCCTTGGCCGTACCCAATCGATCCACACCAAGTTCCTGGTAGGCGACTGGCTGGCGATGCTTGATGCGCTCCAGCAGTGGGGTCGGCTGAATGGGTAGCAGCTTCTTTGCTTCCTCAAGGCGCTCCTCGGGGGTGCGGTGGTCGTAGTGCCGATTGTCAGCGACTCGCGCGCGACCTGCCCATTGAGCAAGGGTGTAGTCATCCATCCCGGCCCGCTCTGACATGGTGCTCAGCCAGTGGCGAAGTTGGTGCGACGTTAGCTTGATGGGAGAGCCATCAGCACGCTGCAGGCTATAACGCTGAAAGAGTGATTCGATCAATCCAGAGCCCAAGCGTCTGTTTACCTCGTTGGCATCGGGAACTCGCCAGGAGTCCTCCCGGATGGCCCGATCCCGACTAAACTCGTTCTTCCGATGGAGACACAGCGCGTCCCAAGTCTTTAGGGTCTTCTCTTCGTCCAGGTAGGGCCAGTAAATGCCCCCAAACTCTTCGACACTGGCCAGTGCGCCTGCCTCCGGCGACCCATCTGCGTGCTTGAATGCCTGACGTGCTGCTTCACGCGCGGGCCCGCTAATCTCAACCAGCCTTCGCACAGCCTCCTGAACGACCTCATGCATAGCGGGCACGACCCACTTCTTGGTTGTCCCCTTACCCTTGGCCGCACGCCAGCGCATGAACATTTGAGGCTGTCCACGTTCGTCGCTCTCCCACTGAACACAGTCGATGGGAAGCTTCAAGACCTCTGAAATGCGACTGGGCGCGACCATCAGGAGGATGAAGATAGACGAATAGAATCGACTTTCCGTGTCGTCCGCGAGCGCAAAAAGGTCAGCGACGGCAAGCATGTCGTCATTCGTCGGAAGCTTTGCCGCGCGATGTGCCTGTCCCGCCTCACCCAAATCCTCAGTGAGGATAACTGGCTTCTTGAATGGTGACTTCCAAGCCGGAAGCGACGGAACTAGGCGCTTCTCCCGCATAAAGTCAAAGATCGCTTGGATCTTCCTTCCTGTATTGCACTGAACCTCCGCGCTGAAATAGAACGCCCTACACTTATCGGCACACACATCCATGACAGCCGCGCTTAGAAGTGAAATTTCCGCACGGCCACATGCAGACAATAGGCCGGCCTCCACACAACGGAGAGCCTGCACTGTACTGCTAAGGTCTTTGACTGGATTTTGGCTGTAGCTGTACCGAACGTAGGCTTTGGCGAATTGCTTGAATGGATCCGCCAGAGGCGTAAAGGAATAGCTGTCGAGCGGAGCCGTTTTCGTGGCGAAGACAACGGCGGTCTCGTTGTGCTTCCACTTGTCCTTATCCCAAGCCCCCCCGCTAGCGAAGGCGGTCAGATCTTCCCTCGCCAGCCGGATGAACTCAGCGAGATTGGCGCTGGCATCTCGGTCGGCGCGAGGCACGAACTGAACGATCTCACCCATTGCAGTCAGCCTCCAAAAGGCGCACGTCGATCAAGCGCGTCTTAGCCTCCTTGCACATCGAGACGCAGTGCTCGACAGCCAAGATCAACTGGTCGTTGGCATTGACCACGACCTCCGGACAGCCTGCCGCCCTGACACGGTCTTTCTCAGCATAGAGGTCTGCCAATACTTCCTCATGCGGGCCATCGACCCATGGCTGGAAGTGGTAGCAGGTGTAGCAGGCGCGGAACCCGCTGGCGCAGAAACCGTAGTTCCCGCAGTTGCCTACGGGGTGCTGCCGATCATTGGGCACGCGGCTTCGCGGATCGTCACCTCGGATTGCCTCACGCTCCGAGTACACCAACTTGCCGAGGCAGGCCTGCGCAAAGGGAGCGAGCTGAGCCCCCACCAGCTCATTGATGACCACGGCTTCTTGCGCCGTGTTCTCGGTATATACCCCCACGTTCTGGATGTCGGAGTGATCCAACAACTCGGCAATGATGAAGGCACTGAAGCCTTCGCGCCGGAGCTTGGTCCCGCGCGTGTGCCGGAATCGGGTTGCCGACAGGCGAATGAACTCACCGGTGCGCTCTGAACGTGCTGTAGAGGCTTTGGCACAACGCTGCAGGGCCTGCCTAAGCTGTGCCGTTGTCGCGTGCAGCAGGTCCGGGGCGCGCCCGGCCAGGCAATCCTGAAGCTCATCGACACGGTGGATGTCTTTGAGGCTGTTCCGGTTGATGAATATTGGCACCTCGTCCGCCAATTCCGGGGCGAGTGCCATTCCGATGGCTTCTGAGACTGCGGCAACGGACTGTTGGTGCTGGGCCCTCAGGACCAGAAAGAGGTCTTCAAGGATGGCCAAGGACCGAAAGGTCCCGCGAAATCTCCCACCTCGCTGCTTGGCTCGCGGGATATTCAACCTGTAGAGAGGTGCCCCCTCGCCAGCCACTTGACCCAGATCCCGTCCCCTGAGCGCTGCGATCTGAACGGGGCGTCGCGCCGTCATCACTAGAGAAAGCAGGTACGCGTAGTCTTCGAATGCAATGTGCTTGCGAACCACCGCCATGTTTGCCCAATCCAGCAAGGCCGCCATTTCAAGGTCGGTCAAGGGTCCCGTCTCGGGGCATCCACCGGCAACGGCAGCGCCCTTCTCGTTACCCTTGATTCGCCAGCCTTCGAGCAGGTCAACGACCTCCTTGGAAACCCCTTCAAACCCATAGTCGGCCCAGGCAAGGAGGAATCCCTTCAATCCACCCAGTTGCCACTGCTCATCAGTGCCCAAGCTGGCGCGCCAGTTGATGAGATCGACCGAGGTCACTCTCACAGTCCCAGTGTCCCTAAGAAATCGCTTGAATCGCGTCTCCATGTTGCGTGCGTGACGCGCCGAAGCCTCTTCGGCGTAGCGCCGCAAGGTGGCGCGGAATCCCGCCTCGGTTTCAGGCTCTACCGCTGTTGGAAACACCAGTGAGAGCTGCACGTCTTTGTTCAGTCGCCAATGATCGGCGGATGCGTCGAACGAGTACCCGTCCTTGGACACCGAAGGTGCGGGCAGCCTCTTCCCGACACTTGGCGGCGCAGCCTTAACGCGACTCATCGCCGTCCTCCCCTAGGTCCTTACCGCACTCGATCCCTGCCTGCACCATCCGTGCCGCCTTGTCGCTGGCTTCACGGATGTGACGTCGGTTATACCTTGTCCCCGAAGCCTTGCTCCGATGGCCATTCAGGAAGGCGCGCACGTCCAGCTCCCGGGCCTCACTGATTGGCGACGAATCAGATCCAGTTTCCTTCGCCCGCGCCTTGGCATTGTTCTCATCAATACTGACGGACAGCTCATAGTTGAAATGGTGTCGGAAAGCATGGGTGTGGATAGCCGCAAAGGCCGGATCGACCTTCCTCATCCGATCGAACATTTGGTTTAGCGCAGAGATTGACAGCGGTTTTCCCCAGCCCCTGCTCTTGTGATGGGACACAAATAGGTATGGGTGCTTTCTGGCCGGGCCAATCTTGGCTCGGACCTGAAAGATGTATCGATCAATCTGGTTTGTCAGTGACTCTGACAACGGCAGCGGCCGCTCTTTGGTCTTGGCTACCGGCTGATAACGTCGCGAGTCATGCGCGTCGTCCTGGTTGCGCCGAACCCAAACATGCGGTTCGTGCCCCAGATCGAACTGATCAATGCGAAGGCTGAGCAACTCCCCTCGCCGCATGCCGGTAAGCCGGGCCATGCCGAAGATGATTGCGTTGCGTAGTTGGACGCTGGGATCCCGGAAAGGATTGCGTGGATCACCTTCCGCCCCTACCGCCATGAAGCGGTCAACCAGCTCCGTCGGTGGCGATCTGAGTTCCTTATCCTCATCAAGTTGCTTAGCCAGCCCTTTGGGCCGGTGTTTGCGAATGGTCTTTGCCATCCGCGCGATTTCCTGCGCAACCTTGGGTGAATTCTGGTGCTGCGTGACGACGGAAGCCGTAAATTCCAGGTAATCCGCGAAGGTACTGAGGCGATTGAAGTGCTGCTGACCACCAATTGTGGGTTGAGTCTGCTTCCGTGCAACCCTGGCCTCGATAAAGTCGATGACTCCATCAGACTGTGGTGATGCCCTTTCTCCATCGGACTGCCAATGCCGCATGTCGAGCTTGGCGAAGTCGCGTAGCGAGTCCACATCCGCGACGGTGAGGAAGCGACTGCTGCGAAACTCCGCGATCAAGTCCCGCCCGTGTGTCTGTTCCCAGCGCATGAGCACGACGAGATCAGACAGCTTGTTGCGGATTGTGTTGACGGCAGCTCCAGCATTCCGGAGTTGGCTTGTCGCGAACAGCGTCGGATAGAAGAGGGGCACGCCCTGCTCATCGTGGAGCATCGGGACTCGCTCACCCTCGCCAAGCACATGAACTGACAGCGTAGGCATTGCTTTATTCACCGATTAAAGCATATGTACGACTATACAGTTCTTTTTCGACTCCGCAAGATGCTCATGAAACAGAAAAGGCCCCGTAGTGACGGGGCCTTTCTGACTCTTTATCAACGCCTCTACGGATGTGTTCGCTAGAACGGCACATCGTCCCACGAATCATCCGCCGTCGCCGCCGCATACTGCTGCTGCGGCGCCTGCTGGCGCTGCGGCTGGCGCTGCTGTTGCGGCACCTGCTGGTAGCGCTGCTGCTGCGGTGCC
>WBZO01005787.1_pt1 | contig 12346 bp, 13 predicted proteins | sample 5204261 | NCBI WGS metagenome assembly WBZO01 (sample SAMN12412400, study PRJNA552823) | activated sludge metagenome | isolation source: activated sludge from anammox sidestream of wastewater treatment plant... | place: USA: North Carolina | collected 2017-09 | reverse complement strand
GCTGGTGCAGACACGGACGCGCTACGGCCTGCACGTCTACGGCGTCGGCGGCGGCGCTGAAACGGCGCGGCTGGCCGGCGTGGCCGTCAACCGGGTCAAGCTGGCGACTTACGGCCTCAGCGGGTTGATGGCCGGGTTGGCCGGGCTGCTGCTGACGGCGCGGTTATGGTCGGCTCAGCCGCAGGTTGCCGTCGGCTTCGAGCTGAACGCCATCGCCGCCGCCGTGCTGGGCGGGGTCAGCCTGTTCGGCGGGGTGGGCAGCGTGCTGGGGGCTGTCGTCGGCGCGCTGATCGTTGGCGTGCTGAGCAACGGCCTCAACCTGCTGCGCGTGCCTTCGTACACCCAGCAGGTCATTCAGGGCATTGTGCTCGTCCTGGCGGTGACGGTGGATATCTACTCCAAACGCCTTGAGCGGCAGTAGCGCCATACTTGCAGGGGGGGCGCCGCCTTTTCTCCTGTATTTTCGCGCCCTGCTGCTTCTTAATTTCATGTTGCGACAGCCAGCGCAAAAATTTCTCCTGTGGTACAATGACTCGCACTTGCATCGTTTCGCACAGACCTACGGGGTCTTGTGAGAGTAGGAAAAAGGAGTCTGACGGTGGCAGCTATCGAGTTTTATGATATCAAACTGAAGAAGAAGGTCATGATTGACGAAAGCAAAGTGGTGAAAGTAACCTTCACCACCAAAGGCGGGGGGCTTCGTTATGGCATCCGCGGGACGACGGATGATGGCCGCAGCCTGACCAAGTTCGTCAATAAGGCGACCTGGGACGGCCTGAAGGTACCCGTCGCCTAGCAGCAAAACTACCGCTGTCGCAGGACTCGCTGAAACCGGCGAGTCCTGTTTGATTCAGGCCACAAGCGCCGTTCTTCAGCCACGGGGGAGAATCCAGGCGCGGGGCGATCGCCCCGGCGGTATGGATTAATGAGAATTAGCGGGAGGGGAACAGCGCAAACGCGCCATTATTGCGCCCCGGTGACGTTTTACGCCGGGGTTTCATCCGTCTCTTCGCCCGGCGCCGTCCACAACCACCAGAAGGTATCGCGGGGGTAGACACGTTCCAGTTCCCTGGCCCACAGGAAGCATCCCTCTTCCCCGGCGAGCAGGAAGCGGCGGAGGTCGGCATCCACGCGGCGCAGATCGGCTTCCTGGGCGCTGGCTGAATCCGGGCTGCGGGCAACCAGCTCGGCCAGCAGCAGGTGGAGGATGGTCCGCCCCTCGGCCTGAACCGGCCAGTTCTCCAGGCACGCCGCCCCCCCTTTCTCATCGCAGTCGCGCAGGAATTCATCCAGCAGGTGGACGCGCATCGGCCACTCGCGCTCGATCTTGCTGTAATAGTGCATGACCCATTCCCGGCGCGTCTGGTCAAAGGCGGCCAGCTCTTCAGCCAGCGCTTCCTGCTGGCGATCGCTCAACAGGGCGCGGAGCGCCTCCAGGCGGTGCTGGCGCAGCACCAGGCCGCCCACTGTCAGGCGGGGCATCCCCCCGCGCAGCCGGCCCGAGATCGGCCAGAACAGTTGATCGGAGATCAGATAGGGCTGAAGCTGTCCAACCATCGCTGACAGGATATCCAGGTCTCGGCCAGCGTCATACGGAGGCATGATCAATCCTTCCAGGGTGTAACCACTGGGCCGAGAGAGGGGCGTGCTGGGGCTGCTGCCAGCCAGTGACCAGCCGGCCGCGCCACCACACCCAGGCCAGCGCCCCGCCAAGTACCGCCAGCAGAATTAACGGCCGGAAATGAAGCCGGCTTATATTCAGCGACGGAATCGCACCGGGCTTTGATAGGTTGGGTTGCCTTGAATCTCGCGCCATCGGGCCTCGCCACCGTCGCGGTGCCATTCGGTGATGATTGTTCCGTCAATATTAGTATAGGTCAGTGTCGCCGGGATCTGCAAGATATTGGAGAAAGCCGCCAGCACGGTAGGGGCATCTTTCTCCGCGATCAGGCGCAGCCATTTGCGCGGCTCCCACTCAATGATCAGGGTCTGCCCTCCCCAGCGGGCCGACATGCGGTAAGGAGATTCAGCCCGCTCAGTCACAAAGTACAGGTTCCACAGCCGGGCCATCCACAGGTTGCTGTTGACGCGCTCCTGCAGCAGATAGGGACTTCCCTGCGGCGTTTCGTAAAACCAGGTTCCCGCATTACTCGCCATACATCGCACTCCTGGAAAGGTCGCACGTTAGCAGTCGTCTGCCGCGCCTGCGACAGGCAGCACAAAGTGTACCACAATCCCCCCTCAGAATCACCCGAATTTCCGGGGGTAGCCGGGGCCGCATCAGCAGGGGTGGAGGCTGCACCAGCGCCCATTTTAACGGTATTGGCGCCCCCTCCGGATTCATCCACACACACTGGCAGCCTGACCTGTTGTACAATAATAGAAAGAAAAGAGGCGGCCCTGGCTGTTCCACTGCTCTCTGTCCGCCATCGCGTCCCATACTGTCGTGCACCCGGCACGATTTCATCGGTCATTGAGGGTATCCATGGGCTGGCCCGGCTCAGCGATCGCCAGCCAGAAGAGGAGAGGGAGGATGTCCGTCATCACCGTTTCGCGACAGTTTGGTAGCGGCGGCGATCTCATCGCCGAACGAGTATGCAGCCTGCTGGGATATCGTTACCTGGATAAGTGGCTGCTGCGCCAGACGGCCTCGGAAGTCGGCCTTTCGCAGGACGAGGCGGTAGACTTCTCGGAGGATTCTTACAAGGCCCGCAGCTTCTTCGAAAGCCTGTTCGGCCCGCGACAGCGCGTGGTAGCCACTATCACCACCCGCAGCCGCGATGCATCGGGGGTGGACAACATCGAGGTCAGCGAACTGGATGAGGGCCAGGCTATCGGGCTGGTGAAAGCTGCTGTGCTCAAAGCCTACGAAGGCGATAAGTTCATCCTGGTGGGGCGCGGCAGCCAGGCCATCCTGCATGACAAACCGGGGGTGCTGCACGTTCGGATTGTCGCTCCAACGGAACAGCGTATTGAGCGCATACGGGAACAGGAGAATGTGTCCGCGTCGGAAGCCTACGATATCGTCGCGCGGCACGACCTGGCCACCAGCCAGTACCTGGAGCGCTTCTTCCAGATCGATGTGGACGATCCGGCGCTGTACCACCTGATCATCAACACGGGGAAGTGCGATATCGAAGCGGCGGCCCAGATCATCACCAGCGCGGTCGCCCACCTGGAACAGCAGGCAGAATCGGCCCCTTCCTGATGCCTGCCAGGACCTGATTGCGCGGGCGGCGCGTTGCAACGTGCGCCGCCCGCTCTTCTCCGCCATCCGGCTGGCCGCCCCGATCAGCCGGACGCAGCCTCCGCCGGCCGGCCGACATTCGAGCGGAAAAGCGTGAATATCAGGCCGGCCAGAAACAGCAGGATCACCACAGCGTTCAACATCCCCCCCCACTGCTGGGCGGTGTTGTCCACAGCCAGGATCCCCACCATCCGGTAGATCAGCGTGATCTGCAGCAGAATCAGGGGCACGTAAAAGGTCGGGGCGTAGTTCAGGTACAGACCGGTGAGCGCCGGCACGATGATCGGCGCGTGGCCGAAGATCATGGAGAACACGAACCCCAGCAGGAAGGAATGCAGCACAGCGGCATAAGGCGGGCCGGCGTAGATCGCCCCGTATCCGATCGCCAGCAGTCCGCCGAAGCCCAGCCAGCCATACCCCGCCAGCAGGCAGGCGCCGATATAGCGGGTCAGGCCGGTCTGGCGGATGGTGCGGCGGGCGACATCATAGTGCAGCAGCCACGCGGCCATGAAGACCGCGCCGGCCCCCAGCAGGCGGACGCCCAGGTCCAGGTTGAAGATGGTCAGCAGGACCCCCGCCAGATAGACGCCAACCGCCAGCGTCAGCAGGCGCTCGCTGGTGCGCGTCAGATGGCGGACCCGCGAGAGTTCCAGGCGCTCCCCCACGATGGTCAGGATGAGGAAAGCCACCCACAGGTGAACCACCGCGAAAACCGGCTGGCCGGACAGCCACAGGCTGTTGCCGATCAGCCAGCACAGCGCCCCCAGCGCCATGATCACGATATCGCGCGAGGGGTGCAGCCGCAGCATCAGGACGAACATCCCGACCAGCCCCAGGCTGCCCAGCGTCAGCAGAAGCCGCGCCGCCGCTGCCTCCGGCTCCAGCAGCAGCACGATCGCCCCCAGCGCGTTAACGGCGGGGGCGATTATGCTCCAACGCGCGCGCGAAGCCAGCGCGACGGCCCGCTCCAGGGTGAGGAGCGTGCCCAGAAAGCCGCAGATCATCAGCGGTCCGTGGATCAGCATCCAGTTTTGACTCGCGGCTCCCATCGACCAGCCCAGCCGGGACAGGCCGGCGCCCAACCCGCCCAGCAGCACGAGGACAATGCTCAGCAGCATCAGCAGGCGGGGCGCAAGGCGAAGTGCGCGCATGGCAGGACGCTCCTTACTCCGCGCCGACCATCAGGAGCAGCATCAGCAGCGGAGTCTTGGCGACAATACTGTGCTTCATATGCGGCGGCATGTGTATCCACGCGCCGGTGGACAGTTCGTGCCGGTCCCCGTCCAGCGTGACGGTCGCATCCCCTTTGACGATCTGGATGATTGCCGACTGGCTGGAGGTGTGCTCAGAAAGCTCCTGCCCGGTATCGAAGCCGAACAGAATCGCCTTCAGCGTCTTATCCCTGTAAAACGTGCGGCTCACAATGCTGTCCGTCTGGATAGCATCCACCAGCCCTTCGAGCGCAGGGAACAAAGCGTAATCGGACATCAGCTCTTCTCCGTGTTGGACTGGCGACTAATCACGACGCGCCAGGTCGTCGGCCCTTCCTCAAGGTATTCCCAGCCGAACTGGTCGGGGCGCTCGTGCATGAACTGGTAATAAAGAGGCTTGGGGTCGTGATCGTTAATCAGCTCAAATCCTTCGCCCTCTGCCAGCCCATCGAACATCTGGAAGATCGCCGGGTGACGATCGCGGGGGGTGATTGAGCGGACATCAATTGCCTTCATCTTGATACACTCCTTACTAGGCTGCAACGAAAGTACGAAATGCTGAACTGCACCAACTGCATCAGGAGTGGATGCCTGTCGCGAGCGGCTTCACCCGCGGCCAGATCATCACCGTAAAAGCCAGCACACCAAGCAGGGCCAGCGCCCAGCCGACCACAGCAAAGCCGGGGAGGCCGAACCACACCGCGATTGCCGTCACAATAACCCCGCTGTTGAGCAGCGCGAAGCTCCACCAGCCCAGATACACCCGGCCGTAGCGCCCCTCGCCGCTGAAACGCGGCAGTATCCAGAAGGCCATCCCCATCGCGAGCTGCATCGTCCAGCCGAAGATCATCAGTTCGATGTGCGGGTTGAGCAGCGTCCACACCCGGCCATCAAGCGGGACCCCTTTGTGGAACAGGATCAACGCGCCGAACAGGAAGCCAATGCCCATATAGACCAGCGACATACGGATCATCCAGACGCTCAATCTGGGCATCGCTACCGTTCCTTGATCCGTCCCCAGGTGTTGAAGATGAAGCCCCACCCGGCCAGCAACAGACACACAGAGGCCGCCGCCGTGATCCAGCCCAGGCCGGCTTGCGGCGCGATTACTACCGCTGGCTCACCAATGGCGCGCAGCACCAGCCCGACGTTGAGCAGGATGAACACCGCCCAGCCGAGCCGTTCGCTGCCGCGCGGCTTCTCCTTCGACTGCTTGGGGAACATCCAGTAGCCAACTCCCATGATCAACTGGGTGATCCAGCCGATGAACAGGAAATGCAGATAGACCGGGCGCAGCGTCTGCAAAGCGGACGACCACGACAGCACCGGCTGCATCAGCAGCATTGCCCCCAGCATCAGCCCGATGGCGAAGTACAACATCCCGATCTTGATGAACCAGCGCGACAGAGTTGGCATAAACAACAACTTCCCTTCTCGATCGCCTCACGCCGCGTAAATCAGCGGGGTAGGCAGCAGCGCCCGCCCCACATGCTGGTCAGGATAACGCACCGCCGCCGGTTTGTACTTAAGCTAGATTAAAGACGATAAAAATGGTTGGGAATGTCATGACGGGCTGTGACATTCGTTCCCGCCGGTGGCCGGGCGGCCCGGCCTAGCCGCCAGCGCGGACCGTGATCGGCCCCAGGATCAGGCGGCTGCTGCCCAGATCATCCCCGCCCACGATCGGCAGACGCTCGCCCGTCTGACCGTCATAGATACCCACCAGCAGCAGGTATTCGCCCGGCGCCGCGTCAGCCGGCAGGGTCAGCGCGACCTCGTCGCGGACGAACTCGCCTTCCTGCCACACCCAGAAGGGGTAAGTTCCGCCGCGCGGCACGCCGTCGGCCTGGGCCAGGATTCCTGCGGCGGTATCGTTGGCCGGGTCAATCAGGTGGACGAAGACGCGCAGATCGGCCATATAGGGGGTGAGCGCTTCCCAGTGCAGGGTCAGCGGCACGATATCGCCCGGCGCGAACACCCGCCCCGGCAAGTCGAACCCGGCCAGCCGGGCCACGTCGCCGAACGACGCCCCGCTGATTGCGCCGGGGGCCGGGGGCAGCACCTCCGGCTGGCCCTGATATGCCCAGAGCTGGGCGACGCTGTAGCGCCTGTCTTCCGCCGGCTCCACAACGGACAGCTCGATCGCCGTCTCCGTCCCCGGAATCAGATCGGGGCGGATCAGGAAGGCGCTCTCCAGCCACTCACCGGGCAGGGCAGGGATACGCCACAGGCCGGCGTCGGCGCCGTTAACCCGCACGCGGAGCGTGATCGGCCCGGTCTGGTGCCCCCGCGCGACCAGCCTGGTCCACTGGCCCGGCTCCGGCGTGCGCAGGACGAAGGACATGCCGCCGGTCACTGTGCGCAGCCCATCGGCCAGGGTCAGCCCCGGCGCGTCATGGTACGCCATCACCCGCGGCTCGGTCAGGAAGCCGCGCGGCTGGCCCTCATGCCACCACGAGTAACTGTGTGCGCGCTCGCTGTCCATATCGGCCACGTCCAGCCGATCAACCGGCGTCCAGCCGGCGAGTTGCTCCAGCAGGTGGGGCTGCTGCGGGCTTTCTGTCAGGGGCACGCCGGACCAATCGGGCCGGTTGACGGTCTGGACGCTGTCGGCGCTGGTGTAAGGAGACCACGGGTTGATCTCGGCGCGGAACACCTCCGGGCCGAGCAGAGCGGGCGCGTCCTCGATGCCGTGATAAGGCAGGGTCCGGATCGGGTAGACAACGTAATAATCGGGCCGGGCCGTTTCCAGCGCCTCGTAAATAGCGCCGGGGCCGTTGCCGCCAACCAGCGCCATCCCCGCGGTGGTCAGGCCGACCACGTCCAGCGTATCCCGGCCGCCGAAGAAGCGTATCGCGCCGACATCGTGCACGGCCAGCAGAGAATCCTCCGGCGTGTTTTCCCGGATCCACGTCGCCAGGACGATCTGCTGCCGGGCGGTGGTATTCGTATCCAGCGCGTAGGCGGCGCCGAAGTCGCTGAGGGTGTAGACCGCCCAGAAAGCCAGGGCAGCCAGCCCGATCAGGCCGACCAGGCGGACTGTCAGCCGCGAGCCGGTGCGCTGTTGCAGGGTGCGGGCCAGATCGCCCACCAGAGCGGTCAGGGTAATAGCCAGCGGCAGGATCAGGGCCGGGTAAAACGGCGTCTGGTAGCGGTAATGGTGCCAGGCGGCTGTTTGCAGCGTGGCGGTCGCTACCGTCCCGATCCCCCACCAGCCCAGGCAGATCAGCGCCAGCCGCTTTTCGCGGACACGCCCCCGCCGCCACAGCAGGAGCATGCCGATCAGGGCGAAGGCCACCGCCAGCGGAAAAGCGTGCCAGCGCCCATCCAGCGCCGGGCCGCCAAAGAGCGGGAACAACAGCATCAGCGCGGCCATGGCGACCGCGGCGACCACGTCATTGAGGTACAGCGGCACGACAGTGAACCAGGACTTGGCCTGCAACCCGCTGGCGGCCAGAGTCCCGGTCAGGAGCAGGCTGATCGCCGGCACGACCAGGACCGCGGCCAGCGGCAGACACGCCCATAGCGCCCGCCGCCGGCGGTCGTTAAATTCGCCGGGGTCGCGGATGATCTGCGCGACCAGCAGCATCCCGCCGAGGAGCGCGGCCTCCGGGCGGGTGAGCGCCGCCAGCGCGGCCAGGAGCGCCATCAGCCGTACATGGTCAGTCTGGAAGGCCCACAGCGCCGCGATCACCAGCGCGATCAGCAGCCCGGTCTCCATCCCGCTCAGGAAAACCCAGGCTATCCAGCCGCTGGTCGCGAAGACGAACCCGGCGACCAGCCCGGCGCTCCACGGCGGGAAGACCGGCTCCGGCCGGGCGGCGAACGGGCGACGGTCGATCAGGGCGTCGGCGGCCCGGCGGGCCAGATCGGCCAGCAGCGCCGCCGCCAGCATAAACAGAGCCAGGCCGGCGATCAGGAGGGCCGGCGGCATCGCGTCTTTGCTGATGCCCAGCCAGAAGCCCGCCGCCACCAGCAGCATATACAGCAGGCTTGTCGCGCCGGTAGTAGGCGCGTCGCCCGTGTTGTATTGCAGGAAGTGCCCCTGAGCCGCCTGCCAGGCATACTGGAGATGGATGTACGAATCATCAAGGGCCAGGGTGCGCTGGCCGTCGGAAGTACTCGCGCCCTGACTGAGCATGAGCAGGCCGCTGATCAGGGCGACCAGGATGACAACAATCACGATCAGCCGGTTGGGGGAGAGTCGTCTCATGAGGAGTTACGCCCTGTGCGCCAGTTTGCCGAACCGTGCCCAGTATAACAGGGGCGGCCGGAATAGGCAGGGGCAAGCGTCGATGCCGGGCGGCCCCATGCCTCCGATATAAGCAGGGCTTGGATTCTGTCGCGATTCAGGTATGATACCCGCCGGTTAGATGACCGCATAAGGAGCCAGTGAGTATCCCATGACCAGAACCTTGCAAGCCATTCTTTTTGACTTCGACGGCCTGATCACGGATACAGAGACCGCGTCCCTGCAAAGCTGGCGCGAGCTGTACGCTGAATACGGCGTGGAGCTGCCGCTGGAGGAGTGGCTCAAGGTGGTGGGCAGCGAATTCGGGCCGGAGACCTTCCTGCCGGTGGATTATCTGGAGGCGCGGGTCGATGAGCCGATTGACTGGGCCGGGGCGGAGGAGCGCCGCCTGCAGCGCGAGAAGGTGATTGTGGATCATCTGCCGGCGCTGCCCGGTGTGGAGGCCCTGATCGCTGATGCGCAGGCCAACGGCGTCCGGCTGGCCGTCGGCTCCAGCTCGCCGCACGCCTGGGTAGACCGCCACCTGACCCGGCTGGGGCTGTTTTCGGCCTTCGATGCTGTGATCTGCGCCGATGACGTGGAGCAGGTCAAGCCGGCTCCGGACCTGTTCTACAAGGCGGCGGCGGCGGTCGGCGTGGAGCCGCACCAGGCCGTGGTGCTGGAGGATTCAGCGAATGGCATTCAGGCCGCCCTCAGCGCCGGCATCTTCAGCGTGGCCGTGCCGGGCGGGCTGACCCGCCACCTGGACTTCAGCAGAGCCGGGATGCGCGTCCAGTCGCTGGAAGAACTCAGCGTCGATCTGCTTAATAAGGCATTGACCAATCACCATCAGGCGCGCCGTTCGTAGGCGGCAGCGTGACCAGCGGGCCGCCCTCCGTCCCGCTGCACGGCAGGCCGAGGACACGGGCGAGCTGCTCCAGATGATCCAGATCGTGGGTGACCACCTGCACCACCTGTTCCAGCAGCGTGTAGTCGCCGGCCTCCGGGTGGACACCGGTCCGCGCCCAGGCCGCCTCGTCAAGCGTCTCCAGCCAGGCGATGAAGGACTGCCGGGTTTTGTTCAACGCCTCGTAGACTTCGCCCAGGTCCTGCTTGCTATATTCGCGCTCGGTCACCAGCGCCAGGTGATCGTAAGGCTTCAGCACCGGGCGGTCTTCTTCGACGATGCGCCGCGCCCGCTCAAAAAAGATCTCTTCAAAATCGCGCAGGTGGCAGACAATCTCGACAGCATTCCAGCCGTCGTCGCCGTCGCGGGCCAGCAGGGCGCGTTCCTGGGTCACGCCGCACAGCACCGCATCCAGCAGGACCGGCGTCTTCCTGATGCTCTGCATGAAGCGATTGGGGGTGAGCATGGTCATGGGGGTATCTCCTCCGGGCAGCCGGCGCTACGCCTGCGGCTGCGGCCGGGCGTCGGGCAGGGGCAGCCGGTCCGCCGGGGTCAGGGCGCGATGCCGCCACAACACCTGCCACACGCGGAAGGCCGCCTCCACCTGAATTTTGAGGTTCATCTTGCTCAGGCCGTGCCGGCGCTCTGAAAAGTGGATCGGCACTTCGTAAACCGTGTAGCCGAGCTTCTCGGTGACGTACATCGTCTCCGCCTGGAAGATATAGCCGTTGGAGCGGATCAGGTCCCAGTTGAGGCCCTGCACCACGGCGCGGTTCCACACGCGGAAGCCGCCGGTAGCATCTTTGGCTCTGGTGCGCAGGATGAGATGGATGTAGACGCGGTTGGCCCACCAGCTCAGCAGCTTGCGCTGCCAGCCCCATTCCGTATCCAGGCTGCCGCCTTTGACATAGCGCGAGCCGGTCACTACATCGTAATCAGCGGCGCGGGCCACCATCTCCGGCAGTTTGTCCGGCGGGTGCGAAAAATCGCAATCCATCTGGACGATCAGGTCGGCGCCGCGCGCCAGCGCTTCGGAGAAGCCCTGGCGGTAGGCGCGGCCGAGGCCCTGCTTGGCCGGGCGGTGCAGGACACACACCCGGTCGGGCATCCCGGCGGCCAGCTCATCGGCGATCCGGCCCGTGCCATCCGGAGAATTGTCGTCGATCACCATCACCATCAGGTCCTGGATAGGCAGCGCGATGAGGGTTGACACCATCTGCGAGATATTTTCGGCCTCGTTATAAGTCGGCAGCATGATGACGACTTTGGGCATACCCGGTCCTCCTCACACGACACGAACCGTCGCAAGCCGCCGGTTCCACACACCTTTGAGCGACGCAGGCAGTATAACGGGCCAGCGGGTGTTTGGCAATTGACGGCCCGGACTCGCGTTATTCGGTTTCCGGGCTGGCTGATGTACAATGAAGGCAGAATCAGCCGTTTCTGGAGAAAACGTCATGCGCCAGGGTCGACTGCGGGCCACCGGCCTGCTCCTGATAGGACTTGTGATCGCCAGCCTGCTAACCCTGATCGGCACGGTCAGCGCCTCTGAATTTCGGGGCGGGGACCAGTGCGTGATCGAGGCCGGCGAAGTCATTGAGTCCGATGTTTACCTGATCTGCAACACCCTGACCGTCGAAGGGACCATCCGCGGCGATATCGTGGGCGGGGCGTGGTCGGCGACATTCAAGCCCGGCAGCAGCGTGGACGGCGATATCTGGCTGGCCGGGGGGCAGCTCCAGATTGAGGGCGCCGTGGCGGATGATATCCGCTTCCTGGGCGTGGACCTGGACCTGACCGGCCGGGCGCAACTGGGCGAACGGTCCGATCTGACGGCGGTCGCCCTGAATGTCGAAGTCTGGCGCGGCGCGACCCTGCCCGGCGACCTGATCATGCTCGGCTATCAGGCGATCATCAGCGGCGTCGTGCAGGGGGATGTGTTCTTCAACGGGTCGGCGCTCGCGATTGGCGGGACGGTGGAAGGGAATGTTGACGCCCGCGTTGGCAGCGGCGATGCCTCGCCAAACTTCATCCCGTTCCCCTTCCCTTTTTCGGTTTCGTTCCAGCCGCCCGGCCTGACCGTGCAGCCTACCGGCCAGATCAACGGCAGCCTGACCTACCGCTCCCCGCGCCCCGGCAACATCAACGGGCAGATCAGCGGGGCGATCACCTACACGGCGGAGATGGCCCAGCCGGATATCACCCAGCCCGCCCTGAGCCAGGAGACCGGGCCGATTGATGTCGTCGTCGGTTACCTGCGCACGGTAATTCAGAATGTCCTTTCCCTGATGGTCGCCGGGGTGATTATCCTGATCATCGCGCCGGCCTGGATTCGGGAGCCTTCGCGCCTGGTCGCGCGCAACCTGACGCCGAGCTTCGGCGGCGGCCTGATCCTGACCATCATGGCCGCGCCGATCATCCTCCTGATCCTCCTGACCAGCGTTCTGCTGTTCGTGATCCTCTCCATTGTGACGCTGGGCGGCTTCACCGGGATGGCGCTGCTGCTGGTGATCATCATCAACGCGATCATGATCGGCGGTTTCACCCTGCTGATCTTCTACATGGCCCGGCTGGTTGTGGCCGACCTGATCGGGCGGGCGATCACCCGCCGCTTTAACCTCCCCGCCGACAGGCTGGGCTACAGCCTGCTCATCCTGCTGGTGGGGATAGCCATCTACGCCCTGCTGACGCACGTGCCAGTCCCTTATGTCGGGCTGGTGATTGACGCCGTCGGCGTCTTTATCGGGCTG
>WBZO01005786.1_pt1 | contig 12347 bp, 13 predicted proteins | sample 5204261 | NCBI WGS metagenome assembly WBZO01 (sample SAMN12412400, study PRJNA552823) | activated sludge metagenome | isolation source: activated sludge from anammox sidestream of wastewater treatment plant... | place: USA: North Carolina | collected 2017-09 | reverse complement strand
GTAGTTCTTGCTATATGTGCAGATCAGGAAAAAGCAAAAAAACTAGAGAATGTAATTAAAGAGAATATTGGTATCTTTAGATATAATAAAGATTACCAATTTGGTATGAATGCTATTGTTATAGACATTGGTAATCATCAGAAGTTAAGAATTTCATACGGTGAAAAAAATAAACATAGGGTGAAGCACCCAGCAATAGTGCGGCCACTTATTGATAGCATTGTTATTCCTGATGGGAATTTTGAGTTCATTATAGATGTCGTACCTGAGATATATAGTAAAAATCCTAAAAAAAATGTGCCGCCCCTGAATAAGTTAGAAGAAAAACTTCTTACCCAAAATGGGCAACTTAATCATGAGGGAAATGATATTAGATGCAGAGATATTGCTATCTTGGCACATCTATTGGATAAAAAAGATATTGTGCTGACAGATGCTATTAAAACGAATAATTTTGGATTTTTGTCTGATGGAAGGCCTATAGTAATAGATTTGAATAGTGCGTTTCATAAAGAAATATTAGGTAGTGATAAAGTTAAAAAATCACAAAGAAAAATATCAAATGATTTTCTTAGTAAACTTAAGAAAAATTTTTTGCCTCCGAAGAATCAGTTGCCTACGAAAGAGGATTATGAAAGGTCCTATGCTGAACATCTGAAACATCTTGGCCTTAAAATGGGTGAAGTAAAAGGGCATATCACCTTAGATAAATTAAATAAAGCATACGAAGAAGATCCCGCCAATAGGCTTTTATTTACCATTGAAAAACTAGGGATATATGGTGATGATGCTAAAAAAATTGTTGCCCTTAGAGCGCAAGAAATTATAGAAAATAGTAAATTGCCTGATGAGCAGAAGAAGAAATTATTTGCAGATGCTATTCTTGCGGCTCGGCAAAATAGTCAAGATAAAAGTAAGTAATATGTAGTTGACCTTTTTTATTGAATCATTCAATCATCTGCTCATCTAAATTACCCATTAACCAACTAAGCACGGAGCAAATTATGAATATACAGAAAATGATGAAACAGGCGCAGGAAATGCAGAATAAAATCACTGCGATGCAGGCGAAGCTGGAAACAGAAGAGGTAAGCGGTGCGGCCGGTGGCGGCATGGTTTCAGTGAAAATAAACGGTAAGCACAGCCTGCTTAAAGTGAATATTGATGATAGCCTGATGAAGCTGGAAGAAAAAGAAATGCTGGAAGATTTGATTGTTGCCGCATTCAATGATGCAAAGGAAAAAATTGACAGCTCTGCCGCCAGCCAGATGAGCGCAATCACCAGTGGGCTGAACCTGCCTGCGGGTATGAAATTACCGTTCTAGAGATAAGTGCTAGTGACTTGTGTTAGTGGTCAGTGTATTTTTATACCAGCCACCAGCCACCAGCCACTAGCCACTAGCCACTAGCATCATGTCCCATTCCGATATTGACGAACTAATCCGTTTATTTTCCAAGCTGCCTAGCCTAGGGCCACGTTCGGCGCGGCGGCTGGTGCTTACCCTTATCCGTAACCGCGAGCAGATGATGCAGCCTTTGCATAATGCCCTTACAAAAGCTCTGGATAATATAAAAACCTGCCATGTATGCGGCAATCTGGATACGCAGGAGGTATGTGCTATTTGCAGTGACGCCCGGCGTGATGATTCGGTTATCTGCGTGGTGGAAGATCTGGCGGATCTATGGGCGATTGAGCGCTGCAACCTGTATAAAGGAAAATATCATGTGCTTGGTGGAACACTATCCGCTATTGATGACAGAGGGCCTTCGCAGCTTAATATTGAGCCACTGATTACGCGGGCGCGGGCAGAAATTGTAACAGAAATTATCCTCGCCACCAATGCTACGCTGGAAGGGCAGACCACCGCCCATTATCTCACTAACCGCCTGGCGGATGCGAATGTTAATATCTCCCGCCTTGCCCAAGGCATCCCTATGGGTGGTGAGCTTGATTACCTCGATGACGGAACACTCGGCGCGGCACTGAAGGCAAGATTACCTTTCTAATGTTCCGCTGCCTCTGTTGGCATATTTCAGCGCACGCTCTTTAGATTTTTGAGCATTTTCTAGCATTTCTTCTAAACCATTATTTAGTTTGGTTAGTTCTGTTTTGATTAAGTCAACGTAGTAACCCTCACCATCTTGAGCAAGCAATGTTCCTGATTTTGTATAATAAAGTGTTTTTCCATTTTCGGATATGGGGCGTATTGTTTGTATGTTGTCTATAGCATCATTAACTAGTTTTGTGGCTTCTTGATACTTTGAACGATAAGTTTCACATAACTCTTCATCGATTTTAGTGCCGTGTTCACTAATGCGCTCTATTAACCCATTTCCTTTATCGGCACATCCTGAAATAAGTCTGTTGATAGAATCAGCATCTTCAGCAGATATTGTTGCGCTGCTTTTTACAAGCCTGTTTAAAATAACTATAGAGTCAATAAATTCTCGGTTAGCCAAATCTTTTATTTTAATGGCATCAACAACTGATTGAGATGGTTCCATTGATATGTCTTCGTATTGTTTTATAGAAAAATCTTTGTGTTATAGGTGTTTGCACCTTATTGCGTATATTAATAAGTGTCAATTATTTTCTATGGTTGTCGCCTTGGATTATATTGCCTCCACACAAATTTTATATGTGCTTGGTTGTAAGGGATTATTTCCCCAATGTCTTATTCAAAGCCACCTCAATTTGTTTGCACACTATTTCCTGAGCGTATTTGGTGCGTACTTTGGCAAAGGCATTGGCGGCCAATTTGTCAGAAAGCGCCTGATCTTTCAGTAAAGATGCCAGCGCGCCCGCCAGTTGCCCAGCATCGCCTTTATCGACTATCAGTGCGTCATAATTAGGGGTTATTATATCTTTAGGGCCTTCTGAATTGGTGGAAATTACTGGTGCGCCGAAAACAAAGGCCTCCAGCAAAACAATACCAAAAGGTTCATGCAGTGAGGGCAGGCAGAAAATGTCAATAGCGCTGTAGAAATCCTTTTTATTCTGCACCCAGCCTAGGAACCTTAAATCATCCTCAAGACCGGCGTCCGTTGCGCGCTTACGCAGGGATTTTTCTTCCTCGCCGCCGCCGCCCAGCACAGCTTTGAAATCGATTCCCTGTTCTTTGAGGATCTTCAGGGCATCAATATAAACATCAAAACCTTTTTTCGCCACAAACCGCCCCATTGTGCCGATAATTGGCGGCTTGTTGCGATAGCCGCGGTGCGGAAGCTCTACGCATTTCACCATGTTGGGTATATGGAAAATTTTTTCTTTGGGTATTCCCTGTTTTATCAGGACATCGATCAGGTCATAGGTGGTGGTGAACACGCCGTCAGCCTCGTTATAACGTCTGGTACTATAATTCTGCACCACGCCGATCAGCGGGATTTGCCCTTTGATTGCCTTGCGTGACAGCCCGAAAGCGCGGTTGGCATGGGCGATAACCACATCTACTTTCAGTTTCAGCAATAATTTACGCAGGCGGTGCGCCGCGAAAATATCCCACTCGCCCATATTGCCGATAGAGTGGGTTTCAATATCAAGGTCAGAAAGCTCATCATTTGTCATGGCCTCAGTCGCGGTAATGGCAATAGACTGATGGCCTAAATCGCGCAAGCCCTCACAATAATCAACGAAGGCTTTTTCAATCCCGCCGCCGCCTTTGCTGAACATGATATTGGCTATACGCATAGAGAGACCTTTTTATTGCTTGATGATTACACTACTTGATGATTAGATGATTAAATAATTTATATCAAGCTATCTAATCAAGCAATTATGAAACTTCCTATTTCTGTATTTATCATAGCCCAGAACGAAGCCGACCGCATAGCTGCCACCATAAACAGTGTAAAAGACTGGGTGGATGAGGTGGTGGTGATTGACAGCGGCAGCAGTGATGACACGGTATCCGTTGCCACATTCCTGGGAGCGAGGGTGCTGTACAATGAGTGGGAGGGGTACGGCCTGCAAAAACGCTTCGGCGAGGATGAATGCAATAATAGCTGGCTTTTAAATCTCGATGCGGACGAGGAAGTAACAGAAGAACTGGCAAAGGAAATACAGGAATTATTTGCCGCAGGTGAGCCGGAATTTTCAGGATATATCATAAAAGTCCGTGATCTATTGCAGGGAGAAAATAAATTTGCCCTGCTTGCCCACACCAACCATTGCCTGCGTCTTTATAACCGTGAAAAGGGGCGTTTTTCTGACAGCCCAGTGCATGATTCGGTGATTATGCAGGTGGGCGAGGCAGTCGGGAAATTAAAAGAACCAATTCGTCATCGTTCCTTCCGCAACATTGCCCACGCGATCGAAAAAATGAACAGCTACACCAGCGCGCAGGCAGAGAATCTGAATTCTAAAAAAGGTTTGGCCTTTGCCTATATCCGCCTGTTCTTTGAATTTCCTGTGTCATTTTTCAAGGCATATATTTTCCGGCTATATATATTGCGCGGCGCGCGCGGTTTTGTGTATGCCAATATTTACGCCTTCGGCAGGATGATGCGGGTGGCTAAGTATCTGGAAATACGTGCTAATAAAGATTAAGTTTTTTTAATTAAATATTGTAGCAGAGAAAATATCGTGGTAAAATCCCGTTCAGTTATTAAACATAATTGAATATTTATAAGCATGACCAAAGAGCCACAAATAAACACAGAAAATGAAGTTATTATAATAGGGGCGGGGATTGCCGGGCTTACTGCTGCATTGGAGCTAAAAAAACAGGGAAAAAAAATTTAAGATATTGGAAGCAGCAGACAGGGCAGGCGGCAGGACTGAAACCATAACCACTAAAAATGGTAATGTGATTGATATGGGCGGGCAGTGGCTGCATGGCGGTATGGAAAACCCGCTGCGTGAGTTAGTAGAAAAATATGGCATCCCTTATGAAAACGATGTGGTAAGCGATAAAAGCGTGGTGTCGTATTATGGTGGTAAGCGCCATGTCGGTACTAAGTTCCGCGATAGCAGGTGGCAGGAAGAAATAAAGATAAATGATTTGCAGGGATTAAAGTCAGCTTTTGATGCCCGTAAAGCAAGAAACAAAGCAGAAAGCGGAGAAAAAGATTGCGCTTTAGCCGATACTGTTCCTGAAGCGGTACAAGACAAATTAAGTCGCTCAATTCCAACTTGGGGCGGCACTAGCAAAAAAAATGATGCATCTTACGCTGAATTTGCCGGTGATAATTCATCCCCCGGTGGGTTGCAGCTAAAGGGCGGGACAAAGTCATTGATTGATGCAATGGTGAAAGAAATAGGCAAAGAAAATATTATTTATAACGCTCCCGTAACAGAAATTTTAAATAATAAAAAATATGGTGTAAGTATTACCACAGAAAATGGCGATATTTATACTGGCAAAAAAGCTATATTTACTGGCTCGGTTGGCGTACTGAAAAATAATAACATATCTTTTGAGCCACCGCATGGCAAAGAAATGCAGGAATATCTGGATGGTTTGACCATGGCAAGATTTGCTAAAATCGTGCTTGAGGTGAAGCCGGAATTTTTTGCAAAAAAACCTCATCTTAAAAATATGCACATAGATTTACTAGATAAAGAACCGAGTATATTTTGCCATGTTGGAAGTAATGGAAATTCAACTATTACTGTTATGGTCGGTGCGGAAGCCGCAGAAGAAATAGAGAAAATGTCGCCAAAGGAAGCTCTGGCTTTTGCCAAGAAAAGATTAGCCCCTGTCGTTGAGCTGCAGGGCTATGAACAGCACTTGCAGGGAGAGCCGCTAGTTACTTCCTGGATTAATAACCATAATAATCTGGGCAGTTATTCCGCACGTAAGGTTGGTGGAAAGCGCAACTGCGGTTTGCAGGAGGGCAATATTCTGTATGCCGGTGAAGCTTTTGATGATTCATGGTCATGCACTATGGCAGGCGCATATCTTTCTGGAAAAAACGCCGCGCTGGAAGTAACAAAACAATTATCAAAAACCCAGAATATTGCTCGGTAATTCTGGTAGTAAGCGCTCAGTTGGGATTTAAGCCGCTTCCATCTCTGCTTCATCCAGTTCCGGCAGCATGCCAAGGGCGCGCATATAGGTGTCTAGTACGGTTTCTTCTTCCTCACGTTCCTGCGCGTCCATCTTGCGGATCTTGATGATCTGGCGGATAGCTTTTACATCAAAGCCATTGCCTTTGGCTTCAGCAAATACGTCTTTAATATCATCAGCGATTGCGGTTTTTTCTTCTTCCAGTTTTTCTACGCGTGCGATGATGCTTTTTAACTGGTCAACGGCAACGCCGCCCACTCTTGTTGATTTTGCCATTTTGTCTTCTCCTGTTTAAATTATAATTTGGGGAAATAATATTAGATAACTGGGCAGTGAAGGCAAGTTTTTTATTTTTTATATATCTTATTTACTATGTAGCACGTGCGTGCTACAATATTTCGTATAAAACATGGAGGTGATGAATATGCTGGAAACAAAAAATAATGAATCGGTTAAAAGCGATTATGTACGTGCGAGAATGTCGCCGGAGGTAAAGGAAGCGGCGGAGATTGTCTTTAGTAAATTAGGTTTGGGGCATACAGAAGCCATCAGGCTTTTTTACCAGCAGGTAATTCTGAACCAAGGCTTGCCTTTTAGCGTTAAAATTCCTAATGCAGAAACAATTAAAGCAATGAAACAGGTAAAAAGCCGCAAAGGGCTAAAAAGATATAAGAGCGCGCAACAATTATTTGATAAGTTCCGCTGATGCGTATTGTTGATACTTCTAATAAATTTGAAAAAGATTTGTCACGTTTGAAAAAGCGTGGGAAAGATTTAGAAAAGCTTGAATCAATTGTGGATAAGTTAAGATATGACGAATCCCTGCCTGCTAAATGCCGCCCACACATTTTATCCGGTGATTGGGATGGCTTCTGGGAATTGCATATAGAGCCGGATTGGCTGCTGATTTATGAGATTGATGAAGATGCAATCTATCTGGTCAGAACAGGAACTCACTCGGATTTATTTTAGGCTCACCCGTTCTTTTGCTTCTTGATAGTTTCGGCGATCAGGAAGGCCAGCTCCAATGCTTGCGAAGCGTTGAGGCGCGGGTCACAATGTGTGTGGTAGCGGTCAGAAAGATTGAGTTCGGAAATCGCCTGTGCGCCGCCTAAGCACTCAGTTACATCCTGTCCGGTCATTTCAAAATGAACACCGCCTGCGGTTGTACCTTCGGCTTTGTGAATATCAAAAAATCCGCGAACTTCGGTTAGTATATCGGTGAATTTACGGGTTTTGTAACCGTTTGGCGATTTAATGGTGTTGCCGTGCATTGGGTCACACGCCCAGATTACATTTTTACCGGCATTTTTTACTGCACGCACCAGTGGCGGTAGCAGTTCATCTATTTTCCCTGCGCCCATACGGGTTATCAGGGTTAAGCGGCCTGCTTCATTTTCAGGGTTTAGAATATCAATTAATTTCAATAGCCCATCAATAGTGCTGGAAGGGCCGACTTTCATGCCGATAGGGTTAGCGATGCCGCGCAAAAATTCTACATGTGCTTCATCCGGTGAACGGGTACGATCGCCAACCCAGAGCATATGCGCGGAGCAGGCATAATATTTTTCGTCAAATTCATCAAAGCGGGTAAGCGATGATTCATAGCCGAGCAGCAAAGCCTCGTGCGATACGAAAAAGCTGGCTTCCGAAAATTGTTCGATTTCATCAAGCGGCAGGCGGCAGGCGCGGATAAAGCCAAGGCATTCGTTAATGTGTCCGACCAGTTCCTCGAAACGTTTGCCCTGATTGGAAGACTGCACGAATTCCATGTTCCAGCGGTTGATCTGCTTAAGTGAAGCATAGCCGCCGCGTGCCAGGGTGCGTAGGAAATTAAGGGTGGAAGCGCCCTGATAATAAGCGCGGAGTAAACGGTCAGGGTCAGCCCTTCTGCCTTCCGGTTCAAACTCCATGGCGTTTACCATGTCGCCGCGGTAGCTGGGCAGTTCCTTGTCGCCGATTTTTTCCATATTGTCAGAGCGTGGCTTGGAGAATTGTCCGGCAATACGCCCAACTTTCACCACGGGGCGGCCAGCGCCATACATCAGAGCCATGGTCATTTGTAATATAACGCGGAAAAAATCACGCAGGTTCTGTTCATTGAATTCCGCAAAGCTCTCAGCACAATCACCGCCTTGCAGCAGGAAAGCCCTGCCGAAAGCTGCATCAGCCAGTTCGCTTTTAAGTGACCGTATTTCAGAAGGTGACACAAGGGTGGGGAAACTTGCCAGCTTGCGCTCTACTGCCTTCAAATGCTCAATATCCTTATATTCCGGCTGTTGTTTGATAGGGAAGTTGCGCCAGCTTTCAGTTGTCCAGTTTTTTTTGCTCATCAGTTGCAATCCAATAATTTTTAATACATATTTTATTCACAGCTTATCAATCTAGGGAAAAAAGGGGCTTATGTCTAGTATAACTAAAGGTGAAAATATAATAGCTTTCATGGGGGTTGAAGGGGCGAATGCCGATCTTGCCTGCCGTCAGGCCTGCCCATATATGCAGACACTGCCTTGCCCTTCTTTTGAGGATGTTTTTGAGGCGGTATCGTCAGGCAAGGCAGAATTGGGGATGATACCGATTGAAAATTCACAGGCGGGCAGGGTGGCGGAGATACATAACCTGCTGCCGAAAACAAAATTGCACATAGTTGGTGAGTATTTTCAGCATATTGAACATGTTCTGATGGCGGCAAAAGGGGCTACACTGGAAACGGTTACAGATGTTTATTCGCATCCGCAGGCGCTTATGCAATGCCGCGATAATCTGCGGGAAATGAAGTTAAAAACCCATACTTATTCAAATACCGCCGCTGCCGCTGCTGATATTGCCAAGTGGGGCGATAAAAGCAAGGCCGCCATTGCTTCACCGCTTGCTGCCGAGCTTTACGGTCTTAGCGTATTGCGTGCGCATATGCAGGATGCAAAGGATAATGTAACAGTTTTTATTCTGATTGCGCGTGAACCGGCAGAGATAAAGCCAGGTGACGGCCAAATACTTACCACTATACTTTTCACTGTGCGTAATATGCCGGCGGCACTTTATAAATCGTTGGGCGGGTTTGCTACCCAAGGTGTTAATATAGTTAAGCTGGAAAGTTACATACCGGGTGGGGCAAGGCGTGATGCGGCGCAGTTTTTCCTTACTTTTGAAGGTCATCCGCATGACAGGAATGTTCAGGGTGCGCTGGAAGAATTAAGCTTTTTCTGTAAGAAAGTTACTGTTCTTGGAGTTTATAAGGCAGATAAATCGCGTTTTTTATAGTTTAAAGCTTTATTTATAGTCAAACTAATTTATTTTTATACGAGGAAGGCAAGGCGAAGTTTACAACTATAGGACATAAGCCGCAGCCTGACATGTATGAAATGAAATTAGGAAGATTATACAAAAGAAAAACGGCATCTCGAAGAGATGCCGTTTTCTTATCTAAGATAAATCGCGTATTAGCGGGTGTTAGCAGAAGAAAGAGCGCTAGCAACTGTGCTGAATGATTTATTAACTTGGGTACCTACAGATTGCATAGCAACGATAGCAATAATAGAAACTAGTGCTGCGATAAGAGCGTACTCAATAGCGGTAGCGCCTTCTTCAGATTTGAAAAGATTGATCATGGTTTTCATAAGACTGTCCTTAATATTAGTTAAACTACAAAACGGCTGAATATTTCAGCTATTGGTTATTCTTACAAAAAATCAGTAAGCGGTCAAGCAGTAAACAAAAAAACTTATTTACAAATTTACGTATATTTTAATTATATTTTAATTATTTAGATAGAGCATAAAAATGATGGTTTTATTATAATTTTGTTGTTGTTAATAAGTGTTTTTAATTATATTTAGCGAGTCAGTTATCATTTATGGCGAGTAAAATGGCGGTCAGGCAAAATTTTCAGGCTTATCCAATGGTTGAACGTAACCCGCTTAGGGTGATAAGCGGTTCTTTTCTTGGTATTGCCGCGATTTTTTTGCTTCTTAGTCTTTTTACCTATAATCAGGCAGACCCGTCTTTTAACCGCGCTGCGGCGGATTCGGCAAGCAACCTCGGCGGGTATGCCGGTGCGGTTATTTCTGATATTTTATTGCAGTTTCTTGGGTTAGCCAGCCTGTTTGTGGTTTTTGTACCGCTGGCATGGAGTGTCAAGCTGTTGCGTGGCGGCAGCGTTAGCTTTCTTCAGCTCCGGTTTAGCTTTTTCCTTGTTACCTTAATATTATCAGCGTGCCTGCTGGCTGGGGTTGAACCGCCAATGTCGTGGCCGATTAAGGGTGGGCTGGGCGGCTCTATCGGCATGGCCTTGCATGATATGCTTTTTTCCTTGTTCAAGAATGTGCTGTTTACTGCTTGCGTTCTGGTTTTTACCGTAATAACTGCATCATTATCCTTCGGCATGAAATTTTCAGAATGGCAGGAATTGGCAAGGGTAGCTAAACGGGCGTTTTTAATGGCGGTTGGGGTTGTTCTATCATTTATCCCGCGTAAGGAACAGGAAAGTTACGAAGAAGATATAGAAGATGATTATGAGGAGATCGAAGAAGGCACTGAAGCCTACGAAGAAAATAATAGTTTATGGAACAGGGTTCTGAATTTCTTTGGGCGCGGCAAGTCTGAAGAATTAAGCGAAGAAGAATACGAAGAGGAAGAAAAGCCTGCCCGCCCGCCGCGCGTCAATAAAAAGCAGCAGCAAAAGGAAAAGAAGGAAAAATCTCCAGTGAAGGCTCAGGCCAATCTTGTATTGCCGCTTGGTGATTACGAGCTGCCTTCCATAAAATTGCTTAGCTCACCTTCCAAAAGGGGCAAGCATGTTTTGTCAGAAGGTGCGCTTACCCAGAATGCAAAATTGCTGGAAACAGTCCTGCAGGATTTTGGGGTGAACGGAAATATAGCGGAGATCCGTCCAGGCCCTGTTGTTACGCTTTATGAATTAGAACCGGCAGCAGGAACGAAATCTTCAAGGGTGATAGGTCTTGCTGATGATATTGCCCGTTCCATGAGCGCAATTTCTACCCGTATTGCGGTTATCCCGGGGCGCAATGCCATTGGTATAGAAATGCCGAATGCTTACCGTGAAACCGTATATTTTCGTGAAATTCTGGAGAGTCAGGATTTTTCAGGGACAGAGGCAAAATTGCCGCTGGCTTTGGGCAAAAATATTGGTGGTGAGCCGATAATTGTTGACCTGGCGCGGATGCCACACTTGCTGGTTGCCGGTACTACCGGTTCTGGTAAGTCAGTGGCGATTAATACCATGATTATGTCGCTGCTTTACCGCCTGACACCGGAAGAGTGCAAATTTATCATGATTGACCCGAAAATGCTGGAGCTTTCGGTTTATGACGGAATTCCGCATCTTCTCTCTCCCGTGGTTACAGAGCCGGGCAAGGCCGTGGTTGCCCTTAAATGGACGGTGAAGGAAATGGAAAACCGCTACCGTTTGATGAACAACCATGCGGTGCGTAATATCGAAGGTTATAACAAAAAAATCCGTGAAGCTCGGGCAAAGGGAACCCAGCTTACCAGAAAGGTGCAAACCGGTTTTAATCCTGACACTGGCGAACCTATTATCGAGGAAGTTGATCTGGATATGAGCGAGTTGCCATTTATCGTAGTGGTGGTGGATGAAATGGCCGATCTGATGATAGTTGCAGGTAAGGAGATAGAAAGTTCGATACAGCGTCTGGCGCAGATGGCGCGGGCAGCAGGTATCCATATCATCATGGCAACGCAGCGTCCGAGCGTGGATGTGATTACCGGTGTTATTAAAGCTAACTTTCCAACCCGTATCAGTTTTCAGGTTACGTCACGAATTGATAGCCGCACCATTTTAGGTGAGCCGGGGGCAGAGCAGTTGTTAGGGCAGGGTGATATGCTTTACATGGCGGGTGGCGGCCGTATTACCCGTGTTCATGGGCCTTTTGTCAGCGATAAAGAGGTGGAAACCGTAGTTGCCCATCTTAAATTGCAGGGTGAGCCTAGCTATATTGAGGATGTAACCCGTGATGAGGAAGAAGAATCAGCTCTTGGTGAGGATGGCGAGAAGGATGAATATTACGATCAGGCGGTTGCTATTGTTGCCCGTGACCGCAAGGCTTCAACCAGCTATATCCAGCGTTGCCTGAAAATTGGTTATAACCGGGCGGCCTCAATAATCGAGCAGATGGAGCGTGACGGGGTAATAAGCGCCGCTAACCATGTCGGCAAGCGTGAAGTACTGGTGCGCGAAGATAGTTAGTTTTTACAATCCTGTGTATATCATCCTGTGGAATGCGAAGCATTAGCACAGGATATGCTTCAGATTACTGATGACAGATGACAGTAAGCCCCCCTCATCCTAACCTTCTCCCAGAG
>WBZO01005785.1_pt1 | contig 12348 bp, 5 predicted proteins | sample 5204261 | NCBI WGS metagenome assembly WBZO01 (sample SAMN12412400, study PRJNA552823) | activated sludge metagenome | isolation source: activated sludge from anammox sidestream of wastewater treatment plant... | place: USA: North Carolina | collected 2017-09 | reverse complement strand
GCGAAGCCGCAGCGACCGCAGCCGAAATCGAATGCGCCGGGCCCAGCCCAGGCCGGATCTGCCCAGGCCGGACGTCAGACCGGTCCGCCAGCGCAGGCTGCGCGCCGGGCCAGCTACGCAGACGCCGTGGCGATGTACGAAAAGGGTCTCGAAGCCCTGCAACGTCACGACTACAACAGGGCGCTCGGTCTGTTCGAGGGCGTGTTGTCGTCGTTCCCGGAAGAGCGGGAGCTCCACGAACGCGTCAGGCTCTACCTCAACGTCTGCCAGCGGCACGCCACGCCACGGGCAGCCGCACCACAAACCGTGCAGGAACGCCTGTACGCGTCGACCCTCGCCCTGAACGAGGGCCGCTACGACGAGGCCATCTCACACCTGAGGCTGGTGCGGGACGAAGATCCGGACAACGACCACGCCCTGTACATGCTCGCGGTTGCTCACGCCCAGCGCGGCGAGCATGCGGAGTCCATTGCCCATCTCGAACGAGCAATTGCGCTCAACCCCGAGAACCGCACCCTGGCGCGGCGCGATCCCGATCTCGAACCGCTGCATGACGACGACGCGTTCCATCACGCGCTGAACTCGTCGCCGCACGGGCAGAACTGACCTGCCTGCACCCGGAGTTGATTCGGGACGATAATCGAGAACGTCATGTCTGACGTTCACGTCGTCGTTCTCGCGGCGGGCAAGGGCACCCGCATGAAGTCGGCCACACCCAAGGTCCTGCACCGGGTATGCGGCCTGCCGATGATCGAGCACGTGCTCAGGTCTGCCTCGGCGCTGTCTCCTGCCTCGATTACAGTCGTCATCGGTCATCAGGGCGACGAGGTCCGTGGTGCGCTGGCCGCACACGCGACCATCGATTTTGTGGTGCAGCAGCCTCAGCTGGGCACGGCACACGCCCTCCTGACCACCGAGCCCCTTCTGCGCGACCAGACCGGCAGTCTCGTGCTGCTGTCCGGTGACGTGCCGGCGCTGACGTCGGACACCCTGACGAATCTGGTCAACGTCCACAGCGCAGCCGGGTCCGCGGCAACCGTGGTGACAGCGCACGTCGCGAACCCGCGCGGCTACGGCCGCATCATCAGGGACGGCGAGGAGATTGCACGTATTGTCGAGGAGAAGGATGCATCGCCGGCCGAGCGCGCCATCCAGGAGATCAATGCGGGCATTTACGCCTTCGACCTTCATGGGCTCTTCGACGCGGTGAGGAGCATCGGCTCGGCCAACGCCCAGCGGGAGTACTACCTGCCCGACCTCGTGTCGATCTACCGCGGCCGGAACCGGGTGGTAACCACGGTGACGGTGGACGATGCGTCGGAGATTCAGGGCATCAACAGCCGTGCGGAACTGGCGTCGGTGGGACGCAGCCTGCGCCAGCAGAAGACCGCGGCGCTCATGGCAGCTGGCGTGACGCTCGAGGATCCCGGGACGACGTACATCGATGTGGACGTCGAGGTTGGAGCCGACACGGTCATCAGGCCGTTTGTCACGCTGGAAGGCACGACACGCATTGGCACCAATTGCGTACTTCACCAGGGCGTCCGGATCACCTCGTCGTCAATCGCCGATGGCGTGGTGATCCTCGATCACTCGGTCGTGACCAACAGCACCATTGGGCCGGACGCGTCGGTTGGCCCGTTTGCTCACCTTCGGGGTGACGCGCGGGTCGCCCGCGGGGCGAAGATCGGCAACTTCGTGGAGCTGAAGAAGACCGTGCTCGGAGAGGGGTCGAAGGCCTCGCACCTCGCCTACCTGGGCGACGCGGTGATCGGCAAGGATGTGAACATCGGCGCCGGCACGATCACCTGCAACTACGACGGTGTCCGCAAGCACGTGACCAGCATCAGCGACGGTGCGTTCATCGGGAGCGACACACAACTCATCGCGCCGGTCACGATCGGCGAGGGAGCCTATGTCGGCACCGGAACGACTGTCCGGGAGGACGTGCCGCCCGGCGCCCTTGCCGTCAGCGCCGGCCGGCAGAGGAACATCGAAGGCTGGGTCGACAAGAAGCGGAAGAAGACTGGCGCGTGAGCATCTGGCGATCCTGGCCCCCCCTGCATGCCAGCGGGCGCTCGCTCCCACATCGAGGACTCTGACGTTATGTGCGGCATCATCGGATACATCGGCCCGAAACCTGTCGTCCCCGTGCTCATCGACGGCCTCAGGAAGCTCGAGTATCGCGGCTACGACTCGGCCGGCGTGGCGGTCGTCACCCACGGCGCGATCGACCTGCGACGGAGTGCGGGCAAGCTCTCCAACCTGGAGGACGCCATCGCCGTGGAGCCGATCAGCGGCGACTACGGCGTGGGTCACACCCGGTGGGCCACGCATGGGCGACCGACGGAAGAGAACGCACATCCGCACCGCGACTGCACGGGACGGATTGTCGTCGTCCACAACGGGATCATCGAGAACTACCTCGACCTGAAGCACGAGCTCCAGCGGCAGGGACACACCTTCGTCACCGAGACCGACACCGAGATCGTGGCGCATCTCGTCGAGCGCGAGATGAAGGACGATGGGCTGGAGAATGCCGTCCGGAGGGCCCTGCTGCTGATGCGGGGCCTGTTCGCGCTGGTGCTGATCTCAGCGGACGACCCGGAGAAGATCGTCGCCGTCCGCAACGGCCCGCCCATCGTCGTCGGGCTCGGCAAGGGCGAGTTCTTCGTCGCGTCGGACATTCCGGCGATCCTGAGTCACACCCGCGATGTCGTGTTCCTCGGTGACGAGGAGATGGCGATCATCACGCGGTCCGGCGTGACGTTTACCGACTTCTTCGCACGGCCGGTCTCGGCAGCCACCCAACGGGTGCTGTGGGATCCGATCATGGCGGAGAAAGCCGGCTACAAGCACTTCATGCTGAAGGAGATCTTCGAGCAGCCGACGGCTGCTCGCGAGACGATCCTCGGCCGGGTGTCCCAGGACACCGGGCGTGTGTTCCTCGAAGAGATGAAGGTGACCGAGGCGCAACTGCGCGCCGCCGATCGCGTCACGATCCTGGCGTGCGGCACCTCATGGCACGCCGGACTCGTGGGCAAGTTCCTCATCGAGCAACTGGCGCGGATCCCGGTCGAGGTCGACTACGGTTCCGAGTATCGGTACAGGAATCCGATCGTCGACGCCCGGACCCTGGCGATCGTCATCACTCAGTCTGGTGAGACCGCGGATACGCTCGCTGCGCTGCGCGAGGCCAAGAAGGACGGTGCGGCCAGCATTGCGATCTGCAACGTGGTGGGCAGCATGGCGACCAGGGAGACCGACGGCACGGTCTACACGCACGCGGGACCCGAGATCGGGGTCGCCTCCACGAAGGCCTTCACCTCGCAGCTCGTCGCACTCTACCTGCTGGCGCTGAGGCTCGGGCAGGCCAGAGGGACCCTCTCACCCGAGGCATCCAGGCCACACATCGATGCCCTGCTGCAGCTGCCCATGCTGCTCGAGCAGACGCTCAAGCTCGCGCCCGAGGTCGAGGAGGTTGCCGCGCGCTTCCATGCGCGCACCGACTTCCTGTACCTGGGTCGGGGCATCAACTACCCGATTGCGCTGGAAGGGGCGTTGAAGCTGAAGGAGATCTCGTACATCCACGCCGAGGGATATCCCGCCGGCGAGATGAAGCATGGTCCCATCGCCCTCATCGACGAGCGCCTGCCGGTTGTCACGATCGCGCCCGAAGATGCGGTGTTCGAGAAGATGATCGGCAACATGCAGGAAGTGAAGGCGAGGGGCGGCTCGGTGATTGCCCTTACGAGCCGCGGCGAGACCAAGCTGAGGTCCATCCTCGATCCGTCTCGCGACTTCGTCCTGGAGGTGCCACGCTCGCCGGAATTGCTGACGCCGATCGTCATGACGGTGCCGCTCCAGCTCCTCGCATACGACATCGCGGTGCGCCGCGGGTGCGACGTGGATCAGCCACGCAACCTGGCGAAGTCCGTCACGGTCGAGTAGGCGTCCCGGCGTCGCTATACTTGTTCGGATGCACTACCTCGAGACCCTCAATCCCGAGCAGCGCGACGCCGTCCTGCACGTCAACGGACCCCTGCTGATCCTCGCTGGCGCCGGTTCCGGGAAGACGAAGGTGATCACCAGCCGGATCGCCTACCTGGTTGGTGATGGCCATGCCCAGCCATCCGAAGTGCTGGCGGTCACCTTCACCAACAAGGCTGCTGAAGAGATGCGGACGCGCGTGGAAGCCCTGCTGGGATCCGACTGCAGCCGCATGTGGGTCTCCACCTTCCACTCGCTCTGCGCCCGCCTGCTTCGACGCGAGGCGCCTGCCATCGGCCTCTCACGCGACTTCGTGATCTACGACTCGTCGGACCAGATGGCGGTGGTGAAGCAGGCGCTCAAGGACCTGGAGATCGACGACAGTTTCGTGCAGCCGAGGGCGGCGCTCTCCAGGATCAGCCACGCCAAGAACCGGATGGAGACGCCCGAGCAGATGTCGGCGTCAGCCGGATGGAATCGGCGTGACGAACACATTGCACGCGTCTACGCGCGCTACATCGCCGTCCTCAAGGAGGCCAGTGCGCTGGACTTCGACGACCTGCTGCTGAAGACGGTGGACCTGTTCGAGCAGTCGGTGCCGGTGCGCCAGAAGTACGCCGAGCAGTTCAGGTTCGTGATGGTGGACGAGTACCAGGACACGAACCGTCCCCAGTACCTCCTCATCCGTCGTCTCTCGGAGACCTACCGGAACCTGTGCGTCGTCGGCGACCCCGATCAGTCCATCTACAAGTGGCGCGGCGCCGACCTCCGGAACATCCTCGACTTCGAGCACGATTATCCCGAGGCCACGGTGGTGAAGCTGGAGCGGAACTACCGCTCCACACAGGTCATCCTCGACGCGGCATCGGCGGTGATCAGCCAGAACCGGAACCGCAAGGAGAAGCGGCTCTGGACCGACCAGAAGGGTGGCGCCCAGATCGTCTACTTCCGGGGCTCGGACGAACTCGAGGAGGCGGACTTCATCACGCGGACGGCCAGGCGCGGACTGGCCGACGACCCGGAGTCGACGGTCGCCATCCTCTACCGCACCAACGCGCAATCTCGAGCCATCGAGGATGCGCTGATGCGCGAAGGTCTGGCCTACAAGATCGTGGGCGGCGTCAGGTTCTACGAGCGGCGGGAGATCAAGGACACCCTCGCGTACATGCGCCTCGTCATCAATCCGCACGACGACGTGAGCCTCAGGCGCGTGATCAACGTGCCTACGCGAGGAATCGGCCGCGGCGTGATGGAGGCAATCGAGAAGGTCGTGGTCACCGACCAGCCAGACGACGAGTTTCCGCTGCTGTCCGCCGGGCTGGCACCCGCCGTCACCGTCAACTCCCTCTGGTCGCGCATCGTCCACGGGCTGCGCGAGAAGTCCTTCACCGGCCGTGCGGCGTCGGCACTGTCGACGTTCCGGGATCTCATCGTGAGCCTCACCGAGGTGGCGCGCACGGAGCCGGTGTCGATTGCCATCGGCAAGATGCTCGACCGCAGCGGCTACCTCCAGGACCTTCGAGAGGAGCGATCGGAGGAGGCGGAGGCGCGCGTGGAGAACCTGGCCGAGCTCGTGTCGGCGGCTCGCGAGTGGGAAGGGCGTGAGCCGGAACCGAGCCTGACCGGCTTCGTCGATCGGCTGTCGTTGCTGTCGGACGTGGATGAGGAGGAAGGCTCGCGTGACGCACGCATCTGGATGATGACGCTCCACGCCGCCAAGGGGCTGGAGTTCCCGACTGTGGTGCTGGCAGGTCTCGAGGAAGGGCTCTTCCCGCATTCCCGCTCGAACGAGGACGATGAGGAACTCGAGGAGGAACGGCGCCTCTGCTACGTGGGAATGACCCGGGCGCGAAAGAGGCTGGTGCTGACGGGTGCAGCGAGGAGGCGCGTGTTCGGCGAATACAAGGCCAGCGAGCCATCGCGATTCGTCGACGAGGTGCCGGCGGATCTGGTCGACAAGATGGTCCCGCAGTTCACGACGTCGTCGTACCAGTCGTCCGCGTCACACTCGTACGACTTCAGGCCGAATCCGTACGGCAGGGGACGTGCTGGTTCAGGCCGGGTCGAGGAGGCTTCGCCCGGATACGCGTACGAGGACGAGGATCAGTCGACCGGCATGTCGATCCGTCCTGGACAGCGCGTCAGGCACGCGCAGTTCGGCGTAGGCAACGTGATCAGTGTGGAGCCCCTGGAGGGCGATGCGAAGGTGGTGGTGCGCTTCACGGGTGCCGGGGTGAAGACCCTGCGCGCACGCTTCGCCCGCCTGCAGCCGGCCTGAGTGGTGCGCGCCTCGCCGTCAGTTCCTGACGAAGGAGACGATCGCCTCCAGATGCTCGGTGTGCGGAAACATATCGACCGCCTTCAGGTCCGAGACCTCGTAGCCGCACTGCCTGATGCCCGGCAATTCAGCCGCCAGCGCCTCCGGATTGCACGAGACGTAGGTGACACGCTGAGGCCTGATGTTCTGGAAGACCGCTTCGAGCACGAGGTCTGAGCAGCCCTGCCTCGGGGGATCCAGAATCACCGCATCCCACCGCTCGCGGCCAGCCCTTCCAATGGCCTGCTCGACTCGGCCTGCAGTCAATCGGACGCGGTCCATCGGTATCCGATTGAGGCGTGCATTCGCCTCTGCGTCCGCGATCGCCCTGGGGTTCTCCTCAATGCCCATGACGACGGCTCCGGCTTTCGCGAGTGGAAGCGTGAACAGGCCGCTTCCGCAGTAGAGGTCCAGTACCCGCGCGGAGCCTTCCACGGATGTCAGGACGTGGGTCTGGAGCGCCGCGGCCGCCGCAACATTCGTCTGGAAGAAGGCGTCGGGCGAGACGAGGAAGTCGATCCCGCCGACCGTCTCGCGGATGTGCGAGCGTCCATCGATCTTCCTGGTTTCGTCGCCCAGCATGAACGGGCCAGGCCGGGCATTCACGTTGATGAAGAAGCCGTCGGGCCGGTCGGTCGAGCCGAGGAACGCCCGAACAGGTGCGCGAAGCGTCCGGTCGTTCCTCGTGACGACCAGCATGGCCACCGCTTCGCGATCGTCCGCGGTAGTCCGAACGATGACGTGCCTGAGGATACCGTCCAGGGTCGGGCCGGCCGCCCGGACGCCAGCGGCGTCGAGTGCGTCCCGGAGTGCAAAGGCGATCCGGTTCCCCCGGGCGCTGTGCACGGGACACCCGGCTACCGGCACCACCTGGTTGGATCCCCGCGCGTAGTGACCGAGGGCCAGGCGACGCCCGTTTGGCGAGGCGAAGACGAACGCCACTTTCTGGCGGAAGTGTATGGGAGGGCCTGCGTCCACGGCTTGCGGCAGGAAGAGTCCGCCCCGTTGACGGCGGACGTTGTCGTGAAGCGTCGACGCCAGGAGATGCCGGAGAGTGGACTCCTTTGATTCCAGCTGTGACGCGTACGGGAGGTGCAGCAGGCTGCAGCCCCCGCACCGGTCCGCATGCCGGCAGATCACGTGAATGGTCTCAGGCGACCTCGCCGCCATCCTCCGGATCGCTGTCTGGAGTGGAGGGAGGGTCGGACGGTGTGGGCAGGCCGTCGGCGGTGGCATCCGTTGACCCGGGGTCCTCCGCGACCGCACTCGGCCCATCGCCAACTGGCGCCTCGGTGACACGCTCGTTGAGTTTCGCGAGGCCAACCACGCGGTCGTCGTCCTCGATGTTGATGAGGCGCACTCCCTGGGCTGCCCGGCCGGTCATGCGGATGTCGTCGGCTGGGGTGCGCAGCATCATCCCCTGCTGGGTGACGAGCATGACCTCGTCGGTCGACTCGACGTATGCCACCGCCACGACCTGGCCGTTGCGTTCCGACGTGTCGATGTTGATGATGCCGACGCCACCGCGTGACGTGAGGCGGTACTCGTCGACGACGGTCCGCTTGCCGTAGCCGTGCTCGGTCACTGTGAGGAGGGATCCGCCGGACTTCACCGCTTCCATGCCGACCACGTAGTCATCATCGCGGAGCGTGACGCCGCGGACGCCGTACGCAGTGCGTCCCATCGCGCGAACGTCGTCCTCCTTGAAGCGGATGGCAATGCCGTTCCTGGTGCCGATGAGCACGTTGCTCGAGCCGTCCGTGATCTGCACGGCGATCACCGAATCGCCCTCCTCGACGCCCATGGCGATGATGCCGCCCGCTCTCGGGTTGCTGAACGCGGAGAGTGCCGTCTTCTTCACCACACCACGACGCGTGCCCATCATGATGAACTTGTCGTCGTCGAATGTCTTGACGGCGAGCATCGCGGCGATGCGCTCGCCTTCCTCCATCGACACCAGGTTGGCGATCGACTTGCCCTTCCCGACAGGACCGACGTCGGGTATCTCGTGCACCTTGAGCCAGTACGCCCGGCCCTTGTCGCTGAAGATCATGAAGTACGCATGCGTCGACGCCACGAACAGGTGGCTCACGAAGTCCTCGGACTTCGTCGTCATGCCCTTGCGTCCTGTGCCGCCGCGCTTCTGGGTGCGGTACTCGGTGATGGCCGTGCGCTTGATGTATCCGGTGTTGCTGACCGTGATCGCAACGTCCTCGTCGGCGATGAGGTCTTCGATGCTGATGTCGCCGGACTCTCCCTCGATGATCTCCGTGCGTCGGCCGTCGCCGTAGTTGTCCTTCACCGCCTTCAGTTCGTCGACGATGATCTGCATCAGCAGCCGGTCGCTCGCAAGGATGGCCCGGAGCCGCTCGATGAGTTGCAGCAGGTCGGCGAGTTCGTCGAGGATCTTCTGGCGCTCGAGGCCGGTGAGCCGCTGGAGCTGCATGTCCAGGATGGCCTGGGACTGGATCTGTGTGAGCCCGAAATTCGTCATGAGCCCTTCGCGGGCCTCAGGTACCGTCTTCGACGCACGAATCAGGGCGATGACCGCGTCGAGATGATCCAGCGCGATCTTCAGACCTTCGAGGATGTGGTATCTCGCCTCGGCCTTCCGGAGCTCGAACTCGGTTCGACGCCGGACCACCTCACGACGGAACTCGACGAAGCTCTCGACGAGTTCGAGGAGGTTGAGGACCTTGGGACGACCGCCCACGATCGCCAGCATGATGATGCCGAAGCTGGACTGCAGCGGTGTGTGCTTGTACAGGTTGTTCAGCACGACGTCGGGCAGTTCGCCGCGCTTCAGCTCGACGACGATGCGCATGCCGTCGCGGTCTGATTCGTCGCGGAGGTCGGAGATGCCCTCGAGCACCTTCTCGCGGACCAGATCGGCGATGCGTTCGATGAGCTTGGCCTTGTTGACCTGGTACGGGATCTCGGTGAAGACCAGCGAGGTCCTGTCGCCCTTCTTGCTGGTTTCGACCGACGACTTCGCACGCATGAGGATCGAGCCGCGGCCCGTGGTGTAGGCCTGCATGATCCCGCCGCGCCCGACGATATAGCCGCCGGTCGGGAAGTCGGGTCCGCTGATGATCCGCACCAACTGTCGCAGCTTCTCCAGGCGTCCCGGCCGTTCCGTGACGGTGGGGTCGGCGAGGTACGTGTTCTCGATGACCCAGATGCAGCCGTCGAGCACCTCGGTGAGGTTGTGTGGCGGGACGTTGGTGGCCATGCCGACCGCGATGCCGGCGGACCCGTTGACGAGCAGGTTCGGGAATGGCGTGGGGAGGACCGTGGGCTCCTCCGTGGTCTCGTCGTAGTTCGGGCTGAAGTCGACCGTCTCCTTGTCGAGGTCGACCATCATGTCGTCGGCAAGCGACTTCAGCCTGGCCTCGGTATAGCGCATGGCCGCCGCGGGGTCGCCGTCGATCGAGCCGAAATTGCCCTGGCCGTCAACGAGCGGATACCGCATGTTGAAGTCCTGGGCGAGTCGGACCAGCGTGTCGTAGATGGAGGCATCGCCATGGGGATGGAAGTTGCCCATGACTTCGCCGACGATCTTGGCGCACTTCCTGTATCCCCTTGTCGAGGACAGGCCCATCGTCTTCATCCCGTACAGGACGCGACGATGCGCTGGCTTGAGGCCGTCTCGCGCGTCGGGAAGTGCTCGTCCGATGATCACGCTCATGGCGTAATCCATGTACGAGCGCTTCATCTCGTCTTCGATGTTGACGGGCAGGTGCTGCGGCGCGAGTTCTGACATAGGTGATGAAGTGCCGGTCGACGGTTACTGCCTGGGCGACTCCCGCTCGGCGCCAGGCCGGTGGTCCGGCCCGGCTTGCCTCGCCGCGGTCGCGCCGAGGGGCAGAGCTGGAGGATTCGATCAGACGTCGAGGTTCTTGACGTCCAGCGCGTTGTCCTCGATGAACTTCCGGCGCGGTTCGACCTGGTCGCCCATGAGGGTCGTGAACATCTGGTCGGCCTCGGTGTGGTCTTCCGCACGAACCTGGAGGAGCGTCCGAACGCCGGGATCCATGGTGGTTTCCCAGAGCTGTTCTGGGTTCATTTCGCCGAGGCCCTTGTACCGGTTGATGGCGATGCCTTTCTTGCCAGCCGAGAGGAACACGTCGAGCAGATCGTCGATGGACGAGACTGTCACGTCAGGCTGGTCCGCGCCTGGCCGCCGCATCCGTTCCCGCGGCTCCGCGGCGAGACGGGTGGCGTCGTCGACGGGGGCGCCACCGATGGCAGTGCCGTCGCTCGCCGCCGCATCGAGATCGTGGTGCTCCTCCGCGTCGGGTGCCTCGGCTCGTGTCGAAACGACGAGGGTGCCGTCGAAGACGGGCATCTCCCGCACGTTCGAGAGAAGTGATCGGTATTCGGCCGTGCTGATGAAGTCCACGCCGATCACATGCTGCCGCGGATAGCCGGCCGTTCGATCTTCGATGTGCAGCTGGAAGCGGCTGTGCTCCTCGTCGCCGTGCACCGTGACCGTTCGCTCGTGCGTTGTGAGCGCCGAGGCGAGCGAGTCGAGCCTGGCGCGGTCCGCGAAGTAGTCCTTGTCTGCGCCGGCGGCCAGAAGGGCTTCGACGATCTCGCGGGTGTGCCCTCGGCGCTCGACGGTCTGGATCAGCTTCTGGTGAGTCGTCATCCGGTGGAGGAGCCGCTCGAGGTCAGCCCCCGAGACCTCCGTTCCAGACGTCCCGAATCTGACTACCCGTCCGCCGACTGACCGACGGATGAGGTAATCCTCGAGCTCGCGCTCGTTCTTGATGTAGGTCTCCGACTTCCCGCGCTTGACACGGAACAGGGGCGGCTGGGCGATGTAGACGTAGCCGTTCTCGATGATCTGCGGCAGTTGCCGATAGAAGAACGTGAGGAGCAGCGTGCGGATGTGGGAGCCGTCCACGTCCGCGTCCGTCATGATGATGATGCGGTGGTAGCGCAGCTTGCCGATGTCGAAGTCTTCGGCTCCGATGCCGCACCCCAGTGCAGCGATCATCGTCTTGATCTCGTCGCTGCCCAGCATCTTGTCGAAGCGGGCTTTCTCGACGTTGAGGATCTTGCCCTTGAGGGGAAGGATGGCCTGGAACCGCCGGTCGCGACCCTGCTTGGCTGACCCTCCTGCTGACTCACCCTCGACGATGTAGAGTTCGCTGCGGGCGGGGTCGCGCTCCTGACAGTCGGCGAGTTTGCCGGGAAGGGAACTGCCGTCGAGTGCGCCCTTGCGACGGACGAGGTCGCGGGCCTTTCGCGCGGCTTCGCGCGCCCGGGCGGCGTCGATGGCCTTGCCGATGATCTTCTTCGCAACGACCGGGTTTTCCTCGAGGTATTCGGCGAGGCGCTCGTTGACGATGGTCTCGATGATCCCCTTCACCTCGGTGTTGCCAAGTTTCGTCTTCGTCTGTCCCTCGAACTGCGGCTGGGGAATCTTGACGCTGATGACTGCCGTCAGGCCCTCACGGATGTCGTCGCCCGAAACGCTTTCCTTCAGGTCCTTGGCCAGGTTGTTCTTGGTGGCGTAGGAGTTGATGGTTCGGGTCAGCGCGGCCCGGAATCCGGACAGGTGCGTGCCGCCCTCGTGGGTGTTGATGTTGTTCGCAAACGAGTAGGTCTGCTCGGCGTAGCTGTCGTTCCACTGGAGCGCGATCTCGGCGTCGATGAGATCCTTCTCGCCGCGCATATAGATCGGCTTCTCGTTGACAACGGCCTTGTTCTTGTTCAGGTGCTGAACGAAGGACACGATCCCACCGTCGTAGTGGAACTTGTGGTTCTTGCCGTCACGCTCGTCGTCGAGTGTGATGGTGATGCCACCGTTGAGGAAGGCGAGTTCCCGAAGGCGCTGCGCGAGCGTGTCGAAGCTGAAGACGGTGGTCTCGAAAATCTTGGCGTCGGGCAGGAAGGTGACCTTGGTGCCCCGACGCCGAGTGGTGCCGGTGATCTCGAGATCGGCCGCCGGGGTTCCGCGGTGGTAGCTCTGCTGGTAGACCTGACTGTTGCGCCAGATCTCGAGGTCCAGCGTCTCGGACAGGGCGTTGACC
>WBZO01005784.1_pt1 | contig 12350 bp, 14 predicted proteins | sample 5204261 | NCBI WGS metagenome assembly WBZO01 (sample SAMN12412400, study PRJNA552823) | activated sludge metagenome | isolation source: activated sludge from anammox sidestream of wastewater treatment plant... | place: USA: North Carolina | collected 2017-09 | reverse complement strand
ACATCACCGGCGGCGAACCGCCCGAGACCTACCGCAGGGCCATCCGCCTCGCCCTCATGGACGACCGCGTCCACGCCCTCATCCTCGGCTACTGGCACACCATCATCACCCCGCCCATGGTCTTCGCGCGGCTCCTTGGCGAAGCTCTCGATGAGGCTAAGGCCGCCGGGAAGGTGAAACCGGTCGTCGCCTCCCTCGTCGGCGATGTGGAAGTCGAAGAAGCTTGCCGCTACCTGGAAGAGCGCGGCGTCCCGGCGTATCCCTACGCCGCCGAGCGCCCCGTCGCCGCACTCGCCGCGAAATACCGCTGGGCCCGCCAGGCCGGCAAGCTCGGCTAGCCCTCCCGAGTCTCTCCGGCTGTCACGAGAGGAATCGTGCCGGAGTTCCTGTCTGGGTTGTGTTAGGCTACTAGCTAGCCTGTCTAGATGGAGTTCTCATTGATCGCCCGCAGCCGAACCTGGCAGCTCCAGGAAGCCAAGAACAAATTCAGCGAGCTCGTGCGCCGGGCTCGCGAGGAAGGCCCCCAGGTCGTCACCGTCAGAGGGGAAGAGGTGGCAGTCGTCGTGGATGCGAACACCTTCCTTCGGCTTGAGGACGGTATGTCCCAGGGCGATGCGATCCTTCGGTTCATGGACCAGTGGGCGTCGGAGAACGCCGACATCGAACTCGAACTTCCCGCGAGAACCGTGGACCTCTCTCCTCCACTGAAACTGGACGATGAGCCATGAACCGGTTCCTGCTCGATACCGTTACGGTTTCGGCTTCCCGACGCCCACTCGACAATCCGCAGGTCGTTCGCTGGTTTCAGGCCGAGCGCAGCAGCCAGTTCTTCGTCAGTGCGCTCACGCTCGGCGAACTCCAGCAGGGTGTCGAACTCGCGCGCGACTCCCGGTCGAGGCGCATATTGCAGCGCTGGCTTGTCGCAGTCCGGGCGTTCTACCAGGACCGGCTCATTCCTTTTGGGCCAGAGGAAGCCGTCACGTGGGGCACGCTGTATGCACCGCTCCGAATCGCCGGCAACCCACCCGCGGTGGTTGACTCCATGATTGGCGCCACCGCAGCCCTTCATGGGCTCGTAGTGGTCACCAGGAACGTGTCCGACTTCACGCCGCTCGGGGTTGAGGTAGTTAATCCCTGGGGCACCTAGCTTCGCGTTCCGATTCCCACCCGGCCTGCACTTGCAGTACTGTCGCAGGAGCCTGACCGCACCAGCGGTACTACGGTCCGAGGAGAGCGCCCCTTGAGCGATACCCCCGAATCCCATCCTCCCCAGGAGCCGCCGCCGCCGCCACCACCGGCCGCCGCCATCCCCCCTTCCACACCAACGCCCCCGGCACCCCAGGCCTGGTACAGCGGCCCCTATCCCCCGCCCGGCATCGGCGCCGCCCGCGAAAGCACCTGGCGGATGGTCTGGCGCACCGCCCTCAAGTCCACCGTGGCCGCGGGCTGTTTCGGCGTGGCCACGGTCCTTGCCTTCATCATCCCGCTGATCGCCATCATCGCCATCATCGGCGCCGCCGCCGGCGATGACGGCGACGACTACAAGTTCGTGTACGGCGACGAAGGCAACCGCAACAAGCTCCTCTCCGTGCCCATCCGCGGCGTCATTCTCGGCGAAGAACCCGGCGAGACGAGCATCTTCGGCAGCCTCGGCGTGGTCTACGGCTACTCCATCAAGGAGACCCTCCGCGAAGCCGCGGACGACTCCTCCATCGACGGCATCATCCTCGAGCTCGAAACTCCCGGCGGCACCATCTTCGGCTCCCGGGCCATCGCCGATGGCGTGCGTGAGTACCAGGAGCGCACCGGCAAGCCCGTCCTCGCCTTCGTCGCCGGCATCTCCGCCTCGGGCGGCATGTACTCCATGGCCGGCGCCGACCTCATCCTCGCCGACCACGGCAGCCTCCTCGGGAGCATCGGCGTCACCATGGGCGCCTTCGAATACTGGGACGGCCTCATCGCCACCGAAGGCGGGCTCTTCGGCGGCGGCGTCACCACCAGCGATGGCATCGAGTTCCAGCCCATCACCGCCGGCCGCGGCAAGGACATGGGCGCGCCCTACCGCCGCCTCACCGAAGAAGAACGCCGCATCCTTCAGCAGGGCGTCGACAACGCCTACACCGACTTCGTCCGCCTGGTCTCCGAAGGCCGAGACATCCCGGAGACTGACATCCGCCAGAAGATCGGCGCACTCGTCTACGACAACAAGACCGCCGAGGAACTCGGCCTCATCGACGGTACCGCCAACCGGCACGAGGCCTACGCCGAGGCCGCACGCCTCGCGGGACTCGACGGGGACGACTGGCAGGTCATCCGCGAAAAGGGCGGCGCCGGCCTCTTCAGCGGCCTCTTTGGCCTCGGCGATGACGACGAGCCGGAAGCTGCCGCAACCGGCGCGCGCGGCATCTGCTTCCCCGCCAACACCATCCTCGCCTACTACGGCGATGTCATCGCGCTCTGCGCGGGACGGTAGCCCGTCCTGTCGCCCCGGGGCGCAACAGCAGAGGGGGACCGTCAGGGTCCCCCTCACTCATATGCCTTCGAGTAAGCCCGCGGCTACCGCTCGGGCGTGAACTTCACCGGCAAGTGCTTGATGCCCCCGATGAACGTCGACCGCAGCCGCTCCGGTGGCCCCGCAAGCTCGATATCCGGGAACCGCCGGAACAGCTCCTCGAACAGCACCTTCAGTTCCAGCCGCGCGAACCCTGCCCCGAGGCAGAAGTGCTCGCCGATGCCGAACGCCAGGTGGTCGTTCGGCGTCCGCGTGATATCGAACACGTCCGCATTCGGGAACACGTCTTCATCCCGGTTCACCGCCGGATACCACATCACCACGCGCTCGCCCTGCTTGATGGCCTGGTGGCGGATTGCCGTGTCCTGCAACGCTACTCTCGCCATATGCGTCACCGGCGAGTTCCACCGCAGGATCTCTTCGATCGCGCCGGGCAGCAGCGACATGTCGTCCAGCAGCTTCTGCTTCTGGTCCGGGTGCTCGCAGAGCGACAGCAGCCCGCCCGACATGCCGTTCCTGGTCGTCTCGTTCCCCGCGAGGATCAGCAGGAAGCAGAACCAGAGGATGTCTTCATCCGTCAGTTGTTCGCCTTCGAGTTCCGAATCGACCAGCAGGCTGATGATGTCCTCGCGCCGGGCTGTCTTCCGCTCCTGCAGCGCCTGCGCGAAGTAGCCGAACATCTGCATCGTCCCGATGTTCCCGGTGATCCGCGCAGCTTCCTGCGTGCCCCGCTGCACCTCCGGCACGTCGGTCTGGTATTCCGGGTCGCCCGGGCCCAGCACCTTGTTGGTCAGCTGGAACATCAGCGCCCAGTCCTTCTCCGGCAACCCAAGCATCTGGCAGATCACCGCCAGCGGGATGTTGCAGGCGATATCGAGCACGAAGTCCGACTCGCCCTTCTTCGCGATCCGGTCGAGGAGCGTGTTCGTCGTCTCGCGGATTTTGGGCTCCCACAGCGCAACCGCCCGCGGCGTGAAGCCCTTGTTCACCAGCCGGCGCATCTTCACGTGCCGCGGCGGGTCCATCGTGATGATCATCTTCCCGTTGCCGGCCGAAGCGGCCGACGCCTCGTACGCGTTCACGGGCTCGTACTGCACGATGCCCCGCTCCGAGCTGAAGATCTCCGGGTGCCGCGAGACGTGCAGCACGTCTTCGTACTTCACCAAGTTCCAGTGGCCCTTGACCTCGTCGTTCCCCGGTGTCCAGCTGATCGGTTCCTCGCGCCGCAGGATCTTGAACGCCTGGTGCGCCAGGCCGCGCTCGAACAACTCCTCATCGTTGAGGTTGATGTCCGCGAGGCTGAGTGCTGCTTCTGTCGTCACGAGTCGGCTCCGTGTGTTTGTTCGGTAAGCTATGCGTAACCGAGGCTATTTACCGTTCGGTCGATAGCCTAAGGCAATAGCAAGCCCATGCGCTAGCTTTCCCGCAAAGCCGCCTTTATCGCCCGCTGTTCAGCCGGACCGGCAGGTGCTTCGTCCCGTTAATGAAGTTCGACCGCAGCCGCTCCGGCTGGCCCGCCAGTTCGATGTTGGGGAAGCGCCGGAACAGTTCCTCGAACATCACTTTCAGCTCGCGCCGCGCGAACCCCGCGCCCAGGCAGAAGTGCTCGCCGATCCCGAACGCCAGGTGCTCGTTCGGCGTCCGCGTGATGTCGAACGTGTACGGGTCCGCGAAGATGTCCTCGTCACGGTTCGCCGATGGGTACCACATGAGCACCCGGTCTCCCGCCTTGATCTGTTGACCCCGGACCTCCGCATCGGCCGTCGCGGTCCGCGCCATGTGATGCAGCGGCGAAACCCAGCGCAGGATCTCTTCCACCGCCGGTTCCATCAACGACATGTCCTTCAGCAACTTCGCTTTCTGGTCCGGGTGCTCGCAGAGCACCCGCAGGCCGCCCGAAATCCCGTTCCGGGTCGTCTCGTTGCCCGCCAGGATGAGCAGGAAACAGAACGCGAGCAGGTCGCCCTCCGAGAGCTTCTCGCCATCGATCTCCGACTCCAGCAGGATCGTGGGGAGGTCGTCCTCCCGCGGGTTCTTCCGCCGGTCTTCCAGGACGTTCCGGAAGTACTCCATCATCGTGCCGACGCCCCGCATCGCCGTCGCCCGCGCAGCTGCGCTCGTGCCGCGCTCTTCTTCCGGTACCTCGGTCTGGTATTCCGGGTCGCCCGATCCAAGCACCTTGTTCGTCAGTTCGAACATCAGCGCCCAGTCCTTCTGCTCCAGGCCCATCATCCCGCAGATCACGGCCAGCGGGAGCTGGCTCGCCACCTCGAGCACGAAGTCCAGCTCATCCCGGCCATCGATCTTGTCCAGGATCTCGTTGGTGACCCGCCGGATCTCCGGCTCCATCGCGTTCACGGCGCGCGGCGTGAAGCCCTTGTTCACGAGCCGCCGCATCTTCACGTGCCGCGGCGGGTCCATCCCGATGATGCTGATGTTCGCCCCAGCGTTCTGCTGCTCCGCGCCAACGCCCAGGTTCTGCAGCGCTTCCGGCCGCAGCCCCGGTCCCGCGATCCCCTTGCTCGAAATGAACAGTTCCGGGTTCCGCGAAACAAACCGGATGTCCTCGTATTTCGTGATCGACCAGAACCCGTTGGCCACTTCGCCCGGCGGGTTCCAGTGCACCGGGGCCTCCCGCCGAAGCATCCGGAGTACTTCGTGCGCGCCTTCACGCTCGAACAGCTCCGGGTCGTTGAGGTTGATGTCACTCAGTTTCAGGGTAGGGGCACTCATTTCATTGTTTCCTTATGCAAACCTGACGCGCGGTGCGCGGATTGTGTCGCCGGTGTCGAGGTCCGGGAATCGGCCTCGCCGGGAAAGGCTAGCTGTTCGCCCAGGAGATCGCCTGGCGCGGGCACATCCGGATCGCGCGCTCGACCTTCTCGACCAGCTCAGGCGCAACGTCGTCCACGAGCACCACGCTCACATCGTCATCGCCGACCTTGAAGACTTCCGGCGCGGCCTTCTCGCACTTCGCATGGCCTTCGCACATATCGGCGTTCACTTGAACTTTCACGGGCGGTTCTCCGGGTTTGGATTTGGCTGCGGCGGGGCACACTCCGCCCGCAAGTCCCGGAAGGATACCGGTTTACCGCCCGGTAGGGTAGCAGCCCGCCCACCCCGTCCCCATCGCGCCTACCATATCCCCGGTGGCAGCCGATACCGACATCGACGACTGGCTCGCGAGCGAGGGCATCCTCGATGCGCCTGGCCGCATCGAGGCGCGCGTCGTCCTGGCCGCCGCCGGCCTGACCCGCGCCGGCAAGCAGCGCATCGCCAACCACAAGTTCGAACGCGCCCGCGAGGCTCTCTGGTCCGGCGTCACGCCGGTCTGCGCCAGTCCCACCTGCCTCGCCGCAGCCGGCAACCCGGCGAAGCCCATCGTCCGCACCGGCCGCGACCGCTGCTCCATCTGCGGCGGATCCAACACCCGCCGCGCCGGCCGTGAGATGGTCGCGGCCTGCGCGAAGTCCGGCCTCGAACGCATCCTCCTCCTCGGCGGGAGCGGCAATGCCCACGCCGAGCTCCGCGCGCTCACCACGGGCACGCCGATCGAATGGCGCATCATCGACGGCCGCAACGACCGGCCAACGAAACGCCAGGCGCTCCCCGACCTCGCCTGGGCGCAGCTCCTGGTCGTCTGGGCTTCCACCGAGCTCCCCCACCGCGTGTCCCAGGTCTACACCGAGGACCGTCCCCCCGGACTCCCGCTCATCACGGTCGCGCGGCGGGGCGTTGAGGCCCTCTGCCAGGCTGTCACCCAGTTCGCGCAAGGGTCCGCGCGCACCTCCGGGTAGCCTCCCCCATCTGCTAGACTCCCCCCCTCACACACCCGGGAGACCTGCCACATGGAAGTACCGCTGCTGCTGAACGATTTCCTGCGCCGAGCCGCCAAGCTCTACCCCAACAAGGAAGCCGTCGTGGATGGCGACCGGCGCTTCACCTACCGCGAATACCAGGAACGCTGCAACCAGCTTGGCCACGCGCTCCTCGCCCTTGGCGTCAAGAAGGGCGACCGCGTCTGCATCCTCAGCCCCAACAGCCACTACTTCCTCGAAAGCTACTACGGCGTCACCCAGATTGGCGCGATCCTCGTGCCCCTCAACTTCCGCCTCGTCGCCGCCGACCACGAATACATCATCAACCACGCCGGCGTGAAGGCCGTCCTCGTCGACTACGAGTACACGCACGTGGTGGACCAGATCCGTCCCAACCTCAAGACCGTCGAGCACTGGATCGTGGCCGACCCCCGCCCCGGCCACACCACCCCCGCCGGATGGACCGACTGGGATGAGTTCGTTGGCGCCCAGCCGAAAACCGCCACGCCCCACGTCGACCAGGACGAGAACGACGTCACCTCCATCAACTACACCTCCGGCACCACCGCCCGCCCCAAGGGCGTGATGCTCACCCACCGCAACGTTTACATCAACGCCTACAACTTCATCGCCCACCTCCGCATCCGCCACGAAGACCGCGAGATCTGGACGCTGCCCATGTTCCACGCGAACGGCTGGGGCGGCCCCTTCGCCCTGACTGCCATGGGCGCCACCCACGTCGTCCTCCGCGCGGTCGTCGGAGCCGACCTCTACCGGCTCCTCCAGGATGAGAAGATCACCTTCGGCTGCATGGCCCCGGCCGTCCTCAGCACCATCCTCAACTTCCCCGACAAGGCGAACTACACCATCACCACCCGCCCGCGCTTCACCATCGCCGGCGCCCCGCCCCCGGCCGCCTTCATCCAGCGCCTCGAACAGGAGCTCGGCTGGGAGTTCATCCAGATCTACGGCCTCACCGAGACCTCCCCCATCCTCACCGTCTCGGGCCCCGACCACCAGAACCCCGGCGGCGCCGACTACACCCGCCGCGCCCGCGCCGGCGTCGAAGCCATCGGCGTCGATATCCAGGTCCTCGACGACGACGGCAACCCCGTGCCCATGGACAACAAGTCCATCGGCGAGGTCTGCGCCCGCTCCAACGTCGTCCTCAAAGGCTACTGGGAGCAGCCCGAAGAAACCGCCAGGGCCATCTACGGCGGCTACTTCCACAGCGGCGACCTCGCCGTCTGGGACGAATTCGGCAATATCAACATCGTCGACCGCAAGAAGGACGTGATCATCTCCGGCGGCGAAAACATCTCCTCGCCCGAGATCGAGGACGCCCTCTACAAGCACCCGGCCGTCCTCGAATGCGCCGTCGTCGGCGTCCCCAGCGAAAAGTGGGGCGAAACTCCGAAGGCCCTCATCGTCCTCCGCGAGGGCGTTACCGCCACCGAGCAGGAGATCATCGCCTTCACCCGCGACCACCTGGCCCACTTCAAGTGCCCGACGAGTGTCGACTTCGTCGAAAGCCTGCCCCGCACCGCGACCGGCAAGCTCCAGAAGTTCGTCATCCGCGAGCAGTACTGGAAGGGCATCGAACGTCGCGTGAACTGATTGCGCGGCGCGGCTTCCGGACCACCGGGGCGAACCCCTCACCCCCTGCCCCCTCTCCCGCGACGGGAGAGGGGATCCGAGGCGCGCCAGGGATGGCGCGCTGCGATGCACGTGCTGAGCGATGAGTTCGCGGGCTGTTGCCAGGCCGGGTTGCCTGGGGTGCGATCCGCCCCCCTGCTGGTCGCGGTCCCATACCGCGGCTGGAGTGGGTGTGGGGTGGGCAACGACGGCCTGGAGGGCGTTATGGATGTAGCGGTGGGGGTTGGGGCGTTCGGCGGCGGTTTCGGGCGCCTGTTCGGGCCGGGGCGCGGGGTGGAAGGGGCAGCGGGCGGCGAGGTGGTGGCAGAGACGGCCGGAGGGGGTGGTCTGGGCGCAGCGGTTGGGGGTCACTGGAGGGCCTTGCGGTAAGCCTCCTGGAGGGCGGCTTCGGCGTCATTGGCTTCGGCGAGGATGGGTTGGACGGAGGCGAGGAAGCCCTGGACGAGGGCGAAGTGCTGGGAGAGGTCGTGGGACTGGGGTTGCGGGCCGGTGAGGGTTTCTGCGGTGGCATCGAAGTTGCGGATGGCGAGGGCGCAGCCGCGGAAGATCTGGGCGACGGTGGTGGCGGGGATGCGACGGGCGATGGCGAGGCGGAGGGTGGCATCGATGAGGGCCTGGACGCCGGCGCGGTCGGAGAGGGAGAAGGCGGCATCGAGGAGGTGTTCGGCGGGGGAGCGGCGGGCGGCGGCGCGTGCGCGGACAGCTGCTTCGCGGAGATCAGCTCCCGGGTCGTGGTTGATGCAAAAGTTCGTCCCGACGCGCGGTGGGAAGCGGCAGGGGAAACCTTTGCGGGTGGTGCCGGAACAGCGGGGGCGGGCATGCGTCGCAGGGAAAAAACTTTCCACCTTTTCGACGCATTCCGACGCATGGTTGACGCATTGCGACGCACGTGCGTCGGCATGCGTCGGGTTGGAAGTTTCGGGGTGCGGGGTGGGGGTTGCGCGGCGGGCCATGGGGGGAGGTTGGGGAGGGGAGGCGGGGAGGTGCAAGGGGGAGGTGGCACGGGGGGGAGGCGTCTTTCGTGAGCATACTGTGAGCGCAAAGGTTTCTCTGCGAACCTTGGCGCGTGGGCGTCCACCAGATTCCAAACACCCGCCTAATGGCAGCGCCGAACACAACGCAACCTTTTGCACCCCGGAGGTGCCTATGATCATGAGTGCCGAGGATGCGTGCATCAGAACGTGCGTACGTATCTCACGACAAAGAAGGTACAAGTACTTGCATTGGGCCGCCCCGTCCTAGTACCATGCGCGGCATGACTGAACTAGCTATCACTGATCCGCATTTGACCTCGCTCCTTGTCGACGCCGACAACGTTGACACCCAACGACTGGCGCAGGCTCTCCGCGGGCGGGTTGGCATCAACAGCGCCAACGGCGAGCCTGTCATCCAGGATGGATATCGCGGCCTATCAGCGGAACAGAAGGTGATGCTTCTCCTTCTCGCACGGCTGGCTGCGTCCCTTCTCGGGAGAACAGACACTGAAGCCCTCTCGGTCAAAGACGTCGTAGCCAAGTCTGGGCTTCCGTCTGGCACCGTTGCGCCCGCGCTGCGGAAGCTGGCAACCACTCGCCGCCTTGTCGTCCAAGACGACAAGAAGGCGTACCTGGTCGCCAGGTCCCGGCTCCTTGATGCCCTCGACTTCGTGGGAGGAAATGACTGATGAGCAGGGTGCACTCCGACATCGTGGTGATGCTCGATACAGCGATCTCTCTCGTGAGCCCACTCCCCGAGCATCTGCAGGCCGCCGCCCTTGGATTTGTCCTGTCGCAGCTGGCTGGACAGAGCGCCGGCGGACGCCCGAACTCCCGACCGCTCGATGGAATAAGCGACGAAGATGTGGCGAGGAGAGGTGACCGTGTTCAGAAGGCAATCCACGCGGTAGCTCAGCTCAACGCGCGAGGCGAGGATGCAACACTCAGTGCAGTTACTAACTTTCTCAGGGATGAGTTGGCCTCCACCATTTCGAAGCCGGCAGACGTGTTGAAGTCCGCGACGCCAAAATACTTGAGCCGTAAGCGGGTCGATGGTCAATATGTCTATTCTGTAACGGTCGTTGGCCTCGACTACCTGCGGACGTTGAGGAAAGGCGAGTAGCGATGCCAGAGCTGGCGCGAATTCAAGGGCTAGGGGCATCCGAGAAGTGCCTGTTCGGGATGTGGCTCGCTGGGGGCGCAACTGCTGGAGTGAGCCCGTCGAAGACGAAGGAGGCGCTGCTCGCCGTGAGAATTCCTCCACCTCGCAACATCAATGATGCTATCTCACGTCTCGTGCGCGCCGAGAGCGTCGTTGCAGTTGCGAAAGGGCTCTATGCCATCACTCCAAAGGGCCGGACGGTCATGGCAAGTGCGAAGTTGGACGTGATTCCGGCGGATGTGCTCACGGAATCTACACTCGCCGGGTACCACCACGTCACATTGCCTCCTCAACTAGCGCCTCAGCCAATTCGTGCCAGACTTTCGACTTTTCTCGAGAAATTTCCGTTTGATAGTAATGTCTTCTGTATCACTCCATTCGCAAGTGACAGTGGAGATGCGTTTGATAATGTGATTGCGATTGCCAAGAAGGTTGGCCTAGAGTATGGGACTGTCGTCCATGTCGCATCTGATCGAATGATCCTTGATGACTTATGGCAGAATGTATCGGCGCATATTTGGTCTTCGCGCTTTGGCATAGTCGTTCTTGAAGGGCGAAAGAGCCCCGATGCGCTAAATGTAAACGTTCTCATCGAGGCCGGCGCAATGCTTGCCACCGGAAGGCGATGTCTGCTGCTCAAGGATAAGACTGCCCCTAAGATGCCTACCGATCTCGTCGGGCACATCTACAAAGAGGTCAACCTCGATAAGGCGAGCGAAGTCGAGGCAGCAGTTTCTCAATGGTTCAGCAACGACCTGGCAATCAGGGTGCCCGGGAAGTGAGTTGAGATCTGCGTCGTGCCTTAGGCCTTCGCGGCCGGGCGTCGCTGGTTCGGGGTGAGGCAGTGTTGTTGGAGTCGGAGTGACATCGCAGCGCGCCATGCCTGGCGTGCCTCGGATCCCCTCTCCCGTCGCGGGAGAGGGGGCAGGGGGCGAGGGGCTATCGTCCGGGCCGGGACATCGCAGCCTCCCTCACGGTCGGATCCAGGATTTGTGGGGCGTGGGGGCCGGGCGGGACGTCAATCGGCAATCGTGAATCGGAAATGGCGGCGGGGTGTGGATGGGTGGCGAGATGGGCGGTGGTGGGAGTCACGTTGGACGCTCCCTCATGGTCGCGGCTCGCTCATCCCGGGCGGTTCGACGGGGCGTCAATCGACAATCGTGAATCGTGAATTGGGGCAGATGGGTGGCGTGGGGCGGGGTTGGGGGCGGCGCTGGGGTGCCCCTCCCGGGGCTTAGCGGGGGCGGAGCCCCGCGACTCCGGGGTTTCCTCTTTCCTCTTTCCTCTTTCCTCTTTCCTCTTTCCTCTTTCCTCTTTCTTCCCCACCCCATCGCTCGACACGCCCCGCGGGTTTACCCTTCGACCATGTTCCGCAACCGCCTCGCACTCCTCCTCCTCGCCGGGGCGCTTGCGCCCGTGGCTTTCGCTGCCTGTGGCGGCGATGACGACGACACGGCGGATACCCCAACCTCCTCCGCAACCTCGCCAACCACCGGGGGCTCGCCTTCGCCGGCCGCCACCGCCACCGAAGGACCAATCACCTTGCAGAACCCCACTACCACGCCCAGCGGCCTCAAGTACGAAGACATCGTCGTCGGCACCGGCGCCAGCCCCCAGCAGGCCGGGCGCGTCACCGTCCACTACACCGGCAAATTCCTCGATGGCAAGAAGTTCGATAGCTCGGTCGACCGCGGCCAACCGTTCACGTTCGTCATCGGCGTCGGCCAGGTCATCAAGGGCTGGGACGAAGGCGTTGCGACCATGAAGGTCGGCGGCAAGCGCAACCTCATCATCCCGGCGGCGCTCGCCTACGGTTCGCGCGGGCAGGGGCCCATCCCGCCGAACACCGATCTCTACTTCGAAGTCGAACTCATCTCCGTCCAGTAGGGCAGCGTCAGTCCCGGGCCCAGGCGCGCACCACGCGTTCGCGTTCGAATGCGGCAACCTCGTCCGGGCCGTAGCCCAGCTCGCCAAGGAACTCCCGCGTGTGCTGGCCCAGGGCCGGCGATGACATCCGCGACCCGGTCTCGCCGGCGCTCATCTTCAGCGGGCTGTTCGCCATCTTCACCGGCCCGAGGATCGGGTGCTCGACCTCGACCAGCAGCTCGTCGGCGACCACCTGGGGGTCATCGAATAGTTCGGCCGTCAGCCGGACCGGCCCGCACGGCACCCCGGCGGCATCGAACAGCGCGACCCACTCATCCGTCGTCCGGTTGGTGAACGTCGCC
>WBZO01005778.1_pt1 | contig 12359 bp, 15 predicted proteins | sample 5204261 | NCBI WGS metagenome assembly WBZO01 (sample SAMN12412400, study PRJNA552823) | activated sludge metagenome | isolation source: activated sludge from anammox sidestream of wastewater treatment plant... | place: USA: North Carolina | collected 2017-09 | reverse complement strand
GCGGGTCGAGGATGATGACCGCGTCGTCATTCATCCGCAGCGCCGAGGCCGCGTCGATCCAGTGGCCGTTCCAGCCGGCCGCGCGCAGCTTCGGAAAGACCTCGCTGGTCCAGTCGCCTCCCTGGCAGGTGAGCACGACGTCCATCTTCTTCAGCATCTCGACGTCGCCGGCGTCGTGCAGCCTGCGCTCGCCCAGGTTGGCCACTTCGGGTGCCGCGCCGCCGGAGTTCGAGGTGCTGAAGAACACCGTCTCGACGTGCGCGAAATCGTCTTCTTCGCGCATGCGCTGCATCAGCACGGAACCGACCATTCCGCGCCAACCGACCATTCCGACCTTCAACATGACACCGCTCCCTGATCGCGCCGTCGCCATTGCGCCGGCGGCGACGTCTTCAAAGCGCCGCGAGCACCGCGTCGCCCATCTCTTTGGTTCCCACCGTCCGCTTGCCGGTCTCGGCGATGTCCGCAGTGCGGAAACCCTGCCCCAGCACCTTGCGCACCGCCGCCTCGACGCGCTGCGCCGCCGCCTCCTGGTGCAGCGAATGCCGCAGCAGCATCGCCGCCGACAGAATCGTCGCCAGCGGGTTGGCGAGGTTCTTGCCGGCGATGTCGGGCGCCGAGCCGTGGATCGGCTCGTACAGGCCGAAGCCGCGCGCGTTCAGCGAGGCCGACGGCAGCATGCCGATCGAGCCGGTCAGCATCGACGCTTCGTCCGACAGGATATCGCCGAACATGTTTCCGGTGACCATGACGTCGAACTGCCTGGGGTTGCGCACCAGCTGCATCGCCGCGTTGTCGACGTACATGTGCGTGAGCTCGACGTCGCGGTACTGGCCGTGCACCTCGGTGACCACCTCGCGCCAGAACTGCGTGGTTTCCAGCACGTTGGCCTTGTCGACCGAGCACACCCGGCGCTGGCGCCTGCGCGCGGTCTCGAACGCCAGCTGCGCGATGCGCCGGATCTCGCCCTCGGTGTAGCGCATGGTGTCGAAGCCCTCGCGCTCGCCGTTTTCGTTGATGCGCACTCCGCGCGGCTGGCCGAAGTAGATGTCGCTGGTGAGCTCGCGCAGGATGAGCAGGTCGAGGCCGGAGATCACCTCGGGCTTGAGCGTGGAGGCGTGCGCGAGCTCCGGATAGACGATCGCCGGGCGCAGGTTGGCGAACAGGTCGAAGTGCTTGCGCAGCCTCAGCAGCCCCTGCTCGGGGCGCTTGGCGCGCGGCAGCGTGTCGTATTTCGGTCCGCCCACCGAGCCGAACAGGATCGCATCGGCCTGGCCGGCCAGCTTCAGGGTGGCCTCGGGAAGCGGATCGCCGGAGGCGTCGTAGCCGGCGCCTCCCACCGGCGCGTGCTCCATTTCGACGGCCAGACCGTCGGCGGCCAGCGCCTGCAGCACGCGCACCGCCTGCGCCGTGATCTCCGGCCCGATGCCGTCGCCGGCCAGCACTGCTATCTTCATGTCGGAAAAATCCTGGTGCGCGTCAATCGGGCAGCCGCGTGGCGAGCCACGGCTGCTGGGCCAGCCGCCGGCTCTCGAATTCGCGGATCGCGTCGGCGTGCCCGAGGGTGAGGCCGATTTCGTCGAGCCCGCCGAGCAGGCACTCCTTGCGGAACGGGTCGATCTCGAAATCAAAGCTGCGCGCGCCGTCGACGGTGCGCACCTGCTGCGCCGGAAGGTCGACCACCAGCTCGAAGCCGGTGAACGCGTTGACCTGGTCGAACAGCCAGTCGACATCGGACTCGGCCAGCCGCACCGGCAGCAACCCGTTCTTGAAGCAGTTGACGAAGAAGATGTCGGCGAACGAAGGCGCGATGATCACCCGGAAACCGTAGTCTTCGAGCGCCCACGGCGCGTGCTCGCGCGACGAACCGCAGCCGAAGTTCTTGCGCGTGAGCAGGATCGACGCGCCCTGGTAGCGCGGCTGGTTCAGCGCGAAGTCGGGGTTCGTCGGCCGGCGGCTGTTGTCCATGCCCGGCTCGCCGCGATCGAGGTAGCGCCATTCGTCGAACAGGTTCGGCCCGAAGCCGCTGCGCCTGATCGACTTCAGGAACTGCTTCGGAATGATCGCGTCGGTGTCGACGTTCGCCCGATCGAGCGGCGCGACCAGGCCGCGGTGAACCGTGAGGCTTCGCATGACCGCTGGTGCCCTCGCGCCGTTATTTCCTTGCTGCGCCCTGGATCGTCTCGCCGGCCTTCTCGATGTCCTTGCCGGCGCCGGCGATCGTGTTGCATGCGCCCAGCGACAGCAGGAAGGCGCCGGCGAGAACGGCGGAGAGGATTCGCTTCATCGTTGTACCCTGTCTCGATCAGATGCGCCGCACGTCGACGAAATGCCCGGCGACGGCTGCGGCAGCCGCCATCGCCGGACTCACCAGGTGGGTGCGCCCGCCGGCGCCCTGCCTGCCCTCGAAATTGCGGTTCGAGGTGGAGGCGCAACGCTCGCCCGGCTCGAGCCGGTCGGCGTTCATCGCCAGGCACATCGAGCAGCCCGGCTCGCGCCACTCGAAGCCGGCGTCGCGGAAGATGCGGTCGAGCCCCTCGGCCTCGGCCTGCTTCTTCACCAGCCCGGAGCCCGGAACCACCATCGCCAGCTTCACGTTCGAAGCCTTGTGCTTGCCACGCACGATCGCGGCGGCCTCGCGCAGGTCTTCGATGCGTGAATTGGTGCACGAGCCGATGAACACCTTGTCGATGCGGATGTCCTGGATCGCGGTGTTCGGTTTCAGGCCCATGTACTGCAGCGCGCGCTCCATGCCTTCGCGACGCACCACGTCTTTTTCCTTGTCGGGATCGGGCACGCGCTCGTCGATCGCGACCACCATCTCGGGCGAAGTGCCCCAGGTGACGTGCGGCTCGAGCTGGCTCGCATCGACCTCGATCACCAGGTCGAAGCGCGCACCTGGGTCGGAGCGCAGCGTGCGCCAGTACTCCTCGGCGCGGTACCAGTCGGGGCCGGCCGGCGCCATCGGGCGGCCGCGAAGATAGGCGAGCGTGGTGTCGTCGACCGCCACCATGCCCGCGCGCGCACCGGCCTCGATCGCCATGTTGCAGATCGTCATCCGGCCTTCCATCGACAGCGAGCGGATCGTGGAGCCGGCGAACTCGATCGCATAGCCGGTGCCGCCGGCGGTGCCGATGCGGCCGATGACCGAGAGGATCACGTCCTTGGCGGTGACGCCGCGCGCGAGCGCGCCTTCGACCTTCACCAGCATGTTCTTCATTTTCTTCGCCACCAGCGTCTGCGTGGCGAGCACGTGCTCGACCTCGGAGGTGCCGATGCCGAAGGCGAGGCAGGCGAACGCACCGTGCGTGCTGGTGTGCGAGTCGCCGCAGACGACCGTCATGCCGGGCAAGGTGGCGCCCTGCTCGGGGCCGATCACGTGAACGATGCCCTGGCGGCGATCGTTGAGGTCGAAATACGGAATGTCGAACTCGCGCGCGTTGGCATCGAGCGTCTCGACCTGCAGGCGCGAAACCGGGTCGGCGATGCCCTGCGAGCGGTCGGTGGTGGGCACGTTGTGGTCGACCACCGCCAGGTTGGCCGCCGCCCGCCACGGCTTGCGCCCGGCCAGTTTCAGTCCCTCGAACGCCTGCGGGCTGGTGACCTCGTGCACCAGGTGGCGATCGATGTAGATGAGCGCGGTGCCGTCGTCTTCCTGGCGGACGACGTGGGCGTCCCAGAGCTTGTCGTAGAGGGTGCGGGGGGCGATGGACATCCGGAAATTATGCCACGCAGGCCATCGCGCCCCCGGGCCGGCCCGGGCGCTGGCCCGGGCTTCGCCGACGAACGCTATCGGCGCCGCGCCTGCTCGTACAGCGGCATCACCCGCGCCGAATACACCTCGAGATCCTTCAGCCGGGTCTCGGCCGACGGGTGCGTGCTCAGGAACTCCGGGCCGCTGCCGCCGCCGTTCTTCGCCATCTTCTGCCACAACGAGATCGCCGCGCGCGGATCGTAGCCCGCGCGCGCCGCGAGTTCCACGCCGATCCGGTCGGCCTCGGTCTCGTGCAACCGGCTGTTGGGCAGGCCGAAGAAGGCCTTGTAGAAGACCCCGCCGAGATCGGCCCCCGCCTGCCCGGCGCCCAGCAGGATCGATGCGCCGCTGATCAGCACCTGCGCGCCCATCTGCTCGGAAGCGCGCTCGCGCGCGTGCTCGCGCAACGCGTGCGCGATCTCGTGTCCGACCACTGCGGCGATCTCGTCGTCGGTGAGGTTCAGCTTCGTGACCAGCCCGCTGTAGACCGCGATCTTGCCTCCCGGCATGCACCAGGCGTTGATCTGGTCGGAGCGGATCACGTTGACTTCCCACTTCCACCGCGCCGCCTCCGGGCGGAACGCCGCGCTGGCGGGAATCAGCCGGTTGGTGATCGCGCGCACCCGCGAGGTGAGCGCCGGATCGGCGTTCAGTGCACCCTTCTCGCGCTCCTTGCCGAGCGTCTCGCGGTATGCGAGTTCGGCCTGCTGGCGCATGTCGGCCTCGGAGACCATCGACGACATGCGCTGCGTGCGCTCGATGCCCACCGCGCCCGGGCTGGTCGTCTTCACCGACTGGCAGCCCGACGCGAGTGCGGCGCCGGCGACCAGCGCCGCCGCGGCGATCCGGATTCCCTTCATGCTCCTCTCCCTGGCCTGGCGGCCGCTGCAGCCGCCCCTTCGATCCACCCGATTCTCGCAAAGCGTGGCGCAAGGGGCCAATCAGGGCGTTCCGCGGGTCATCCGGCCGTGCCGCAGGCGCCGCCCGACGGCTCGCGGCAGCCCCGGAACACCCAGCCGCCGAGCGCCGCGGCCGCGGCCGACACGAGGAACGCGGCCGACGGCGACACCGCCGACCAGAATGCGGTGGCCACCAGCACGCCCAGCGCGCCGCCCAGCCCGTAGCCCACCGTCACGTAGAGGGCCTGCGCGCGCGCCTGCTGCGCCGGCTCGAACCAGCGCTGCAGCGTGGCGACCGTGGCGCTGTGGTGAATGCCGAAGGTCACCGCGTGCAGCAGTTGCGCGAGCACCAGCGCCGGCAGCCAGGTCGCCGCCAGCCCGATCAGCGCGAAGCGCAGCGCCGCCACCCACAGGCTCGCCCGCAGCAATCGGATCGCGCCGAAGCGCTCGAACAGCCGCCGTTGCGCCCAGAAGATCGCGATCTCGGCCGCGACGCCCAGCGCCCACAGCAGGCCGATCGCGGTCTTGCTGTAACCCAGTTGCGCCAGGTACAGCGACAGGAACGCGTACAACGCCGCGTGCGCGAACAGCATCAGGAACGCCGACGCGAAGAACGCCAGCACCCGCGGCTCACGCAGCCGCTCGCGCACCCGCACTGCCGGCGGCTCGGCTCGCGGCGCGGGCACCGCGCGCATCCGCCAGGCGCTGGCTGCCAGCGCGAGCATGATCGCCGCCGTCCACCACGGCAGCGTGCGCATTCCCCAGGCGTCGAGCACCGGCCCCATCGCGACCACGCCGACGATGAAGCCCGCCGAACCCCAGATGCGGATGCGCCCGTAGCGGCCCGCGTCGCCGCCGGCCGCGTGCATCGCGATCGTCTCGCCGATCGGCATCTGTGCGGCGGTCATGAAGTAGAGCAATGCCAGCACCACCATGAGCGCGCCGAAGCTGCCGCCCGCCAGCGGCAGCAGCAGCGCACCCGCCAGCGCGCCCACCGAACTCACCCGCAGCAACGCGACCCGGCTGCCGCTGCGATCGGCGAGCCAACCCCAGAACGGCGGCCCCACGATGCGCAGCACCTGCGGCACCGCCAGCAACACACCGATCTCGGCGATCGTCAGCCCGATCGCGGCAAGGTACAGGCTCAGGTAGGGCGAGAAGAGCCCGACCCAGGTGAAATAGGCGAGAAAGAGCGCCTTGATGCCGGCGGCGCCGCTGCCGCCCGCGTTCAACGTGCGCCGCGCGGCGCCGGGCCCGCGATGCGCGGCGTGTTCACCGACACCTCGGCGTTCTGCCCGCGGTCGCGCAGCGCGTGATCGATCAGCACCAGCGCGAGCATCGCCTCGGCGATCGGCGCCGCGCGAATGCCGACGCAGGGATCGTGGCGGCCGAGCGTCTCCACCGTCGTGGGCGCCCCGTCGAGATCGATCGAGCGTCGCGGCACGCGAATGCTCGACGTGGGCTTGATCGCGAGTTCCACCACGATCGGCTGGCCGGTGGAGATGCCGCCCAGCACGCCACCCGAGTGGTTGGTCGCGAAGCCCGCGGGCGTGAGCTCGTCGCCGTGCTCGCTGCCCTTTTGCGTCACGCAGGCGAAGCCCGAGCCGATCTCGACCCCCTTCACCGCGTTGATGCCCATCATCACGTAGGCGATGTCGGCGTCGAGCTTGTCGTAGAGCGGCTCGCCCAGCCCCACCGGCACGCCGTCGGCCACCACCCGCACCCGCGCGCCGACGGAGTCGCCGGTGCGGCGCAGCGCATCCATGTATTCCTCGAGCTTCGGCACGACGCCCGCGTCGGCGGCAAAGAACGGGTTGTTCGCCACCTGCGCCCAGTCGGTGACCGGTATGACGATTTCACCCAGCTGCGTCATGCAGCCGCGGATCTGCGTGCCGAAATGCTCGCGCAGCCACTTCTTCGCGATCGCGCCCGCGGCCACCGCCGGCGCGGTGAGCCGCGCCGACGAGCGCCCGCCCCCGCGCGGATCACGCACGCCGAACTTGTGCCAGTAGGTGTAGTCGGCGTGGCCGGGGCGGAAGGTGCGCGCGATCGAGGAGTAGTCCTTGCTGCGCGCATCCTGGTTGCGGATCAGCAGCGCGATCGGCGTGCCGGTGGTGCGGCCCTCGTACACCCCGGACAGGATCTCGACCGCATCGGGCTCCTGGCGCTGCGTGACGTGCCGCGAAGTGCCCGGGCGGCGCCGGTCGAGATCGGGCTGGATGTCGGCCTCGGACAACTCCATGCCCGGCGGACAGCCGTCGACCACGCAGCCGATCGCGGGCCCGTGCGATTCGCCGAATGTGGTGACGGTGAAGAAACGACCGAGCGTGCTGCCGGACATCTGGGGCTTCCTGACTGTGAATCGTGAATTCTAGCGGACCCAGTTCTCCAGCTTCAGGTTCCTGACGCGCCGGAGCTCGCGCACGTTGTTCGTCACCAGGCCAGATGACGCACGAAGCCTTCGAATGCCGCCGCGGCCTGCTCCGGCCGCGACGACAGCCGCACGCCGTACTTCAGTTCGGCGACGCTGATGACCGAAATCGCCTGCGTCTCGATCGGGACCTCGCACAGGCGATCGAGAAGCGCCGCATTTGCGCGCCTCATCACGTACGAGCAGGTGTCGGTGTCGAGGAGGTACACGTCCGTCCCTCACGGGATCAGAGAACGCGTTCCTGCAGCGGCAGATCCTCGACACCCTCCATGAAGTCATCCGGAGCAACCGGTCCGTCGGCGAGATACGCGTGCCAACTGCTGGGGCGCGGCGACAGCACGATCTTCTCCCCCTCGCGATGCACGTAGACCTCGTTTACCGAGAACTCGAATTCCTTCGGCAACCGGACCGCCTGGCTGCGGTTGTTCATGAAGAGCCTGGCGATGCGTTTCCGTTTCATGCGGCGACCTCGTCTGGATTCGCTCTGCATATACAGGTGTATATGTCACCAGAAACCAGCGCAATCACCCCCTCAGCCGCACGACCACCGTCTCCCGCGGCATCGCTGCCAGCACCGCATCGACCGACGGCGTCTGCGTGGTGCCGAACACCTTGAGCCGCACCGGAATCGCCAGTTGCGGCATCTTCAAGCCATGCTCGGCGAGCGTCTCCTTCAATGCCGCGGCGATCGCTTCCTTCGTCCAGTCGCCGCCTGCGAGCCGCGCCGCGAGCGCGGCGAGCGCGGGCGCGAGCGCCGCCGGCGCGGCGTCGAGGTGCTTGTGCCGATCGGCGGGCGCGATCGTCGGCTCCGCGTAGAACATGTGCGCCATCTCGGCGAGTTCGTTCAACGTCTGCGCGCGCTCCTTCAGCAGCCCGCAGACCGTTGCCAGATCGGCCGAAGCCGGGCCCGGCTCCACCCCGGATGCGCGCAGGCGCGGCAACACCCGCCCGGCGAGGTCGGCGTCGTCGGCGGCCTTGATGTAGTGGTGGTTCAGCCAGCGCAGCTTGTCGAAATCGAAGCGCGAGGGCGAGCGGCTCACGTGCGAGCCGTCGAACCAGGCGACGAACTGCTCGCGCGAGAAGATCTCGGCGTCGCCGTGGCTCCAGCCGAGCCGCGCCAGGTAATTGACCACCGCCTCGGGCAGGTAGCCGTCTTCGTCGTACTGCATCACCGACACCGCGCCGTGGCGCTTCGAGAGCTTCTGGCCGTCGGGACCGTGGATCATCGGCAGGTGACCGTACTGCGGCACCGGCGCGCCCAGCGCACGCAGGATGTTGATCTGCCGCGGCGTGTTGTTCACGTGGTCGTCGCCGCGCAGCACGTGCGTGATCCGCATGTCCCAGTCGTCGACCACCACGCAGAAGTTGTAGGTGGGCGTGCCGTCGGAGCGGGCGATGATCAGGTCGTCGAGTTCGCTGTTGTCGACCGCGATCGGGCCCTTGATCGTGTCGTTCCAGCTGGTCGCGCCGTCCACCGGGTTGCGAAAGCGCACCACCGGCTCCACCCCCGGCGGCGGAGGCGGCAGCGCGCGCCCGGGTTCCGGGCGCCAGCGCCCGTCGTAGCGCGGCTTCAGGCCGAGCGCCTCGTGCTCGGCGCGCATCGCCTCGAGCTCTTCCTTCGTGCACCAGCAGTGGTAGGCGGTGCCGTCGGCGAGCATCTTGCGGATCACCTCGCGGTAGCGCGGCATGCGCTCCATCTGGTAGAACGGGCCCTCGTCGGCATCGAGCCCGAGCCAGCGCATGCCGTCGAGAATCGCCTGCACCGCCTCGGGGGTCGAGCGCTCGACGTCGGTGTCTTCGATGCGCAGGATGAAGGTACCCTTGTGGTGGCGCGCGAAAGCCCACGCGAACAGCGCGGTGCGGGCGCCGCCGATGTGCAGGAAGCCGGTCGGGCTGGGAGCGAAGCGCGTGCGAACCATGTCGCGGGTATCCGGAAGGCGGGGGAAACGCCCGATTTTACGCGAGCGATCCTGCCCGCCGCCGAGCCGCATCCGGGGCACTCCGCAGGAAACCGGCCATGCCGGCGCCTGAGCCGCAGCCGGGCAGCGAAGCATCCGGCGCCAGCCCGGCCGCCTCGCCCATCGAGGCGCTGCCTGCGCATCCCGACACCGCCGGCGAGCACCTGGTGCTGCGCGTGCTGCACGCGTCGCCGCACGACACCGTGGGCGCGCTGCGCCAGCGACTGGCCGCCGGCGTCGAAGTCGACTCTGCCGAGGCGGTCTACCTGCTCGACGCCAGGCGCCGCCTGCTCGGCCGGGTGCCGATCGCGCGGCTGCTTCAGGCGCGCGCCGAGCAGCGGCTCACCGACATCGCGATCGCTCCGGTGCCGGCGGTGCGCGTCAACGCCGACCAGGAGCACGTCGCATCGCTGGCGATCCAGCACGGCCTCACCTCGGTGCCGGTCGTCGACCGCCGCGGCCACTTCGCGGGCGTGGTGCCGGCGCTGGCGCTGCTCGAAGTGCTGCGTCGCGAGCACGTCGAAGACCTGCACCGGTTCGCCGGCATCGGCCCCGAAGACACCAACCGGGCCCGCGACGCGGTGGAAGCCCCTCCCACGCGGCGCGCCCGCGACCGGCTGCCGTGGCTGCTGGTGGGCCTCGTCGGCAGCATGCTCGCCACCTGGATCGTCGCCGGCTTCGAAGCAACGCTGCAGGCGCGCGTGGCGATCGCCTTCTTCGTGCCCGGCATCGTCTACCTCGCCGACGCGGTGGGCACGCAGAGCGAGGCAATCGCGGTGCGCGGCCTGTCGCTGAGCCGCCTGCCGCTCGCACGGTTGCTGGCAGGCGAGCTGCGCACCGGCCTGCTGATCGGACTGACGCTCGCAGTGCTGGTGCTCGGCCCGGTCTGGTGGTGGTTCGGCGACGCTGACCTTGCCCTGGCGGTGGCGGTAGCCCTGCTCGCCGCCAGCGCATGCGCCACGACGATCGGTTTTGCGCTACCGTGGCTGCTCGCACGCACCGGTCGCGACCCCGCGTTCGGCAGCGGCCCGATCGCCACCATCATCCAGGACGTGCTGAGCCTGCTGATCTATTTCTGGACCGTACAGGCGCTATTGTTCTGAACCATGGAGAAGCCCTTCTCGCCCGCCTGCGAACGCAATCGCGAACCGATCCTCGAGGTGCTGCGCGACTGGTTCGCCGACCGCAGGCACGTGCTCGAGATCGGCAGCGGCACCGGCCAGCACGCGGTGCACTTCGCGGCCGCGCTGCCGAAGCTGCGCTGGCAGACCTCCGACGTGCCCGAGAACCTGCCCGGCATCCGCCTGTGGCTGAAGGAGGCGGCGCTGCCCAACACGCCGGCGCCGATCGCCTGGGACGTCAATCATCCGCCGCCCGCGGGCGAGTACGACGCGGTGTTCAGCGCCAACACCCTGCACATCATGAGCTGGAAGGAAGTCGAGCGCATGTTCGCCGCGCTGCCCGGGCTCACGAAACGCGGCGCCGTGCTGGTGATCTACGGACCGTTCAACTACGAGGGGCAGTACACCAGCCAGAGCAACGCGCAGTTCGACGAGGCGCTGCACAGCGCGAACCCCAAGCGTGGCATCCGCGACTTCGAGGAAGTCGATGCACTCGCCGCCGCGGCCGGGTTCGCGCTAAAGGAAGACCGCACGATGCCGGCGAACAATCGCTGCATCGTCTGGAAACGGACATGAGACGCGCGGAGACAGGGAGCGCGTGCGGATTTGATCGGGGTTGCGGATTTGCCTACAATTGCGCCTCCCTTCCCCAGGGGCGGCTAGCTCAGCGGTAGAGCACTGCCTTCACACGGCAGGGGTCACAGGTTCGAACCCTGTGCCGCCCACCAGAAATTCCAAGCAAACAAACGTGTTTCGGCGACGGCGCCTACTAACGCGCGCCGCCGACTGTCCGAAAAGTGTCCGACCGTGTTTGGCTATCCGGCGGCGCCGCACCGCTCCCCGGTCCGTGTCGTCGGACGCCCGGTCATGAGCGCGGGAGGGTCAGCCGCACCGCCGGGTCGTGGAATCCGTCACATCGCGGTCGCCGCTCAGCCGCCGGGATCGGCGCAGAGCACGGGAATTCGACCGTCTGGCCGGATATGTGGCACCATCAAGCACCCCTGCTCTGCAGCGTAACGGCATCAACCGAGGAGAGACATGGCACTGGCAGCACGACCGTGGTGGCCGGGCTGGCGGGCACTCGCCCGGCGGGGCTTTCCCATCGAGATCCGGGTCGAGATCCGGTTCGATTCCGAGGCGGGCGTCTATATCGTTTCGGACTCCAACCTGAAGGGGTTGCACGTCGAGGCTGAAACGCTGGACCAGATGCAGCGCGAGATCGTAAGCGCAGCCGCCGAGTTGCTGCGGACACGGATCAACGGCGCTCCGCCCAAGACCGACACGAAGATCATCATGCACAGCGCAGTCCCCTGCGCTGCATGAAGGGCTACTACGAGCCGCTGACGAAGCTGCTCAGAGAGGCCGGTTGGCGCCTCCTTCGCCCCGGCAAAGGTTCGCACGAAATCTGAGGCAACGCCGAAGGCGGCGAAACGGTGACGGTCCCCCATAACTGCAAGTCACGACACACGGCCAACAGCATTCTCAAGGATGCTGGACTGTCGCACCGGTTCTGAAAGAAGGACCCGACGACGCTTGACCGAGATCCACCTCGACCTCGTCCAGAGCACACTGCGTGGTAACCGCCGCGAACTTCGACGCGTTCCGGGAGTGCCAATCGAGGCATCGCAACTGGTCAGCCAGGGCGACCCCGGTGACCTTGCCGATGGATGGCCTGGCCGATACTTCGAAAGTCCAGCCACACGACATCGCCACACACACGACATCGCCGTTTGGCGCTAGTCCCATTTCGGGACTACACTTCACGCCATGCGAGTCATCGCGGTCAGCCATCTGCGATCCTTCTGGGCGAAGAATCCCGATGCCGAGCAATCGTTGAAATCGTGGGCGGACGAGGTGCAGAAGGCGAACTGGAATCAACCTGCGGACCTCGAGAATCAGTACCGAAGTGCCAGCATCCTGAAGAACCGCCGAGTCGTCTTCAACATCAAGGGAAACGGCTATCGCCTGGTGGTTTCGGTGGCGTATCGCTACCGGGGCATCTACGTGAAATTCGTCGGCACGCACGCCGAATACGACACGATCGACGCCGAAACCGTCGAACTGGAGCACTAGGATGAAACGTACTTCTTCACGCTGGCGTGGCGGTCACGACGTATCCGATCTGTTGCAGTCGGCGGATGAGTCGGGTGGCGGTCTTGCGTGCGTCGGCGCGGTCGAAGTGAGTGGCGCCGAGGT
>WBZO01002782.1_pt1 | contig 12364 bp, 12 predicted proteins | sample 5204261 | NCBI WGS metagenome assembly WBZO01 (sample SAMN12412400, study PRJNA552823) | activated sludge metagenome | isolation source: activated sludge from anammox sidestream of wastewater treatment plant... | place: USA: North Carolina | collected 2017-09 | reverse complement strand
GTGATGATCCAGAATCGCACCACGACCTGCGTTTCCTTCCAGCCCTTCAATTCGTAGTGGTGGTGCAGCGGCGCCATGAGGAAGATTCGCTTGCCGCCGGTGGCCTTGAAGTAGGCGACCTGGATCATCACCGACAGCGTCTCGACGACGAAGACGCCGCCCATGATGAAGAGCACGATCTCCTGGCGCACCACCACCGCCACCGTGCCGAGCGCGGCGCCCAGCGCCAGCGCGCCGACGTCGCCCATGAACACCTCCGCCGGATAGGCGTTGAACCAGAGGAAGCCGAGCCCGGCCCCGCACAGCGCGCCGAGGAACACCGCCAGTTCGCCGGCGCCGGGGATGTAGGGCAGGCCGAGGTACTTGGAAAATCCGGCATGGCCGGCGACGTAGGCGAAGATGGCGAGCGCGCCGGCCACCATCACCGTCGGCATGATGGCGAGGCCGTCGAGGCCGTCGGTGAGGTTCACCGCGTTGCTGGTGCCGACGATGACGAAATAGGTGAGAATGACGAAGCCGACGATGCCCAGCGGATAGGCCACCGTCTTGAAGAAGGGCACGATCAGCTCGGTCTGCGCCGGCAGCGTCGCCGTGGCGGCGAGGAACACCGCCGCCGCCGCGCCGATCAGCGACTGCCAGAAGAACTTCGCCTTCGCCGACAGCCCCTTCGGGTTGCGGTGCACCACCTTGCGCCAGTCGTCCACCCAGCCGACGGTGCCGAAACCCAGCGTCACCAGCAGCACCACCCAGACGTAGCGGTTGGTCAGATCGCCCCACAGGAGCGTGGTGACGCCGATGGCGATCAGGATCAGGGCGCCGCCCATGGTCGGCGTGCCGGTCTTGGCGAGATGCGACTGCGGGCCGTCGTCGCGCACCGCCTGGCCGATCTTCTTCTCCGCCAGCCAGCGGATCAGCGCCGGGCCGAAAAGGAAGGAGATCACCAGCGCCGTCATCGCCGCCAGCACCGTGCGCAGCGTGATGTAGCCGAAGACGTTGAAGGCGCGCAGGTCCTTCGCCAGCCATTGCGCCAGCTCAAGCAGCACGCCGCCCTCCTCTCGTGCCGGCGGTGAAACCGGAGGGCACGGCGGACGGGCGCAATGGATTTTCCAAGCAGCCCCACCGGGTCGCAGCATCAATGCTGGCTCGTCCGCCCATGCCCGTCGCCATGCCCTCCGTGTTCACCGTCAATGCACTCCATTGCCCGATTTGCCGTCGTCGGCGACGGCGTCCGCCACGCGCTCCATGCGCATGAAGCGGGATCCCTTCACCAGCACCACCGTGTCGCCGTCGAGCTGCGGCCGCAGCGCCGCCAGCAGCGCCTCGGCGCCGCCGAAGTGCTGGCCGCCGGCGCCGAAATTGCGCGACGCCAGTTCGCTGTGCTCGCCCAGCGCGAACAGCTGGTCCACGCCCTGGCTCTTGGCATAGCCGCCGACCTCGTCGTGGAACTGGCCGGCCTGGCCGCCGATCTCGCCCATGTCGCCGAGGACGAGGACCTTGCGGCCCGGCGTCGCCGCCAGCACGTCGATGGCGGCGCGCACCGAGTCCGGGTTGGCGTTGTAGCTGTCGTCGATCAGCACCGCGCCGCCCTCGGCCGGCCGCACCTGCAGCCGTCCCTTCACCCCTTCGAAGGAAGTCAGTCCCGCCGACACGGCGCCGAGCGAGGCGCCCGCCGCCAGCGCCGCCGCGGCGGCGGCGAGGGCGTTCCTCGCGTTGTGCAGGCCGGGCACGCGCAGCGTCATCTCGGCGGTGCCCTGCGGCGTCTCGATCGCCAGCGCGCTGCCGAACGCCTTCGCTTCCGCGCGGCCGCACACGTCGGCCGGCTGTTCGAGGCCGAAAGTCAGCGTGCGCCGCCCGGCGCTCATCTCGCGCCAGAGGCCGGCGAAGGCATCGTCGGCGTTGATCACCGCGGTGCCGCCTTCGCGCAGCCCCTCGAAGATTTCGCCCTTGGCGCGCGCCACCTCGGCGACGCCGCCGAGCCCGGCCAGATGCGCGCGCTGGGCGTTGTTCACCAGCGCCACGGTCGGCTGGGCCAGGCGGGTGAGATAGGCGATCTCGCCCGGATGGTTCATGCCCATCTCGATCACCGCGGCGCGGTGGCTGGCGTGCAGGCGCAGCAGCATCTGCGGCAGGCCGATGTCGTTGTTGAGATTGCCCTGCGTCGCCAGCACGGCCAGCGCGGGGTCGAGGCCGTCGCTGCGCGCCTGGGCGCGCAGGATCGCCGCGGTCATCTCCTTCACCGTGGTCTTGCCATTGCTGCCGGTGACGCCAATGAGCGGCAGCTCGAAGCGGCCGCGCCACCAGGCGCCGAGCGCGCCCAGCGCCAGGCGCGTGTCGGCCACCGCCAGCAGCGGCAGGCCGGGCGCATGCGCGTCGGCCCATTCCCGCTCGACCATCGCCGCGGCGGCGCCGCGCGCGGCGGCGGCCTCGACGAAGGCGTGGCCGTCGAAGTTCTCGCCCTTCAGCGCGACGAACAGCTCGCCGCTGGCGATGGTGCGCGAGTCGGTCGACACGCCCTCGATGCGCGGGTTGCCGTGCAGCGCCGTGCCGCCGGTGGCCAGCGCCGCCTCCATCAGGCTCATCATCGCGGCGGCCCTCCCCGCGCGGCCAGCGCGGCGGCGGCGCACTCGGCGTCGGAGAACGGCAGGCGACGGCCGCCGATCTCCTGGTAGGGCTCGTGGCCCTTGCCGGCGATCAGCACGACGTCGCGCGCGCCGGCTTCGGCGATGGCGGCGCGGATCGCCGCGGCGCGATCGACGACGGTACGGACGTTGGACGCGCCCGCCGTGCCGCGGGCGATGTCGGCGAGGATCGCCTGCGGATCCTCTTCGCGCGGATTGTCGCTGGTGAGGATCACGGCGTCGGCACGGCGCGCCGCCGCCTCGCCCATCAGCGGACGCTTGCCCGGGTCGCGGTTGCCGCCGCAGCCGAAGACGCAGACGAGGCGCCCGCCGCGCGCGGTGGCGGTGGCGCGCAGCGCCACGAGCGCCTTGTCGAGGGCGTCCGGCGTGTGGGCGTAGTCGACCACCGCCAGCGGCGCACCCTCGCCGCCCAGCGCCTGCATGCGGCCCGGCGCGGAAGTCAGTTCCGGCAGCACGGCGGCGGCGCGCGCGAAGGGGATGCCGGAGGCCAGCAGCGCGCCCAGCACGGCGAGCAGATTGGCGACGTTGAATTCGCCGACCAGCGGCGTCTCGATGCGGGCGCGGCCCTGCGGCGCGACCGCGGTGAAGCGCAGGCCGCGCGGCGTTGCCGCGATGTCTTCCGCCGCCAGCGTGGCGCCGCCGGCCCCCTGCAGGCTGTAGCCGCTCACCGCGACGCCGCTGCCGGCGAGGTCCTGCGCGATCCGGCGGCCGAGGGCGTCGTCGAGGTTCACCACCGCCGCCTTCAGTCCGGGCGTCTCGAACAGCATGGCCTTCGCCGCGCCGTAGGCGGCCATGCTGCCGTGGTATTCGAGGTGGTCGCGCGTGAGGTTGGTGAACACCGCCACGTCGAAGTGCACGCCATTCACGCGGCCCTGGTGCAGGCCGATCGAGGAGACTTCCATCGCCGCCGCCTGCGCCCCCTGCGCGAGGTACTGCGCGAAGAGGCGGTGCAGCGTCAGCGCGTCGGGCGTGGTGTTGGCGCTTTCCTCGAGGCTGCCCGGGAAGCCGCAGCCGAGCGTGCCGACCACCGCGCAGCGGCGCCCGAGCAGCGCGAAGGCCTGGGCGATCCACTGGCTCACCGAGGTCTTGCCGTTGGTGCCGGTGACGCCGACCGTCCACAGCTGCTCCGAGGGCCGGCCATACACCAGGTGGGCCAGCCAGCCGGAGAGCGCCTGCAGGTCGTCCACCGCGACGACCGGCACGACGACGGCCGCTGCACCGCCCCCGCCATGGCCTTCCCACAGCACCGCCGCGGCGCCGCGCGCCACGGCATCGGCGATGAAGCGGCGGCCGTCGGCGCGCGCGCCCGGGTAGGCGACGAAGACGTCGCCCGGCGCCACCGCGCGCGAATCCGCGCAGAGCGAGGCCGCCGTCACGCCTTGTCCTTGCAGTTCATCGAGCACGCGTTGTGCTTCTCCCAATTCACGTTTCACAGACTCTCCGGCACCGCCACCGCATCGCGCGCCACCTGCACCGGCTTCAACGGCGCATCCGGCGCCACGCCGAGGGTGCGCAGGCTGCCGGCCATCACCTGCGCGAACACCGGCGCCGCCACTTCGCCGCCGTAATACTTGCCGGCGGAGGGCTCGTCGATCATCACCGCCACCACCAGGCGCGGGTCCGACACCGGCGCGAAGCCGACGAAGGCCGCGACGTAGCGGTCGGCATACTGGCCGCCCTCCAGCTTGTGCGCCGTGCCGGTCTTGCCGGCGACGCGGTAGCCCGGGATCTGCGCCTTCGGCGCGGTGCCGCCGGGCTGCACGGCCATCTCGAGCATGGCGCGCACCTCGCGCGCCGTCTGTGCGGAAAAAATGGATTTGCCCGCGACCGGCGGCGACTCCAGCCGGGTCAGAGACAGCGGGATGACGTCGCCGTCGCGGGCAAATGCCAGGTAAGCGCGGGCCAACTGCATCAGCGTCACCGAGATGCCGTGGCCGTAGGACATGGTGGCCTGCTCGATCGGCCGCCAGGTCTTGAAGGGGCGCAGCCGGCCGCCGACTTCGCCGGGGAAGCCGAGCCTGAGCGGCTGGCCGAAGCCGATGTCGTCGAACATCCGCCACATTTCCTCGGCAGCGAAGGTGGCGGCGATCTTCGCCACGCCGACGTTGCTCGACTTCTGGATCACCTGCGCCACCGTCAGCAGGCCGTGCGGATGGGCGTCGTGGATGGTGGCGTTGCCGATGGTCAGCCGGCCCGGCGCGGTCTGGATCTGCGAGTCGAAACGGAAGCGCCCCTTCTCCAGCGCCAGCGCCGCGGTGAACGGCTTCATCGTCGAGCCTGGCTCGAAGACGTCGGTGAGCGCGCGGTTGCGCAGCTGCGCCCCGGTCAGCCTGACGCGGTTGTTCGGGTTGTAGGCCGGCAGGTTGGCCAGCGCCAGCACCTCGCCGGTCCTGGCATCGAGCACGACGACGCCGCCGGCCTTGGCCTTGTGCTCGGCGAGGGCCTGCTTGAGGTGCGTGAAGGCGAGGTACTGCACCTTGGCGTCGAGCGCCAGGGTGAGGTCCTTGCCGTCCTGCGGCGGCTTGATGCTCTCGACGTCCTCGACGATGCGGCCGAGGCGGTCCTTGATGACGCGGCGGCTGCCCGGCTTGCCGGCCAGCTGCGCATCGAAGGCCAGCTCGATGCCTTCCTGCCCCTTGTCCTCGACGCCGGTGAAGCCGAGCATGTGCGAGGTCACCTCGCCGGCCGGATAATAGCGGCGGTATTCGCGCTGCTGGTGGATGCCGGGCAGGTTGAGCGCGGCGATCTTCTCCGCGACATCGGGCGGGATCTGCCGCTTGATGAAGACGAAATCCTTCTCCGCCGCGAGCCGGCGGTTCAGTTCGCGCACGTCCATCTCCAGCAGCGCCGCCAGCGCGCGCGCCTGCGACGGCGAAAGGCGCGCATCCTCGGGAATCGCCCAGATCGACTTCACCGGCGTCGACACCGCCAGCATGTCGCCGCTACGGTCGGCGATGCGGCCGCGGGTGGCCGACAGTTCGATCACGCGCGCGTAGCGCGACTCGCCCTTCTGCTGCAGGAAATCGTTGTGCACCACCTGCAGGTAGGCCGAGCGCGCCGCCAGGATGCAGAAGGCGGACAGGATCGCGGCGGCGACGAAGCGCGCGCGCCAGGCCGGCAGCAGTTGCGACAGCAGCGGGCTGCTGGCGAACTTCACTTGGCCTCCACCGCCATCACCTGGCCCGCCGCCGGCGGCTTCATGTGCAGCCGCTCGCGGGCGACCTTCTCGATGCGCGCGTGGGAAGCCCAGGTGCTCTGCTCGAGCTGCAGTTGGCCCCACTCCACCTCAAGGCTGCGCATGCGCTCCTGCTCGCGCTCCATCTCGGTCACCAGTTTCCTCGCCTTGTGCTGCGCGGCCACCGCCCCCAGCGCACTGGCCAGGACGACCGCGAGGAGGAGGAGGTTCACGCGCAACACGGCATCACATCCTTTCCGCCACGCGCAGGACCGCGCTGCGGGCGCGCGGGTTGGCGGCGATTTCCGCCGCCGAGGGGGTAACGGGCTTGCCGACCAGCTTCAGCCGCGGCGGCGGCAGGTCGGCGGCGCGCAGCGGCAGGCGCGCCGGCAATTGCGGCGGGCGCGCCTCGTCGCGCAGGAAGCGCTTGACGATGCGGTCCTCGAGGGAATGGAAGCTGATCACGGCGAGGCGGCCGCCCGGCCTGAGCGCTGCGACGGCCTGCGGCAGCACTAGCGACAATTCCGCAAGCTCCTGATTGACGTGAATCCGTATAGCCTGAAAGCTGCGCGTCGCCGGATGCTGGCCTTGCTCGCGCGTGCGGACGGCCGATGCCACGATCTCGGCAAGTTGTCGTGTGGTTGCGATAGCCCCCCCTGCCCGAGCAGCAACAATCGCCTTTGCAACCGCATTAGCAAACCGTTCTTCGCCATAATTTTTTATCACCTCCGCGAGTTGCCGCTGGCTCGCCTGCGCCAGCCATTCCGCCGCCGTCTGGCCGCGGCTCGTATCCATGCGCATGTCGAGCGGCGCATCGAGGCGGAAGCTGAAACCGCGCGCCGCCTCGTCCAGCTGCGGCGAGGACACGCCCAGGTCCAGCAGCACGCCATCCACCCGTTCCACACCTTCCGCCTGCAGCGCCTCCTCCAGATTGCCGAAGGCGGCATGGATCACCTTGAGGCGCGCATCGGCGATCTCCCCGCCCGCCGCGACCGCCGCCGGATCCCGGTCCAGCGCGATCAGCCGCCCCTGTTCGTTCAGCCGCCGGAGGATCAGCCGGCTGTGGCCGCCGCGACCGAAGGTCGCATCCACGTACGTCCCGCCCGGCTTCAGCGCCAGGGCGTCGACCGCTTCCTCCAGCAGCACCGTTCTGTGCTGCACTGGCTGACTCACAACGTCAGCGTCTCCAGTCCCGGCGGCAACAGCTTGTCGCCCAGCGCGAAGATCGCTTCCTGCTGCTGCTTCCAGCCGGCCTCCGACCAGAGTTCGAAATGGTTGCCCTGGCCGACCAGCCAGACTTCCTTCTCCAGGCCGGCGTACTGGCGCAATTCGGGCGCGATGAGCACGCGGCCGGCGCCGTCCATCTCCTCCTCGCGGGCGAAGCCGACGAGCAGGCGTTTCAACAGGGCGGATTGCTGTTCGAGGCTGGGCGCCTGGAGCACCTTGTCGCGAATGGGCTCCCAGGCCGGCAGGGGATAGATAAGGAGACAGCGGTGGGGATGCGCAGTGAGCACTAACGTGCCATTGGCCGCGGCAGAAAGACTCTCGCGATGCCGCGATGGCACGGCAAGCCGCCCTTTCGCGTCGAGATACAGCGCTGCCGCTCCCTGGAACATCCAACCCCCTCCTTGCGCGGGAAACTCGGGCTTGCCGTTTCCCACTTTTTTCCACTATTTCCCACTTTAGATGAGTTTTATTGCAGGGTCAAGCGGAAAATTGCGATTTTTTCCAGTCGCAACAAAGACTTAAGGAGGCGAATCGAGACAAAATATTGAAAATATTATCCTTAATAATCAATGAAGATACAGCATGAAGTGAAAGTTGATTATGAAGAATGCGCAGGCGGGGCGCCGGAGGGGGATTGGAAGTCCGCCGATAAGCCGGGTTCTGTGCGGCAGCCGAAGCTGCCCGGCAGCCATTCCTCTGGGCGACGCGTTGCCGCGGCGCTCTAGCAGCCTACCCGGAAGCGGCGCGAGCAGCGCCATGGCTTCCCTATTTGGCCTTGCCCCGGATGGGGTTTAGCGTGCCAGCCGTGTTGCCACGGTCTGCGGTGGGCTCTTACCCCGCCATTTCACCCTTGCCTGATCCCCTTGCGGGGCCATCGGCGGTGTGATTTCTGTGCCACTTTCCGTCGCCTTGGGTCTTTCGACTTGCTGCGCCCGGCCGTTAGCCGGCATCCTGCTCTTTGGGGCCCGGACTTTCCTCCATGCGCACGATGCGCACAGCGGCTGCCTGGCGGACTTCCATGAACATTATATCGCGTCGACCCCTTTAAATTTCAATGCCTTAGAAAATATTTTCCGGTCTGACTTGATCTGGCAACGGCCGCACCCGAAAATAGCGGGGGAAACGGATCGGGCTTTCTTAGCAGTAGCCATCTCAAACCTCCGCTTCCATTTCAGGCCCCGCTTCGGCGGGGCCTTTTTCTTGGCGCCTCGGACGGAACTGGCGCGTGTCGTCGTAATAGGCAGCCGCTGCATTCTCCGCCACCACACCGGGAATGCCGAGCAACGGCAGCGGCTGGAAGTCGCGCGGCCGCGCATACGCATCGCTGCGCGAGAAAATGTGCGCCAAACGGCTGTCGGTATCGTCGACCTGCTGTCCGAGCGGTCGAAGCAGCCACGCCGGCTCCACTTCCAGCAGCACCGCTTTCGCCGCCAACCCGACGAAAGGCGCGCGCAGCGCATCCCAGGTGGCATGGCCGAAGACGAAAAAGCGCATGTCGCGCGCGAGTTGCGCGCGCTGCTGCCAGAACAGCGCCTTCCATTCGTGGCCGCGCAACAGATCGAGCAGCGCCGGATCCGCCGAAACGACGACGATGCCGCATTCATCGAACTGCGTGACGGCATCGCGCACGGCGCCGCGTTCGCTGCGACCGGCGGCGCTTTGCGCTTGCAGGGCGGCATGATGACGCCCGTTGAGGATGCGTTTCGTGCGCGGGTAGGCGAACCAGGCCAGCGCATTGAAGAAGTCGTGCCAGTTGCCGGGACGGGTGTCCACTTCGCCGCGGGCATGGACGCGCTCCTCGTAGCCGGCATCGCCCGCGTCGGGCAGGACGAAGCGGATCGGCGCGCCGCTTGCCGCGCGCGGCGGTGGCGCGATCGAAGCCAGGGCGGCGTTCAGGGCAGCCACATCGGGCAGTGCGCCGTCCCGGAAATGACGCAACCAGCCGGCGACCGGCTCGAACAGCGGCCGCGCGGCGAGCACGGCAGGATCGGTGATGGGGATCATATAATGCGCCATCGATTCAACGCGTCCCCGCCATGGCCGAAGAGAAACGCTCCCGCACGCTGACCGAGGATGTGAGGCCGCGCGAAGCCTGGGCCTGGGCGATGTACGACTTCGCCAACTCGGGCTACACGACGGTGGTGATCACCGCCGTCTTCAATGCCTACTTCGTCGCCGTCGTCGCGCAGCGTGCGCCGTGGGCGACGCTGGCGTGGACGGCGACGCTGGCCGTCTCCTACGCGATGATCGTGCTGACCGCCCCGCTGGTCGGCGCCTGGGCCGACGCGCGCGCCGCCAAGAAGCGCCTGCTCGCCTTCACGACCGTCGGCTGCGTATTCTTCACCGCCGCGCTCTACTTCACCGGGCCCGGCACGCTCGCCGTCGCCGTCGCCTGCGTCATCGCCTCGAACTATTTCTTCGGCACCGGCGAGAACCTGATCGCCGCCTTCCTGCCCGAACTGGCGCAAAGCCGCGCCATGGGGCGCGTCTCGGGCTGGGGCTGGAGCCTGGGCTACCTCGGCGGCCTGCTCTCGCTCGGCCTCTGCCTGGCCTGGCTGTCGCAGGCGAAGGCGGCGGGGCGCGACACCGCGCAGGCGGTGCCGGAGACCATGCTCATCACCGCGGCCCTTTTCGCCGTCGCCAGCCTGCCGACTTTCCTGTTTCTCCGCGAACGCGCCGTGCCGCAGGCCCCGGCCGATGGCATTGTCCGCACCGCCTGGTCGCGCCTGGAGGCGACGCTGCATCATGCGCGGCGCTTCCGCGACCTCTCGCGCTTTCTCGTCTGCACGCTGTTCTACCAGGCCGGCATCGCTGCGGTGATCACGCTGGCAGCGATCTACGCGCAAGAGGCGATGAAGTTTACCACCCACGACACGCTGGTGCTGATCCTGGTGGTGAACCTGACGGCGGCTTGCGGCGCCTTCGGCTTCGGCTACGTGCAGGATCGCATCGGCCACGTGCGCGCCATCGCCGCCACGCTGTGCGGCTGGATCCTGATGATCGTGCTGGCCTGGCTGGCCGAAGGCGCGGCGCTGTTCTGGGTGGCGGCCAACGTCGCCGGCCTGTGCATGGGCGCCTCGCAGTCGGCCGGCCGCGCCATGGTCGGCTATCTGGCGCCGCCGTCGCGGCTGGCGGAGTTCTTCGGCCTGTGGGGCTTCGCCGTCAAGCTCGCCTCGATCTTCGGCCCGCTCACCTACGGCCTCGCCAACTGGCTCTCCGGCGGCAACCACCGCCAGGCCATCCTCATCACGGGGAGCTACTTCATCGTCGGGCTGCTGCTGCTCACGGGCATCGATGTCAAGCGCGGCCGGCGCGCCGCGCTGCGCTCGGAGCGCGAGGAACGCGCTACTGCGGCGCGGCCGCCGGCGTAGCGACGGCGGGCGCGGGCGGCGGCTTGGGCGCGGCCGCCGCGTTGAACTTGAGCTGCCGGCCTTCCATGCGGAATGCGCCCAGCAGCGCGCCCGGTTTCTGCGGCGCCGCCGCGAAGGCCTGCAACTCGCAGTTGGCAAGGCCGAGCGCGTAGTGGCGGCCGCCCTGCCGGAGGATCAGGATCGGCTCGGCGAATTCGCCCGCCTCGGGACGGAGCACCTCGAGCGCGATCTCGGCGGGCATGGCGCCATCGAGCCGGCTGCGGCGCTGGCAGTCCGGCAGGCGCGACAGCACCACTTCCAGATCCACCCTCTGGTCCCAGAACCAGGGTTGCTTCGCCTGCAGCGTCAGGCTTTGCTCCCGGCCGTCCAGGTAGTAGGTGGCGCTCTCGTTCATGCAGCCGGCCAGCAGCAGCGGCAGCGCCAGGATCGACGACTTCATGCCCGCACCCTCCAGTTCAGTGTTTCGCCGGCGCGCAGCGGCACCAGCACGTCGTCGCCGAAGGGCAGGCTGTCCGGCACCCGCCACTCGACCTTTTCCAGCGTGATGGTTGCCGTGTTGCGCGGCAGGCCGTAGAAGTCGGCGCCGTGGAAGCCGGCGAAAGCTTCCAGCCGGTCGAGCGCGCCGGCCGCCTCGAAGGCTTCGGCGTACAGTTCCATCGCATTGAGCGCCGTGTAGCAGCCGGCGCAGCCGCAGGCCGTCTCCTTGGTGCGGCGCGCGTGCGGCGCCGAGTCGGTGCCGAGGAAAAATTTCGGGCTGCCGGAGACGGCGGCCTTGACGAGCGCGCGGCGGTGCGTCTCGCGCTTGAGCACCGGCAGGCAGTAGTGGTGCGGCCGCACGCCGCCGGCCAGCAGCGCGTTGCGGTTCATCAGCAGGTGGTGCGCCGTCAGGGTGCCGGCGACGTTCGGCCCCATCGACTCGACGAACTGCACGCCCTCCAGCGTGGTGATGTGCTCGAGCACCAGGCGCAGGCGCGGGAAGCGCTGCAGCAGCGGCGCCAGCACGCGTTCGACGAAGACGCGCTCGCGGTCGAAGATGTCGACGTCGGCGTCGGTCACCTCGCCATGCACCAGCAGCGGCAGGCCGATCTCCTCCATGCGCGCCAGCGTGGCGAAGCAGTTCTCGACGGCGGTGACGCCGGCATCGGAATGGGTGGTGGCGCCGGCGGGATAGTACTTGACGGCATGCACGAAGCCGCAAGCCTCGGCGCGGTCGATCTCCGCCGCCGGCGTGTTGTCCGTCAGGTACAGCGTCATCAGCGGATGGAAAGTCAGTCCCGGCGGCACGGCGGCGAGGATGCGGCTACGGTAGGCGGCGGCCTGCGCGGCCGTCGTCACCGGCGGCTTCAGGTTGGGCATGACGATGGCGCGGGCGAACTGCCGCGCCGTGTGCGGCACCACCGCGGCCAGCGCGGCGCCGTCGCGCAGGTGCAGGTGCCAGTCGTCGGGGCGGGTGAGGGTCAGCGTTTGCATGTCGCGAATTATACGCACCTCAGTCGGCGCGCCTTTTTTCCAGGGCGAGGTCGTAGAGCGCGTTCTTCGACGCGCCGCTGATCTCCGCCGCCAGCTTCACCGCCTGCTTGAGCGGCAGCGCGGCGAGCAGCGCGTCGAGCACGCGCGCGGCGTCGGCAGGCACGCCCTCGGCGGGCGGCGGCGCCGAGACGGCCAGCACGAACTCGCCGCGGCGTCGGTCCGCGTCCGCCGCCAGCCAGGCCGGCGCCTCCGCCAGCGGCAGGCTGGCGATCGACTCGAACAGCTTGGTCAGCTCGCGCGCGATGACCAGGGTGCGGCCCGGCTCCAGCACTGCCACCAGGTCGGCGACGGTTTCCTCGATGCGGTGTGGTGCCTCGTAGAAGACCAGCGCGCAGGGCAGCGGCTTCAGATCGGCAAGGGCCCTGCGCCGCGCCGCCTGCTTCGCCGGCAGGAAGCCGTAGAAGAGGAAATGCGGATCGGTC
>WBZO01005773.1_pt1 | contig 12369 bp, 7 predicted proteins | sample 5204261 | NCBI WGS metagenome assembly WBZO01 (sample SAMN12412400, study PRJNA552823) | activated sludge metagenome | isolation source: activated sludge from anammox sidestream of wastewater treatment plant... | place: USA: North Carolina | collected 2017-09 | reverse complement strand
TGTCATAAATCTTGGTGATAGTATCAATACACCTTATGATGATGATGCACCATTTATTCATCCAGATGGTATTACCTTGTTTTATAGTTCAAAGGGCAACAACAGCATGGGAGGTTATGATATTTTTCAGACTCGTATGAATTGGAAAGACTCTACCTTTAATAAAGGCGTAAATTTAGGTTATCCAATTAACACAACCGATGATGATATTTACTATGTGTTATCAGCAAATGGTGAAAGAGGTTACTATGCTTCTGGTAAAGCTGGAGGACAAGGCTTAAAAGATATATATACTGTTTACCCAGGATATGTAGGAAAAAAACCTTCTATTTATTTAGTAAAAGGTACTGTTATGTCAGAAGATGTACCAGTTGGTTCAACAATTATAGTTGAGTTGATTGATAAGGAAACCAAAAAATTTGGAGAGTTTACAAGTAATGATATGACCGGAAAATACATTATTTCATTACCTTCTGGCGGGAAATTTAAAATAACATACAAATATAAATCCTATCCTTACAAGACATTAGATGTTAATACAACTAGCCTAGAAGGATTTGATGAGGAAATATTTAATGTGAATTTTAAAAATGCTGATACAACCAAACTTGCCATTGTTGCTCAAGAGCCTAAAAAAGATTCAGTGGTAGCAGTTGTTACAAAAACAGAACAACCCAAGAAAGACAACTTTGTGCCAAATAATAAAGTACAAGGCTTAACTAAAGATTATAGTGCTAAATATGGCCATATAAGTGCTGAAGGTTTAGTGTTTAAAGTTCAAATTGCGGCATACCGAACGCCTAAAAATTATAAATACACCCACTTAAAAGGATTAGGAGCAGTAGAGAATTTATTATTAGATGATGGCATTACACGTATTACAATTGGAGGTGAATTTAAAACCCTAGGCGATGCTTATGAGCATAACAAAAAAGTAATAAATAGAGGACAAAAAGATGCCTTTGTAACAGCCATCTACAAAGGGAAACGGGTGTATCTTGAGGATTTAGAGAAGATGGGAATTTTTGTTCAGAACTAATTATTGAGCATTCCATCCACCATCAACAGGCAAGGCAGTACCAGTTAATGTTTTAGCAATATCAGAAGCTAAGAATACAGCTAATTGTCCAAGTTCCTCCACCGACACAAATTCTTTTACTGCTTGTTTGTATAACATAACCTTATTTACCACATCTGCCTCACTCATTTGATGTGCCTTTGCTTGATCTGCAATTTGTTTTTCTACTAAAGGTGTTTTTACATAACCTGGGCAGATTGCATTAGCCGTTATACCAAAAGGTGCTCCTTCTAAAGCAATGGTTTTTGTAAAGCCTACGATGCCATGTTTACTAGCAATATATGCACTCTTAAATTCCGAAGCCACTAAGCCATGCGCCGAGGCAATGTTAATTACTCTTCCGAACTTACGTTCCTTCATGCCTTTCCATACTGCTTTAGTTAAATAAAAAGCAGATGTAAGGTTAATGCCTATAATAGCATTCCATTTTTCATCAGGAAAATCTTCGATAGGAGAAACATGTTGAATACCGGCATTGTTAATTAACACATCTATTTTGCCAAATTTTGCTACCGCTTCATCCACCATTTTTCTCAACTCCTCAGGTTTTAACATATTCGCATTACTAAACATTACCTCTACTCCATATTGTTTTCCTATATGATTGGCTATTTCTAGTCCATTTGTTTCTAATCCATTAAATACAATTTGATATTGTTTAGTTTTAGCAAATTCTGTAGCAATGCCTAAGCCAATTCCACTTGTGCTTCCTGTTATTAATACTGTTTTCATTATATGAGTTTTATGTCGTACCCTTTCTAGTTAGTTATCTTCAGGGTATTAACCCCATCAAATAGAGCATTGTATTGTCTTAAATTTTGTGTGGCACTTCCTGATATCAGTCCACCATCAAAAATTTGCCATTTCGATCCGCTTATTGTATCTAGTAATGTAAAATTATCAGCTTGTACTTTTACGCGCGCATTAGGGTCGTCTGGTAATGCAGTAGATGTGCGTTCAATCGCTACAAAGTCGCCCGGATTATTTGTAACAGTTTTTCTATAAACAATTATACCATTTACACCACCATTTATATAAACCCATCCTCCTGCTACTTGCAATTTAAAGTACAGTGGGTCGTTAGGATAAATAGTAATATTAACGTTTTGATAGGCTATATTGTCTTGAACTGTTTTTGATTTTTTCTTACAACCTACAATCACAGCAAGAGATATAACAGCTAAAAAGAATATGCTAATTTTTTTAAACATTACTTTCTGTTTGTAATAAACAAATACCTTTGTACAAATATACTAAAAAAGCAATATAATGATGATGGATTCTACTGAACAAACACCAAATAGTAAACGAATGATATTCCTTCCCATTATTTTATCTATTATTTTGGTATTTGGTATTTGGTTAGGTTATGTTTTAAGTAAACAAATTGCCTATGGTGCAGAAATCACTTCTAATAGAAACCCACATGGCTCCAACGACAAATTAAATAGCTTACTCGATTTTATTGAATATCAATATGTGGATACCATTAACAGAAAAAAGTTAGTTGAAAAAACTGTTACATCCATGTTAGAGAGTTTAGATCCACATTCTTCTTATATTCCAGCAAGTGATTTCAATATTGTCAATGAACCATTAGAAGGGAATTTTGATGGAATTGGCATTGAGTTTAACATATTAAAAGACACCATTCGCGTTGTAACTCCCATCGAAGGAGGCCCTTCAGAACGCATGGGCATAAAAGCAGGTGATAAAATTATTAAAGTAGATGGTAAAAATGTTGCAGGCATAAAAATAACCAACAAACAAGTATTTGATAAATTGAGGGGAAAAAAAGGAACACAAGTTTTAGTAACGATTAAAAGAAGTCATGTGTCGCAAGATTTGGACTTTAAAATTACACGCGATGCAATTCCTTTATATAGTTTAGATGTATCATATATGCTTAATAACGATATTGGGTATATAAAAATTAGCAAATTTGCTGCTACTACTTATGATGAGTATCTTAAAGCATTTAACACCCTTAGTAAAAAAGGTATGAAAAAATTAGTTTTAGATTTAAGAGGAAATCCTGGTGGATACTTAAATGCTGCTGTAGATATTGCCGATGAATTTTTAACTAAAGGTTTACAAATTGTATATACACAAGGCAAAGCAAGTCCAAAGAAAACATACAAAGCATCAGAGAGAGGAAGTTTTGAGAACAACGAATTAGTTGTGCTAATAGATGAAGGTTCTGCAAGCGCAAGTGAAATTGTAGCAGGTGCAGTACAAGATAACGACCGAGGAACTATAATTGGTAGAAGAAGTTTTGGAAAAGGACTTGTACAAGATCAAATTCAACTCTCAGATGGTTCTGCTATTCGTTTAACGATAGCTAGATATTATACGCCAACGGGAAGATGTATTCAAAAACCATACACAGATAATAATAATGATTATTATAATGAAGAATATGAAAGATATAATCATGGAGAATTATTAAATGAAGATAGCATCAAATTGGATAAATCAAAACAATTTAAAACACCTGAAGGAAAAACTGTGTATGGTGGTGGTGGCATTATGCCTGATGTATTTGTACCTATAGATACCGCAACATCAAACACTTATCTTAATAAAATCTTCTTCACTGGTGCTATTAATGCTTTTGCTTTTGAGTATGCAGATAAACATAGAGAACAACTAAAAAAATATAGCTCTGCCAAAGACTTTATTAAATCATTTAACATTAATGCTAATTTATTAAATGAGTTTTATAAATATTATTTTGATGAATACAAACTAACAATTCCTGTCCCATATAAAACTAAAACAGACGAAGCTTTAAAGCCATATTTAAAAGCATTTATTGGACGTGATGTATTTGATAAAGACGCTTATTATCCTATCATAAACGAAAAAGATAAATGTATTTTAAAAGCAGTAGAAGTATTAAGTCAAACTCAAGCTTTATAAAATTTGTTATAAACCAAATAAATATTTTAGAATGTAAAATTTTATTCGGTAATTAGAGATATAATTTATTTAACTATTTTCAATTTTATACAAAAAACCTTAGTGTCATTCTCATGAAACAATTTTTTTTAATAGCCATTGCTATATCTGGGTTAAGTTTATTTGCTCAAGTAGCCCCTAAAACTACAACCGCAAAATCAACTTTAAAACCAACTCCTAAAACTATATACCCTAAGCTAATAGAAACAGTAAAAAAAGTAGGAAATGAAATATGCATCCCTTACAAAAAATACATATTAGCCAATGGTTTAACCATTCTTATTCACGAAGACCATAGTAATCCAGTAGTTTATGTAGATGTAACTTATCATGTAGGTTCTGGTAGAGAACAACAAGGACGTTCTGGATTCGCACACTTCTTTGAACACATGATGTTTCAGGGTTCGAAAAACGTAGCCGACGAACAACATTTTAAAATTATTACAGAGGCTGGCGGAACATTAAATGGAACTACTAATACCGATAGAACAAACTATTTTGAAACCGTTCCTTCTAATCAATTAGAAAAGATGCTTTGGTTAGAGGCTGACCGCATGGGTTTTTTATTAGACTCTGTAACTCAACAAAAATTTGAAGTACAACGTGCCACTGTAAAAAACGAACGCGGACAACGTTATGATAATGCGCCTTATGGTTTAATATTTGAAAAAACAGGTGAGGCACTTTATCCAAAAGGGCATCCTTATTCATGGTCAACAATTGGCTACATTGAAGATCTAAACAGAGTTGATGTGAATGACTTAAAACGGTTCTATATGCGTTGGTATGGCCCAAATAATGCAGTACTAACAATCTCAGGAGATGTAAATCCAGACGAAGTTTTAAAATTAGCCAATAAATACTTTGGCTCCATCCCTCGTGGACCGGAGGTAAAAAATATGCCTAAACAACCTGCCGTTTTAACTGAGAATCGCTACATATCTTATGAAGATAAAGTAAAATTCCCAATGTTAAAAGTTACCTTTCCAACAGTGCCTAGCTTAGATAAAGACGAAGCTGCCTTAGAAGTATTAACCGAAATTTTATCAGGACCAAAAAATTCTCCATTTTACACAACATTTATTAAATCACAAAAGGCCGTAGCTGCCAATTGTTTTAATTATAATAAAGAAATAAGCGGACAGTTCGAAATTATGATTAGAGCTAATGCTGATAGTAAATTAGCAGACATTGAAACGATGTTATTTCAATGCTTAAACGAATGGGAGAAAAAAGGTGCTACTGATGCCGATATTAAGCGTTACAAAATAAACTATCAAAGCAATCTATATAATCGTTTAACTACCGTTTCTGGTAAAGGAGCGCAACTAGCCTCTTACCAAACATTTACCGGAAATCCGAATTACATAAAAACAGAGATTGCTAATCATTTAAAAGTAACTAAAGAAGATGTAATGCGCGTTTATAATACATACATTAAAAATAAACCATGTGTTATTTTAAGTTGTGTTCCAAAGGGAAAAGGCGAACTGGTAGCTAAACCAGATAATTGGAAGATGTACGAAAGAACTGTAGAACAAGAAAGTAATGAATACAAAAACTTAACTTATAAAGAACCTAAAGATAGTTTTGACAGAAGTAAGATGCCTGCATCAACTACGGCAAAGTTAGTACCACTACCTAATTACTGGACTTCTGAATATGCGAATGGTATTAAAATTATTGGCGTAGAAAACACAGATATACCAAAAGTAAACATCCTTTTCTCAATGCCTATTGGTCATCGTTACGAACCAAAATCAGGTTTAGCGGTTATATTAGCCTCCATGTTAGAAGAATCTACACTTAAACACAGCGCTGAAGAAATTGAAGAAATTCTTGAAAACCTTGGTAGCGACGTTTCTGTTTCTGCTAACGACAATGAAATTACACTGAACATTTCTTGTTTAAAACAAAATATCGACTCTACTTTAAAAATAGCCGAAGAAATATTTTTTAGCCCTAAATTCTCTCAAGAAGACTTTGATTTAGTTAAGAAGAAACAATTAGATAACATCACCAATCAATTAACACAAGCTACATCTATTGCCGGTAATGTTTATAATAAATTACTATATGGTGAGAGTTCAAATCTTTCAATGCCAGCTATTGGAACTACAGAAAGCGTTAATTCCATAACACTTGACGATGTAAAAGATTACTTCAAAAACTTCTCCGGATTTAATGCTGTTTTAGCGATTACAGGAGATATTGAAAAAAACACTGTTATTAAAAAATTAGATTTTTTAACTAAACTAACATCTAATAATACGATGCCACAAGCACGATATCAATTACCAAGTATTGATAAAACTAAAATTTATTTTGTAGATAAAAAAGATGCGCCACAATCAGAAATTAGAGTTGGTTATTTGGCTTTACCATTCGATGCAACTGGCGAATATTTTAAATCGTCTATCATGAATTATCCATTGGCACAAGCATTTAATAGTAGAATTAACTTTATATTAAGAGAGGTAAAAGGCTTTACTTATGGAGCTCGAGGATTTTTTACAGGGAATCAATTTGTTGGGCCTTATGTGTTATTTGCAGGTGTAAAGGCAAATACAACTGATAGTTCGGTTGTAATAATAATGGACGAGTTAAAAAAATATCATGATAATGGAATTACAGATGAGGAATTATCATTCACTAAAAACGCCATGGCTCAATCTGAAGCATTAAAATATGAATCGCCAAATCAAAAATTAGGTTTTATAAAACGTGTGGTTGATTACAATTTAGATAAAAATTATACTAATCAACAAGCAGAAATTATTAAGAATATAACTAAAGATGAGATTAACGAGTTGGCTAAGAAGAACATCCCTTATGACAAGATGATTATACTAGTTGTTGGCGACAAAGCGAGCAATTACGAAAAACTATCTAAATTAGGTTATGAGATTATTGAACTTGATGTGAATGGTAATAAAATAAAATAACCGTTTATTAATTGCACACAAAAAAATGAATATTGGAATTGTTTGTTACCCCACATTTGGTGGAAGTGGTGTTGTGGCTACAGAATTAGGAATAGCACTTGCCGATAAGGGGCACAAAGTACATTTTATAACTTATTCGCAACCATTTAGATTAAACACCTTTAACGAAAATTTATTTTACCATGAGGTAAGTGTCAACGATTACCCTTTATTCGATTACCAACCCTACGAAAGTGTGTTAGCTAGCAAGATAGTAGATGTAGCTATTTATGAAAAACTTGACATTCTTCATGTACATTATGCTATACCACATGCATCGGTAGCCTATTTAGCACAACAAATTCTCTTTTCACGTGGTATTAAATTACCTTATATTACTACACTTCACGGTACAGATATAACACTCGTGGGACAAGACCCAGCATTTGAACCTGTTATTTTTTTCTCCTTAAATAATAGTAATTCTATTACTTCTGTATCTGAAAGTTTAAAGAATGACACCTTTAATACATTTAAGATTAATAAAGAAATACATGTAATTCCCAATTTTATAAAAATTGAGGAGTATGAAAAAATTCAATTTAAATGTCATCGCAAACAATTTGCTAATGATGATGAAAAAATATTAATTCATATTTCAAATTTTAGAAAAGTAAAACGTGTTGAGGATGTATTACGCGTGTTTGACATTGTAAGAAAACAAGTTGCTTGTAAGTTAATTTTGGTAGGAGATGGCCCTGAAAGACCAGCCATTGACAAACTATGCAGAGAATTAGACACTTGTAATGGCATCATATCAGTTGGTAAAATTGCTAATCCAAGAGAAATACTCTCTATTGCAGATGTGTTTATATTACCTTCAGAAACCGAAAGCTTTGGCCTATCAGCTTTAGAAGCAATGGCCTCTAAAGTGCCTGTTGTTTCAACAAATACAGGTGGTATTCCTGAATTAAATATTCATGGAGAAACAGGTTATCTAAGTTCGGTTGGAGACTACCAAGATATGGCCAAAAATTGCATTCATCTCTTATCTAATGAATCTTTATTAATTCAATTTAAACAAAAAGCATTTGAAAGAGCAAAAGTATTTGATATAGAAGAGATTCTGCCTAAATACGAGCAACTATATGAAAGCTTAAGTTCAAATTAGGCGGTGATAAATTTTATTTTTACTGAATCCAAAAATAAATTATAGCAAATGTAATTATGGCTTTAGCAAGATTTTAAAGAGCCTTGATTTTTTTATTACTTTTTGTGTCAAGACAAAAAAAGAGCCCACAAAAGGCTGTGTATAAGATTATCGTACAATTTTTTGCATCAAGATATTCTGGTTATTGTAATGGTATTATAAAAAAAGGCTGCCTCTTTTTGAGACAGCCTATTATATATTGTTTAAAAGTACTTTTACTGGAATATTAATTTTTGAGTAGCTGTTTCTCCTGATTTATCAGTAACTTTTAAGATATACATTCCATCTGCAATTTCAGCACGACTAATTTTAAAGGTGTGTTCATTAGTAGTTTCTTTTATAATCGATTTCCCTGTAATATCTAGTAACTCAATAAAATGAGTGGTTGAAATATTTATGAACTCGATGAAAACATCACTGTTAGAAGGATTTGGATATACGGTTGAAATTGTATTATGCATAGTTAATTCCTTTACGCCAACTGGTGCGCATGGCATAGTTACATTAGTAGTACAAGTTGAATACGAATATAAAGTAGCTGTTTGTGCTGGCGTATTCTCAGGTAATAAAGGTGTAACTGTACAACCCATTGTAGAAACTAAAAAATCTCGTATAAAATTAATAGTAGAATCCATATATGCAGAATTAGAAGCATAAGGCACATGGTCTTGTCCGTACCAAGTATAAAAAGGATTATTAACTCCAATTGCATTGGCTTGTTCTTTTAACATACGGCTACCATCTAACAACATTAATGGGGTACCAGGGTTTACCATACCTCTATTATATTTTACAGTACCATCAATAGTTCCATGCATTGAACAAAATGGAACATCCCCTGGCTCTATCCAACCATATCTACCTAAGGCACCACATAAGTTAATTACACCTCTAATATTTGAAGAATAACACTGATTTCCACTATATCCTTCCATTCCTCCCATGGTTGATAAAGTAGTTGGCGACAAATAATAATTAATTTCACAAGATTTATCTAAATAAGCAGTTTGTAAAGCCGTAATGGCCCCTGCCGAACTACCACCAATAAAAATATTATTTGTGTCTATTCTATAGTTATTTGATGTTTGCTTATCTTTATAAAAGTAACGAATAGAAGCCTTCATGTCTTGTACTGCTCTTAACACAGCTTTTATAGCATTTGCAGAATCAAAAGGGAAAAACCCTAGGCGATACTCAATTGAAGCGCACACAAATCCTTTTTTAGCAAATGCTTGTGATAAAGCTACCATATCGGCATCTGTTCTTGTCCCTCCAATAAAACTTCCACCGTGTGCCCAAATGATTAATGGACGGTTAGTGGCAGTATCCCCATCTGGTTGATAAATATCCATTACAAGTGTTGTGTTACTTCCACTAAAACTAGTATTAGCCCCATAAGCTACTGAACTTGTTGTTACAGTTGTGAAAGTATCAAATGCGTATCTACCACCCGAACAAGGTGCTTGTGCATGTATGAAGCCAATAGTTGTTACGAAACTAAGAGCAAGCGTGTAAAGTTTTTTCATAGGCTTTGTTGTGTTTTTTGTTTGAGTGTGATAAATTTAAAAAAATTATTTTATCCTTTTAGTTGTTCGAAAAAATTTAACTTTTATTCTTCAGATATAACATCAATTACTTCCTGAAATTTATGGAAAAACCACTGCTGGATACTTTGTAGCCTCTTCATGTGGAATAGTGGATTGATATTTCTCATTAATTGCCTTTATAAATTCATTAGCTAATAAAGCATTTCCTCTTGGCGTTAAATTTAACCCGTCTAATGAATAAAAACCACCAGAAACAAACGCCGCATTAACTGATACGCCATTATAATTATAACCAGTTTTCACTTTATCAAAAAAAGTATGAGTATCAACAAAAGCTAAGCCTTGAGCATCGGCTATATTCTTTAATATTACATTAAACTGATTTATTCTATCATCTATCGTTTGTATTTCACTAAGTGATAAAAAATAGCGATCAGGAATTGTAAGTAAAGATCCCCAATTAAAACATTTGACAGAATCCAAAGGCACATTTAATAAAATCATTTCTCCTTCTACTGCCTGTCTATAACCTAAGGGCTGTGAGTTGTCCTCAACAATAAATCCATTATTTCCTTCGTTAAATACTACCACAGGGTTTAGTACAGAATAAAATTGAGTTAAGGAAGTAGCTTTCTCAGCATCAAGTGCCAAAGCATTCCAAGCAATTGTATTAAAATACGCCATCGATTTTATGCTTGGAATATTAGCAATTACTCCCTTTGCTCCATTAGCCGTTAGTTTATCTATTATGTTATTCATACTTGCTTCAAATCCAACACCAACTGTACCAGAAATCTCGGTTAAACTATCAGCTGTTGCTCCTTTTAAAGCATAATTTAATACATCATTTAAGCCTAACATAACTGTAAAAAAAGTTGGATTTTTTGCAACAGCATCAGATAATATAGATGACGAAGGGCTTGATGCCATGCGTTGATAAAACATATTAGAATAAGCATTTTTATCTATATCTATTACTTTCGCATCAGGAACACCAAAATTATTAAATGGTCCTTGTGCTCCATATACATTATTCCCTATAATTGATAAATCACCTTGAGATGCTAACTTTACTGGACCTAAAGAAACTATGCCTTTACAATCAGTTCTGTTTCCTAGAATAGAAGGTGCATTATTTGAACTACCAATTCCTAGTGAACTTGGAGAAATAAAAGGCACTCTAAATTCACCGCCACCTACTAGTTTTAATTGTTCGGATAAAATATAGGCATACGAATTTTGTTGTGCTTTGTAATACAACGCACCATCGGCATATCCTGCCGTCATAGCAGTACCTAGTGCCACATAATTGGAAGCATCGATGTTTCCTTTATCTATATTTGGTTCCTTAAACTTTGGATTACACGCTGTAACAATTACAGTGAGTAGAAATATGATAGTTAAACAATTATTTTTCATTATTTATAGTCTTTAAAATTTATAACCTATTGATAAACCAGGTGCTATTACGTTAGTTTTAAATGTGCCACTTAAATTAGTCTCCAAATTTGTATCAGTGCGTTTTAAATGGGTGAAATAAAATGAAGCATTTAACACAAAATGTTTGCCAATAGTGTACCCAATTCCTGCGGTATAATTAATTCTGTTAGCATCAGGTGTTTCAGGAGTTACATAGCCATTTTGAACGGGAGTCATGCAATACGCAAGTCCTAGTCGAGCAAAGAAATTTTCTTTAATTTTATATTGAGCACCAGCTCTAAAAGCAAATGTATTTTTATACATCCTAGCCGATTTGGTATCTAACAATGATGTTGTATTGGTTTCATAATCAAAAGACAATGTGTCGTACGCTTTCCAGCCCACATAGTTTACATCTAATGCTACATCTAACTTCGAATTAAATTGATATGCAAGTCCCAATGTAGTTACATTAGGCAATGGTAAACTAGATTTAAAAGACCCATCAGGAAAATTAGCCTCTAATGCCGTAGGCACTGTGAAAACTGCATCACCTGAATTTACTTTCATATTTATTTTAGAACGATAGGTTAAACCAATGGATAATTTTTCGATAGGTTTAAAATAAATACCAGCATTAAATCCATAACCATTAGCCTTACCTTCTAACTCTGCATGGGCGTAATTGCCATTTGCATCAATTACAGGAATGTCTTTTTGTAAATTTACTTTGCCGTCTGCATATACAAATCCAGCTCCAATACCAAGTTTATTATTAATCTTATAACTTACTGTAGGTTGAAAGAAAATAGCTCTTAATTGCAGTCTTGTAAGGGCAAATCTGCCAGTCCAACCATCTTCCCATTGTACTGTACTGCCAAACGGGGTATATATAGCTAAACCTAATTTTAATTTTGAGCTATCTTTTACAGAAAACAATCCATATACCGTAAATGGCGTACTTACTGGTGAATTGGTTCTCGAAACTTGATTGGTATATGCGTCCATATATGCACTTCGAGCAATTGTAGGAGTAACACCTATATCTACCATAGTTCCATTTACAAATGAGGCCCCTCCCGGATTAAAGAATAAACTGGCAGCATCTTGCATATATGCCGTTCCTGCTCCACCCATGCCTTGTTGAGTCTGTCCTTGAAGATTAACTTGATAACCTTGAGAAAAGACAATTTGAAAGAATGTAAGAAACAAACTAGCGTAAAAAATTTT